>JACCDU011027853.1_pt1 | contig 15880 bp, 4 predicted proteins | sample 7446081 | NCBI WGS metagenome assembly JACCDU01 (sample SAMN15323447, study PRJNA562643) | freshwater metagenome | isolation source: river surface water | place: USA:Blue River Watershed | collected 2017-08-17
GGAATCAAATTCGGAATAGCAACTCCTGCGGTATAATTAGATGGAGTCACATAACTAATCACCGGTACATCAACCACCTCAATAGTGAAAGTGACCGTTGCATTTGGCGCAAAGCCATTATTAGCAGTCACAGTATAACTTTGGGCTGCTTGTATAGTGGTAGGCATTCCAAAAATTTGACCTGTAGCAGTATCAAATACTAACCCCGCAGGTAATGATGGACTCACACTATAAGTTGTACTTGTAGTTGAATTTATGGTTGGAGTCACTGTTGTCATTATTGCATTTCGAGCTAATACTAGATTTCCTCCATAACTTAAATTTGTTGCTGGACCTCCAATTGTAATTTCAATGGCAGCGGAAGATCTTCCCATAAAATTAAATGCTGTAACTATGTAAGTAGCACTGGCAGTAATTTGAGTAGGAGTCCCGCTAATCACACCCGTTGTGGTGTCAAAATTCAAGCCTATTGGCAATGGTCTATCTATACTATACCTGGTTACCACACCCCCATAAACTGTTGGTGTTAATGGGGTAATCGTTACACCAACTCTAAAAATATTCGGTGTAGTATAACTCAAATCTGTAGGCTCGTTATCATTAACTAAAATGGAAATAATTTTACTTACTGTCCCTCCTGAATTCGTCCCTGTAATGGTATAATTAGTACTCGCCGAAGGCACTGTTGGTCGTCCTGTAATAGTACCTGTCGAAGTATTAAAGGTTAATCCTGCAGGTAACGCTGGTGAGATTGCATAACTCACTATTGTTCCTCCCGAATTAGATGGTGTAATTGGCGAAAATAAGACCCCTTTAAATAACACAATTGGAGTAGAATATTCTAAATTAGTTGGAGCCGCATCCGTAACTCGGATTGAAATAGTGGTGGACGTACTACCGCCTGAATTAGTCCCCGTAATAGTAAATGTAGTAGTAGCTAAAGCAATAGAAGGTGTTCCCGAAATGACTCCTGTTACTGGGTTCAACACTAAACCACCTGGAAGTGATGGGCTAATGGTATAATTTGTAATAATACCTCCTGAATTCGTAGGGAATAAAGAAGAAATTGAAGTTCCTACAGCATACACATTAGGTGTTGAATAACTCAATGCTGAAGGTACCGCATCTTTCACTTCTATTGTAAAAGTAGCTGTTGTACTACCTGTCAAGTTCGTTGCTGTTACGGTATAGGTTATTGGTGCACTAATTTCTATAGGTATTCCACTAATAACCCCCGTTGTAGTATTAAAAGTTAAACCACCATATGGTAATGATGGATTAATACTATAACTATTAACCGTACCCCCTGTTAATACTGGTGATAAATTACTAATAGTTACTCCTTTAGTAAAAACATTTGGATTGGTATAACTAATTACAGGTGGTGCATTAGTGACAGTTAATGTAGTCGAAATACTTCCTGCATTATAGCTACCTAAAGCAGGTTGTATCGCTGTAATGGTAGCAATACCCAATCCTTTAACTGTAGTAGTACTTCCGTTGATTGAACCAATACTTGGCATACTACTAAAATAAGTAAATAACGAAGTACTTGTACTTGTTGGACTGCTAATCGCAAAAGGAGAATCGGTCAAATATTTCGATAGGGGATTGAAGTTTGTAATCACTGGATTTGTATTAGATCCTAAACCAACTGTTAAAACTGCTGAAATACTTGATGATCTATAAATACCATTGGCAGCTTGCACCGCAGTAATTATAGAAATTCCTGGAGCAACTAAAGTAACTGTTGAACCTGAAATTGTGGCTACTGCGGGATTACTACTATAATAGGTAAATCCACCCGCACTATTAGATGTTGGGGCATTTAATGAAAAATCAGGATTACTCATCATCTTACTAATATTAGCAAAATTACTAAGTGTAGGATAGATAGAGTTAGCTGCTCCAACTGTAATAAAAGCGGTATTAGTTGCCGCCGTATAGTTACCACTAGCTGCTTGATTGATTGTAATAACTGAAGTTCCTGCACCCACAACTGACAAAACATTTCCTGAAATTGTTGCCACTCCAGTTGAGCCACTAGTATAAGTAATTGCTCCTGGAGAGTTGGATACCGCATTAAGCGTTATTGTTCCATCGCCTACTGTTGCTGAGTAATTTGGCAAATAAATGGATGGGGTTGTTTTAACCGTTACCGTAAAAGTTATACTTCCAGTATTGTAATCGCTAGTTGCCGCTTGTGTAGCTGTAATCGTAGCCACACCTATCCCATTGATAACAGCCATAGTTCCATTGATACTGACAATAGAAGAGTCACTACTGGTGTATGTAATAATTCCATTACTATTACTTGATGGTAATGGCAAAGCAAAAGCAGGATCAGTAGTCACTTTTGAAATGTTTGCAATACTCCCTATAGTAGGGTTTAATGGTGTAGTATTACCATATACAAAACCGGTTGCTGTTGCTGTTCCTCCAGGAGTAATCACTGAAATAGTTCCGGTTGTACCTGAACCAACAACTGCTGTGATTGTAGTGCTATTAACAACCGTAAAGGATGTTGTTGGTGTACCTCCTAAAGACACCGAAGTAGCATTATTAAAATTGGTTCCTGTAATGGTAACTGTTGTAGCTCTATTTGTTTTGGTAGGGGTGAAACTAGTTATGGTTGGCGCAGGAACAAATGTAAATCCAGCTAAAGTAGCAGTTCCTGCTGGTGTGGTAACACTTACGATTCCTGAAGCGCCAGTGGCCACTGTAGCGGTAATTTGTGTTGGGCTGTTAACAACAAAAGAAGTTGCAGCAACACCACCAAAACTTACCACTGTAGCATTACTTAATGCTTTTCCTGTAATAACAACACTGCCGTTATTTCCCGAACTTACTGGTGTAAATGAATTAATTACTGGAACAGCATTTGAAAGCATAAATAAAGTACCACTAAGAGGTCCTGTATATTTATTAAATGTAACTGAATTACCATTTCTAGTTATTGAACCCACTGATTGAGCTACCCAATTGCCAGAAATAAAAGCATATAAAATAGGATCTTCCACAAGTCCTCTGATATCTGATGGATCCCATTCAAAAGTTAAATCTGTACCATAGCCCGCAGTATTAGCACCGGTTTTAGATATTTTCCAAGTTCTATTAACCACATTGTTCATTGCCGTACCTGTTGTACCACTCGTTAATACACCATCTGAAACACTTACGGAATACGTATCTGTTGTACCCGTATTATTGGTTAAAGTTACAGGATTGTAAGTACTGTTCCCTACAGGGAATAATGTAGGAACTGTACTTGTAGAAATAGTCAAAGCTCCAGTTCCATTTGTTTTTACATAAGCCGTTGATGATGATTCCAAAACAGCTCCCCAAGTAGCATTGTAATTACCTAATGTGGCAATATTCCCATTTAATCGTAAACTTCCTGAGTTGGAGTACGTAGCACCACTACTATATGTTGAAGCACTATTGGCTAAAACAAATACATTAGCAGCTGTTGTAAAATTAGTAGGTGCTGTACCTGTCGTGCCATTAGCCCCTGTCTTCCATGAAGATAACGTTTGCATTGCATTAGCCCCTACAGCACTAGTATAGTAAGACGTAGCTAGACGTAACTCAATAGTAAGAGACAACGAACAATCATTACCATCTGTTGCAATTAATCTGTAAAATCCAATTTGTGGGTCGTTTATAGGGTCATAATTAAAATTAGATATAGATAAGTCATTATAACCAAAAAAATTAAAGTTTATATTATCCGGACTATAGTGCCACTCGTATTGCGTATATCCAGTACTCGTTGTTACAGGGACACTTAAGTTAAAAGTGCTTCCAGCAGAAACATAATTTACTGTTTGAGGCGCCTTACGTATGTAGGGAGCATTCGCTAAATCAACTGGGAAAATCTTAAATTCTGATAAACCCAACGGTCTATTATTTTGTACTCTAACATAACGAGCATTAACCGCTGTAAAATTAAATGAGCCATAACCCTCACTACCATTAGTCCAACTCGTTCCACTGATGTTAGCAACCACAGTAGTCCATGTAGTACCATCAGTACTAACTTGAATAGATCCTCCTTCTGCATCATAACTATTTTCATAGGCCCCAGTATACTCGACAAGATCTAAAATATCATTGTAGCTGTCATAAACAGGAACTGCTTGATATGAATTTGTTGCAGTCCCAGCATAAGGATTCCAAGTTGAAAGTCCTGCTAGATCCACCCTATTAATTAATTTGCTACCTCCTAAATCTAAGGTAATATAGGCTTGTCCAGCTGCAGAATTGTTTACTATCAAACCTGTTGTACTACCGCTATCATTTTGTCTATATGATTCAGGATTGCCATAATAATTTAATGATCTGTCACTTAAACTTGTTAATCCACTGCCATATGTAGTTTCTTTCAAATAACTAACAGCCCATCCATTAATATCCATAAAATAACTAGGTGATTTGTAGTTTAACCAATATGAGTTTACACTAGTATTAACGCCAAACGCAGTCGGAGTCGCTGCGATACCCGATGCACAACTTCCAAAGACATCAGCCACGTTTAAAATTGCTGTATTACTATAATTTACACAACCTGCTGATTTAGTTAATTTAAGTCTGTACTGGTATTGATGGATAAAAGATACTGCACTGTTAATAGTAAGTGTAGTTGTGGTGGCTGTTGTGCCACTAAATCCAGAATACGTAACATTAGGATCAATAGAAGCCGTGATGTCGGCCCAGTTTAAACCATTGTCCGTACTTCGTTGCCAGTTAAAGCTGGTTTGATTGGCTATGGTAGCCGAAAAAGTAACGGTAGAATTGGTAATTGCATTAACGCTTGCTATAGTGGTGACAGTGGGTCCGTTGTAAACAATATCCACTTTAGTTCTAGGAGTACTAACACAACCATTTACATCCGTTACTGAAGCATAATAGCTACTACTTGATGCCGAAGTTAAAACTGGCGTAGTATAAGAGTTTCCAGTACCTAGGCTAGTCCCTCCCGATGTCGAGCTAAACCAATTTACCGCTGTATTTACAGGTGGTGTTACGCTAACTGTTGCGGTATTGCCTATACCACATAACGTGGTGTGTATTGCAGTAGGAGCAACTGGTAAATCATTCATGGTAGCAGTAACTGCTGTTTTTGGACTTTCGCAAGTAGCGCCTGAAGCTGTTAAATACGCTGACACATATCGCGTAGTATTGGCTGTAATACTAGAAACCGTTGCTGTTGAAGGTGTGCCACTAATGTCAGCATACCATTTTAATGTACTTCCTGCAGTACTCGTTGCAGATAATACCACGTTGGAATACTTACAACCTACATTAGAAACCGTAGTTATAATAGACGGTGTAGTAACAACGGTTGCAATAACTGGAGTCCTAGTTGCCGATGTTCCATTACAATTGGTAGCATCAGCATAAAAAGTAGTAGTGGTCGCTATTGATGGTGTTACAAACACGGTTCCAGTTCCAATGGGAGATCCTCCTGTTGCTGCTGTGTACCAATTAATCGTGGCTCCAAAACCCGTTCCTCCAGTATAACCAGCACTTACGGTTACAGATCCTGTATCACATCGTGATCCTGGGGAGGTTACTATTGTGGGAGGGGTTGTTATTATGGTTGCTTGGATAGCCGTTCTTGCTGAAGTCGCAATACATCCATTTAAGGTTTCGGCCTGAGCATAATAATAGGTTGATGTAGCAATTGTTGGGGTGGTAAAAGTATCTCCTATCCCTAATGTTGTTCCTCCTGTTGACCCAGAAAACCATTTCACTAGCCCTCCTGAACTAGTTGCACCTAAAGTAACCGTTGAAGTTCCACAAGCAGTAGCTGGTGCATTTGTAGTAATAGTTGGACTAGGCGTCACTGTAATAGCGATTGGATTTGTAAAATAAAAAACGGTTGGAGCAGTAGACAAAGCGGCTGCTCGTCTGTAATAAGTTGTCGTGGTTAGTGCTGAAGGAATGGTATATCCAAGTGTATTGGTTGAGGCTATATCTGTCCAACCAGTCGTTGGAGAAGTTGATTTTTGCCATTTATAGCTAATAGTCCCTGCGGTAGAAAATACAGCAGGAGTTAAAGAAGTTAATGGTGCTGGTGTGGTATTGTAACAAATCGTTTGATCGGCACTAATTTTTCCAGCTTCGGCAACTCTATTTCTAAAGAGTACTATGCCATTAGTTGCATTTGCCGCAACAATATCGGGTTTGTTATCTCCGTCAATATCTGTAATTTCTATTTGTGGGTAAGCTCCAGAGCTAACAAGCGTAACAGAAGGAGCAAAAGAAATGGTTCCTGATACCGAGGTGTTCTCTAAATAGGCAATTTGTGACACATTATCACTCACAACCACATCGGGTTTGCCATCTCCATTCATATCGGCTAATGCCAAACCATAAGTAGCCGTTAATCCGGTTAATGCAAAATGCTGCGCATCCATAATGGACATATTCATATTGGCCGAATCATTTCTAAAAACCGAAATATATCCCGAAGTACTATTGGTTGTAATCACATCCAATTTCCCGTCTAAATCTATGTCAGCTAATTTTACTGTGTAACCAATTCCTGCATTAATTCCTTTAGTAACCGACTCTGTAAAACTAAACGTTTTAACTTCAGGATTTCCTTGGGTAGTCGTATTTTTAAGTACAGACACTCTTCCTGTTCCTGACAAAACAACATCAAGTTTTCCGTCACCATTCAAATCTCCAGAAACTCCAGAAAAACAATTAGTGCTATTCAATTTTTGATTGTACGAATCCGTATTGGCTGCATTCCCTGTTATAGAAGAAAAAGTAGTTCCTGTTGTGGTATTTTTAGTATAATAAATTAGAGCTTGAGCGCTATTAGTACCATTCAAACCAAAAATATCAGTGCGCCCATCTAAGTTAATATCTATGGGTAAAAAAGCAGCATTTACTTTATACTTACTTGCTGAAGATAATAACGAATTGTAATTTTGAAGAGAAGGAGTTCCCGAAGTAGAACTATTTATATTGGCAAATCCTCCATTGGCAGTTACATCATTTGAATTAGCAAAGTCTATTTTACCATCATTATTTAAATCCGCGGATAGTACATTTCTTGAGGTAGGTGAGGTAGGTATAACTCCTGAGATAGCTAAATTAGCTGCCAGTGTGCTTGAATTAATAATTCCTGCAGTAGCTGTATTTCTTAACACTTGAGGAACTCCAGCAGACGAATAACTAAAAATATCTGCTTTACCATCTAAATCAACGTCTGTTATAGTGAATTTTTGATCTGGGCTAGTTGCAAAAATCCCTGTGGTAAAAGTAACAGGGGATTCAAAAGAGGTTAGCGTATTGGAATTATAGCTTAATCCTGAAAGTGCTGTGTTTACAGGTACAAATTTATCCCGACTACTACAACTTAAATTAGAGGTCGTATTGAGCACTGTGAAATTATTCAAACTAGCATTAGCCGGAATTGTTAGAGTAATACTATTGGCAGTTGCGGCAGTAATGGCACATTTTACACCTCCTAAATATACCACATTATTGGCTGTACTCGCGCCAAAAAACTCTCCAGTTAATGTAACCGAACTTCCTACAGCTCCCGAAAGCGGGGCAATTGAAGTAATTTTAGGGATAGCCGAGAAAGTCATGGCCACTTCATCAATGGCTAATGGACCACTATTAGTTCCATTAGAAGCAAAAGTAGGCGTAGGATAAGTATATCGCAACGAAGTATAAATCGTTCCCGTTGTTCCTAGAGGGACAAAATAACGCATAGTAGGCGTTCCTTGACCTGACACAATTTGAGCACCATTATCTACAGACCATTCTAACCCATAATTATTTCCATCATTATTACTTGTAAAAGTATAATCCATATAACCACCTGGAGTGTATCCTTGAGCAGTAGTTTGAATACTTCCACCCGTTGGATATTTAGTTATTGGAGAGGTTTGCGTATAGGTAGTTTGATTTGCTGCCGACCATTCAAAAACCATACGATAGGTTTCTCCAGGAATTAAATCTTCAGCCGAATACGTCAATAATCGATCAGAACTCAAAGGAGCATTATTAGTGTAATTTGTCCAAGTAGTAGCATTGCTTAAATAAGTCGCAAATTCTGCCCCAACAATAACCTGATTACCATCGGTAGGCAATTGAGGAAAACCCGAAGCTAATGCAAACAAACACCTTGGTTTAGGAGCATTATTAGCCGCATTTTTATATTTAAACGATAATGAAATTGACGAGGCATTAGACGGAACAATGACATCTTTATAAATATAAATTTTACTATTTGTAGCCTGTGGATTAGTAATAGTATTCGTCGTGCCGTTATCCGATACAAAGGCTCCATTATTTCCAGAGACTTTTCCGGCTCCTCCAATCACCCATTTATTGACATTAGAAGTATTCACAACAGTCCAGCCGTGAGTTCCCTCAAAACCTCCATCGGTATTAGGATTAATGATATAGTTGGAGTCATCAAATGTAAAACTACTTCCTGTAGCAACTCCATTAGGTGTTTCTACAGTAATTGCTCCAGTTGTAGCATTTGAGGGCACCACTGCAGTAATACTTGTAGCGCTATTTACCGTATAACTTGCTGCATTTACTCCATTAAATTTTACTGCTGTAGCCCCAATGAAGTTAGTTCCTGTTAAAGTTACTGTGGTTCCAGTTTCTCCTCGTGTTGGAGAAGTAGCAGTAATAGAAGGTGTAGCAGAAGTAATTATAACATTAGCATAATATTGATCAATAGCACCTCCTCTAAAATCAGCTGTTTTAAACATAATAGAATGTGTCCCTGGAGTAGTCGCATTTTGTATAAGATTACGGAAAACAAACTTGATATTCGAACCCGCAGGAACGGTAACACCAGCATATTGAATTTGAATACCTGTCCAGTTGTTCCATGCGCTAGTCATACTCAAAGTTGCTTTATTAACCGGCTGATTGTTAATATAAAAATCATAATCGGCTACCGGAATAGGACTGTTGGGAACTGTTAAGAAACCAACAAAATCAGGGAATGCTGCTATTAGTATGTTCCCGTTACACGGTTGTGTAGTAGTATATTCAAAAGTATAAGTAGTCAAAGCACCTGCTGTACTATTAGCTACTGTAACGGTTTGTGAAGTCCCTTTTTGAGGGGCCAATAAAAACGTAAAAATTAAGATTAATTTTACTGTGGCAATAAAAACTGTGTTCTTCATTGTATTCATTCTATACTGATGAGGTGGGGATGAGATGAAACCAAAAACCGTAAATCGCATAACGAGTAATTTACGATTTGGAAACTGTAGGGCTAATGTCCGAGAACATCTACCTCTTATTATTCGTATTTATTTGGTGATTTGAGTACTACAAAAATCTGACTCGTGTACTTTTTTTTGTCAATAAGAGTATCTCTCTTTATAACATTTACCGATTCAATTTCGTCTGGTTTAATTCCTACTAGTTCCTCTTTAGGAATTAATTTAGTTTTAATAAAATAAGCGGTATTATCTCCAACTGCCGATTTCGTTTTGGATTTTATTTCCTGAGAATAGGTTAGTGTTACAACAAAAAGAGTAATTACTAATACTAGTTTTTTCATTATAAAGTAGGTTTGTGGGGTCAACATTTTTATTTTAAACGATTTACGCTTAATTTTTGCCAACAAAAATAAAGTATTAAAATTGGACTTCATTGTTATCTCGGCAGTTTTTGTCCAAAAAAAAATTTTTTTTGACAACTACTCAATCCAAACAAAATTCCTACATTTGCTTAAATACCCCACATCGATGCTGTTATACGTTTCCCTATTTACGATATTATTGTCACTACTTCTATTGTTTAACAATTGGAAAATCAATACAAACGCAATCTATCTTGCCTTATTTTTAATCTGCTCTTCCCTATATGGAATTGCACATTATTTTGTGCTTTACGGAAACTCTCCTTTTTGGTTGGCGGTATTTTACAACCATTTCACTCCTCTAATGTTACTGCTAGGTCCATTATTGCTCTTTTACGTTAGAGGCACCCTTAAGGACAATTCTAGACTAAGTAATTGGGACGCTGTTCATTTTATTCCTGCTCTAATTCACTTTATAGGCATTATACCTTATTTGGCACAGCCTTTTGACGAAAAACTTAAGATTGCCAACCTTTTAATTAATAATATAGACGCAATAGCATCAATTAATATTAACTATTTCTATAACACTGCAATTAGTTTCATTATTCGACCTGTATTGCTTTTGGGTTATATATTGTATTCTATGGTATTACTTTGGAAACGTTTTGCCAATTCTAAATTGGATAAAGATGTCCCTCAAAAACAATTGTTCATTTCGTTACGATGGCTTGTCATATTATTGGCAAGTTTATTTTTTATTGTTATCGAATTTTTAATTATTACTTACAACTCCTTAACTATTAAACCGAGTGTAGGTTTAATTAATTCATATCCTTTGTACATTTTGTCTGGAGCTGCTTACGGCATTATGTCCTTATCTTTACTATTGTTTCCAAATGTATTGTACGGTATTCCAAAACGTATTGTAGTAAAAGAAAAAAACAAGCAATTTAAAAAAGTAGATAAAGTAGATAAAGTATCTTTTGAAGACGATCCTTTCTTTGATTTATCTGAAAATATAAAAACTTACTTGAAAAAAGACAGACCTTATCTTAATACTGAATTTTCCATTAGCGATATTGCATTAGCCATGCATGTTCCTCAAAACCATGTTTCGTATTGCATTAATACGATTATGCAAACTAAGTTTTCTACTCTTAAATCCGACTTGCGAATTCATTATGCTACCGAACTATTATCTGGAAAACTACCTGAATCCTATACTATAGAGGGCATTGCACAACAAGCAGGGTTCAAGACCCGAGCAAGCTTCTATGCTGCGTTTAAAGAAAAAACAGGTATGACCCCTACTGAATTTGTTGAATTGCCGAAGAACACTAAAAAATAGTAACAAAAAAAATCCACTTTACTTCTAAAGTGGATTTTTTTTACAATTATAGTAAGTTGAACTATTTAAAACTTAAACTGCAACAAGATTTCATTCGTGTTTCTGGCTGAAGCTAAAGTGGGTTGAGTACTCAATTCGTATGCATAACCGAACACAAAACGATTACTCAATCGAATGGTAGTCATCGCCGCATACGCTTTATCCGTTCTGTACATACCTCCTATTTCAAAGTTATTCTCTATTTGTAACATTGTAGTAAGATCTATCGATGTAGGCGCACCATTAACATAACGCAACATCACTGAGGGTTTCAATACAAAAGAAGGACTCAAATCAAAGTCATACCCCCCGCTCAAATAAACATGTGGTCGATCTGTTACAGATACGGCATAACCCGATTGATTTACTGCCTTGTTAGTGTTAAATAACCTTGGAACTGATACAGAAGCATACCATTTGTCCTGTTTCAATACTGCTCCTATCCCAAAATTAGGATTGAAGGTATTGATAGATTCTAGAGCGCGATCTGACTGAACGTTATACGTTTCTAATCCCGTAGTGTTAATATTGTAAAAGTTTCCTCCTGCTTTGACTCCTAGATACAAATCAGTCGTAGCGTCCATTTGAATCTTATACGAGAAGTCAACTCCTAAGAATGTTTCTTTCTCAATGAACGTTTGATCATTCAATACAGAAACACCTATTCCCATATTCTTTCCTAAAGGAGTGCTATACGATACGGTTTGTGTTTCAGGAGCTTCAGGAACACCTGTCCATTGTTTTCTAATTGAACTCGTCCACAACGTTTGATTATTTGATCCAGCATAAGCCGGATTTACTAAAATCATGTGGTTTTTGTAGAACGAAAAAACACTTTCTTGTTGTGCAAATAATGCACTACTTACTAAAAGTAATGCCGCTAGTGCTATGTTATTTATTTTTTTCATTGTCTTATTTTTATGATATGGGCTAAAATTAATTTGTGATATATAACCACCCTTGGGCGTCAATATTTCCATCTCCGTTTAAATCAATTTGATACATATATGCTCCTGTAGTAGGCAAACCATCTTGCAAATCTTTATAATGTCCATCCCAATCATTTTGATAATTATTAGAATAAAACACTTCTTTGCCCCATCTATTAAAAACTCTAACTATAGTTCCTGGATGATTTTCAATGTTATGAATTACCCAAGTATCATTTACTCCGTCTCCGTTTTGAGTAATCGCTTGTGAAATATTCAATTCTATCAAATCACATACATCACCCTTGCCATCTCTGTCTATATCTGATTGATTCGCATTAGCGGTAATTGGACAGTTATCAACGGTATCCAAAACTCCATCATTGTCATCATCATCATCACATACATCACCTAAACCATCATTATCGATGTCTGTTTGGTTTGCATTGGCTACCAAAGGACAATTATCTAAACTATCGGCTATTCCATCATTATCAGCATCTAAATCTCTATAATCTGGCGTACCATCGCTATCAGTATCTTTTGGAGTAATCCCACTTCCTTTTTCTAATGCATCTGTGGTGCCATCATTGTCTGAATCCAAATCTCTATAATCCGGTGTACCATCGCCATCAGTATCAAGTGGTGTAGTGCTTGGTCCTTTTTCCTCTGCGTCTGTAAGGCCATCATTATCAGAATCTAAATCTCTGTAATCTGGTGTGCCATCACCATCCGTATCTCTTGGGGTAGTACTTGGTCCTTTTTCCTCTGCGTCTGTAAGACCATCATTATCAGAATCTAAATCTCTGTAATCTGGTGTACCGTCACCATCCGTATCCCTTGGGGTAGTGCTAGGTCCTTTTTCCTCTGAGTCTGTAAGGCCATCATTATCAGAATCTAAATCTCTGTAATCTGGTGTACCATCACCATCCGTATCTCTTGGGGTAGTGCTAGGTCCTTTTTCCTCTGCGTCTGTAAGGCCATCATTATCAGAATCTAAATCTCTGTAATCTGGTGTACCATCGCCGTCAGTATCTGGCGGAGTCAATCCTCCGTTGGCTGCCGTAGGAATTCCATTAGCATCAATACCTCCATCTACTTTTCCATCGTTATTAGCATCGATTCCGTTGGCTTCCTTTGCATCAAATAATCCATCATTATCAGAATCTAAATCATATGGGTTAGGACTTCCGTCTGTGTCTGTGTCGGGTGGGGTTAATCCACCGTTTGCAGTAACTGGTATTCCATTAGCATCTACTGAACCATCTATTCTTCCGTCACCATTGGCGTCAGTGCCATTAGATTCTTTCGCATCCGTAATTCCGTCATTGTCTGAATCCAAATCCAAGCTGTTGATGATGCCATCGCCATCAGTATCACAGCCCGCTGAACTTGGAGAACAAGCAGCATTTTCCACTGTATCTAAAATGCCATCATTGTCATCGTCTAAATCATTCGCGTCAAGAATTCCATCTCCATCAGAGTCTGGACCTATAGGCGTAAATACTACGCTTGTAGTATTGGTTGCTGTTGTTCCATTTATACTGAATCCAATAGTAGCCGTTCCAGCAGTTGAACTACTCGTTAAAGTTACTGTATAAGTTCCGTTTCCATTGTTTATAATAGTACCCAAAGTACCGGATGTAGTCGTTACAACAACTGTTTCTCCTGATGTACTTAAATTAGTCCCGTTTCCATCTTTCAATTGTACAATAATTGTGGATGTAGTGGTTCCGTTTGCAACAATACTTGTTGGTGAAGCCGTAATTGTTGAACGAGTTGGATCTGCAGTAAACGTTACTGATGCAGTACCAGTTGCTGAAACTCCGTTTAAACTAAAACCTAAAGTAGTTACTCCTGCAGTATTACTTGTTAAAGTGACTGTATATGTACCATTATTATTGTCAATTACAGTGCCTAGTGTTCCAATTGTAGTAGTTACTACAACTGTTCCTAATGACATATTTATATCAGCATTTAAACTGTCTTTCAATCTAACAGTAATTGTAGATGTGGTAGCTCCATTGGCAACAATACTTGTTGGTAAAGCCGTTATTGTTGAACGGGTTAGGTCCGCAGTTATATCATTATCAATAATATATCCACTAACAGATTTACTACCTACATTTATAATTAATGTCTCTGAACCCTCTATGTTTACGTCATCTACAGTACTGATTGTTATAGTAAAACTACTAACCCCTGGTGGAACAGTAATAGTACCATCACCATTATTAATTACCCCATTCGAAAAAGTAAATGTACCATTGTAATCAGCTGATGTACTAGATGTTCCCGCTGTCGTAAATGTATAAACTTGAGGATTTCCTGCAGTTGTAGCAGAGCTCAAAGTTACGCTGTACACTAAGTTATTACCTTCTGTAACAGAACCACTTGTAACCGTAACATTTGAAGGCTGAGGGGAATTAAGTAATTCAGCATTCAATGCATCGAGTAACCCTGAAGTTGATGCATTCCCTCCAAAAGTAGAAGTTATTACTTCAGTTGAAGCGTAAGCTCTCAAACCCATTGAAGTACTCGTATTTGATGTAGTACCTTTTTTAATCGTATAAGTTTGTGAGCCCCCATAAGTAAAAGACACGTCTGTTCCTGGATCAAATATAAATCCAAAAATATCCCTTGTATTACCGTTATTTCTAAAATTCAAGGCTCCTGGTAACGAAATAATTTGACCATTGGAAAGATATAGTCTAATGGTTCCTGCCAAATCATTTCCTTGAGTACCTCCATCCCCAAATTTACCGTCTCCATTCAAATCTACTTGACTGAAACTTGCTCGAACAATACCTAAGGTAGAAAAAGTTAGATTGTTAGTAGTTGAATTAGAGTTGTTTCCTTGAGTTCCTAAAAACCCTGTGGTGAATGATAAACTTACTTCTCCTGCTATTAAATTATTAGATGCAAAGACAAATAAAATAAAATAAAAAATAATTTTTTTCATAAATAATTAATAAATTTACTGTTGTATTAATTGCTGTGGGGAAAGCAATTGTATCTTTTTAAGATTTGAAGGTATTCTTGACCGCAAAATAACAACCAAAAAAAAAATTTGGAATAGAATTTGTCCTGTAAAGTTGTCCTGTAAAGTTAAAATTTAGACAACTTAAACACTTTTGATCTTTATTGACATAGCAGCTATTTCTTTATATTTGCACGATCAAACCCACATTAATGCTGCTATACCTATCCTTATTTAGTATTGGTATTTCAATTGTACTGCTGTATTACAATTGGAAAACCAATAAAAATGTACTCTACCTGTCTTCTGTATTTATACTGACATCTCTCTTTGGTATTGGACATTACTTTATGGCACTAGATAATTCTCGTTTTTGGTTGGCGGTTTTTTATAACCATTTTTCACCTCTGATGTTTCTTATTGGTCCTTTCTTGTATTTCTATGTTCGAAACACATTATTGGACCGTAACATGTTAACTAAAAAAGACGGACTCCATTTTATTCCTTCTTTAATTGCCTTAGCAGGTACTGTACCTTATTTCTTAACACCCTTTGAAAAAAAATTAAAGATTGCAGATCTAATTATTAATAACCTCGATGCTTTTAAAAAGATAGAAATTAATCTTTTCTATGATATGGGAGAGAGCTTTGTATTGCGATGCCTATCCACTTTTATCTATTTAATCTACTGTATTTATCTGCTATGGAAAATAAATCCAACCAAAATAAATGAAAAAAAAATCCCGAGAAAGCAATTTTTGATTGTATATAAATGGCTTTTTATTTTATTGATTAGCATACTGTTCATCTTAATTAGTTTTATAATTCTGACTATAAATGCTATTCAATCAACGCCAATAACAACCTTAAACAACGGATCCAATTGGTATATAATGGCAGGGTTTGCCTATTGTATCATGTCTTTTTCTTTGTTGCTTTTTCCGGAAATCCTTTATGGCATTCCTAAAACAATAAACTTAAACACCTCAAAAAGGAAAAAA
>JACCDU010804172.1_pt1 | contig 15874 bp, 18 predicted proteins | sample 7446081 | NCBI WGS metagenome assembly JACCDU01 (sample SAMN15323447, study PRJNA562643) | freshwater metagenome | isolation source: river surface water | place: USA:Blue River Watershed | collected 2017-08-17
AAGGACATTGAGGCCTACGAGGAAGCCAGCATGGTCCGGAAGGTGTTCTAGGAGCGACTTGGGATGCCCCGAAGGGATTGGAAACTGTTCGAACGACTTGGAATCAGTTCGAATTAATCTTGGCGGGCCAATAAATTCCGCATCACCAACCCGCTCGAGTCAATATACATCGTTTTTTGGTTAAACAGGGATTCGAACATCAAAGATGTAAATTACCAATAACTTTCGAGCTAAACTTGAAATTCACCTGATTCAATTTTTTTCCAAAGGACGTCATTACGCATGTGACCGCGCGCAAGTGAACACCGCCGTCAGGTAAACTAAGCCTATTAGCTAAGGAGATTGCATTATGGCCGATCCTCGTGCGTTTATTAGTTTTGATTTTGATAATAACGGTACCGAAAAAATACTGTTTGGCGGTCAAGCAAAAAACTCACGGACTCCGTTCGCTATTCAGGATTGGTCTTCAAAATCCAGCCTTCCCCAGGCTCAATGGGAAGTATTAATCAAAGACAAGATCAACAAATGCAACATGCTGATCGTTTTAGTCGGAAAGAGTATGGCGACGGCCACGGGCGTGGTTAAAGAAATCAAGATGGCAAAAGACCAAAATGTCCCCATTTTTGGTGTGTACGTTGGAGGTGCGGATACCTCAAGCGCCCTACCTGAAGGCCTACAACGCAATCGCACTATTGCATGGGATTGGGAGAAGATTGCCTCGGCGATCGATCAGGTGATGACCGAAGGTAAAAATAAACAGTGAGTTAAACGATGCGTAAAGCTCTTGTCGTTGGAATCAACGACTATCCAAACTCGCCGCTTTTTGGATGCGTAAATGACGCCTTATCGATTGCATCTCTACTTGAGGTTGATGGCGACGGATCTCCGAATTGCAGCGTCCGACTACTAACAAGCCCAAAGACTTCTATAACTAGATCTGTACTTCGCGAGGCAATTGAAAATCTGTTTTCAGGCGATCCAGACATGGCTGTGCTGTTCTTTGCGGGCCACGGATACATCAAGAATACAGGCGGTTACTTGGTGACCGTTGACGCAAAAAAGTATGACGAAGGCGTCTCAATGGATGACGTGCTGGTGTTGGCGAATCAATCGCAAGCCAAGAACAAGGTCGTCATCCTTGACTGTTGTCATTCTGGAGCAATGTCCGCTCCCGCTCTGTTTGGGAGCACCATGGCTCAACTATCTGAGGGGCTTTCAGTGCTAACGGCCAGCCGCGACTACGAAGCCTCCAGCGAGGTCAATGGGTCAGGAGTATTCACCTCGTTGCTGTCAGATGCCCTTCGTGGTGGAGCAGCAGACCTAAGGGGAAATATAACCCCAGGTTCTTTGTATGCGTACGTTGATGAGGCACTGGGAGCATGGGATCAGCGACCAATATTTAGGACCAATGTTACAAGCTTCGCGAAGTTAAGGAAAATTCAGCCAAAGGTTCCATTTGAAATTTTGCGCCGGATTACCCAGTATTTCGCAACTCCTGATGCTGAACACAAGCTCGACCCAGCGTATGAAGATACTCAGCCAAGCGCTGATCCAGTAAAAGTTAAAATCTTCAAAGATCTGCAGAAGCTACAAAGTGTTGGTCTCGTGGTACCAGTTGACGCGGAGTTTATGTATTTTGCTGCGATTAACTCAACTGCTTGCAGACTAACCGCGCTTGGATACCAATATTGGCGACTTGTTAATGAAAGGAAGCTTTAGTATTAATAATTTAATTCGCTCCGTCAGATTTGAAAGTGTGCGCCACAATCGCAATAAAACGAAAAGCGCGCCTGTCGCTCTTCGAGTCAAAGGGCCAGTTAATATCCTTTCCAATGACGAATCACTACATATCCCGAAATCAATTCGCAACAATTCGCCTAAAATCTGCCCTCCTCAGATTGACTAGCGAAGACAAAATCACGCTTTGAACTTTTGGGCCACGAGATCCCGAGCTTGTAATATGTACAGCAATTCAGTGAGGCGCAGTTAACTCGAACGCTCCGCGAAAAATTTATCTCATGAGCCTAGTCCTTCGAGGGGAATACCCTTCAAACATATTTCAACTCCTCGGAAGGAATGAGAACAGTGCAACATATGCGCTGGGCTGGACGCTGGATCGCTGCCCTGTTTTCTTGAATGCTCTGAGCAGCCATATCGTTGGGAGAGCGCTAAAGCTATCTGACGGGCTACTGGTATTGCAGCAGTCAGGCATCGATAGAGGCTATACCGATCTTGAAATTCACTATGGCAAAGAACTGCACTGCATCGTAGAGGCCAAACAAGGCTGGGTTTTACCCACAGTCGCTCAATTACGACGATACAAGCCTCGGCTCGACCAAGACCACCTTAAAGCGCGACACAAACTCATGATTTCCGTTTCTGCGGCGTCAGATGAGATTGCTCGATTGCGTCTACCGAAAGACATTGATGGCGTTCCCCTGATACATCTCTCATGGGGGCTGATTCGTGCACTTGCCATCCACTCACTTGCCCAGACCAAGGTGCTTAAAGAACGCCTCTGGCTAAAGGAGCTAGCGACCCACCTGGAGAGATTTTCTGCGATGGACACACTACGCGATAACATGGTCTACGTCGTTTCGTTGGGATCCCAAGCGATGCGAGAAAATGGAACTCATACTTGGATAGACGTCGTCGAAAAAGATGGAGCGTACTTTCACCCAGTTGGCAACCACTGGCCTCAGCAGCCCCCCAACTATATAGCTTTCCGTTACCGGGGGAAGCTACAGTCAGTTCATCGCATCGAGGCCCACGAAATCTGGGCTAATGTGGCAGAGAAAAACCCTCTTTGGTGCGAAACGACAGAGGAGCATTTCGTCTACAAACTGGGACCTGCGATGCGCCCGTCGCGGGAACTTAAAGCTGGCAGTGCAGGCGACTCCGTCAAACAAAGTGCAAGAGTCTGGTGTGCGATAGACACATTGCTGACTGGGCAGTTTGATTATCTAGGACAGGCTCGGGACGAAACGAAAAAGCGCTTACGTGAAGCTGAAGCAAGATGATTAGCCGCCCTCTTTTTTATTGTCTTGCGGGAGTAAGCGTGTGACTTCTTCAGGAACTAGCTCATGGCTCTTACCCTTTCAAGGTCGAAACGCCTCGCTATCAACCAAATTGAATTTTTTGTTTCGACATGAAAATATCTACGTGATGGATAATCATCGTGCCGCATTGTGGTGCTGGATGAAACACATCTCCCCTGAAAAGCGATACAGCCTTTTTCATATCGACGCCCACTACGACGCCCGATCCGTCAAAGACGCTCCCTGGCTCGCATCAGTTCCCGATCTGACGAGCATCACCTTGGCTGAATACCTTGAATTCGGCAAAGGCAAGGAAAGCGCTGAGAAGTGGCCTCTAATTGCTTGGGATAACTATCTCTCGTTATTTTTCGAAAAGTTTCCAGCAACCTTGGCAGAGTGTTTTCTTGCTACGCATCAGATGGGAGATCCGCCAGAACCATACGTCAAGCACGAACATATGATCCCCAAAATTTTCTCGGAAAATTTACCAAGTTTTTTAGAGGATTATCATAATGATGGCTGGATCTTGAACCTAGACATCGACTATTTCTTCTGCAAATCAGGGGAGAAATACATTCCTATGTTCTCTGAGGCCTTCATTGATAGCTTTATTGAAGCTGTTGCCGAAGTCATTCGGAAGGGACAGCTGATTTGCATGACAATAGCGCTCAGTCCTGAGTGCTGTGGAGGATGGCATGCATCCGAAGCTATGTGTTCTCGGATAACATCAGGCTTGGGATTCAACTTTGAACTACCATAGTCCCACGAGCAATAATCTAGCCTCCGAGTTACGCCTCGCCACTAGGCCGGGGAGTACCTTTCCTCCGCCGTACACCCATCGACTCAGTTCAATAGCTGTCTCTGGCCAATCCCTTTGATTGATGCGCTTTCTAAGCGTTGATGTCTGAAGTCGACCGGCACCTAGATTGAAGGTGAAATCAACAATCGCAGCTAGCCTGTATCCTGGCTCATTAGCAAGCACTGGGCAGTAGCGAAGCGTCGACATCAGCGCTGTATTCAAATCGCGCGCCAGATAAATCTCGGCTTCTGCCTCCGTAATCGGCGGATGCTTAGGATCGCAGAGGTGACCGTATCCAATAGTCCAGTAACCTGCTGGACAAATATAGGGAAGTGCTCGAGACGGATCGACCTTAGGGACACGATGAAATCCCTCAAATCGCTTGACCAAATTGACGGCGGCCTGAGGAACTTCGATCACGGCCGCACCCTATCGAAAACTCGACCAAGAAACCAAAAATTCAGTACACCGGACCAGAGGGCTTGATCGGCCTCGGTCCAAGCATGCACGATGGCTGTTTCCCAGCCAACACCAGCGGTCACGGCCGCAGCGAACGCAGCTGTTTTGGCCGCGCAGTACAGCGCCATGAACCAGTACGTTATAACTGGCCGAACACTGATCGACAGCGCGTCAGCCCACTTCACTCCGGAAGGTCGCCCTTGTGCAGCCACAGCCTCCTTCAACGCCTCGATAGCCCCCGTATTCCACGCAGCGTCGGCTGACGCACCAATCTCGGCCATGCGTTGTGCTCCGCGTAGCTTCTCAAATTCTAGCGCCTTGTCTTGCATCGCCAGCTCGTGTCCACGCTCGCCTTTGCGATCGAGCCACTTGAGGAGCTCGGGCGCCAGGCGGAAGGCACCACCCAGGAGACCACCTAGAAGTGTCTCGATCATTGGACGCCGCCATAGAGCTTCAGCTTGATGCTTGCCCCAACGATAAGCGCAACCAAAATACCTGTGGTCAGCAGCTTGATTAACGTCTGCCATGCGGTTTGCCGTGCCTGTCGCCAAGCCTCGATGAGCCCTCTCAGATCTCGAATGTCCTTTGCAGCGTGACCATTTTCCAGACCAAGGGCCGCAAGAGCTCGCCCGGCACCCTTCTCCGCAGCCTGCGTCAATAGTTCATCGAGGTCCTCAGGCCGGAGACTGAGAATATCGGGATGGTCAATATCAGTTGGCATTGATTGCTCCATAAAAAATGCCTGCCAGGCAATATCCAGGCAGGCATCGAAAAGGGATTGTATTTGGGGCGCTTGTATTTAGAAAATCTACTCTTTTTCAAAAACTCGCCAAGTAAGTGGGTCAAACACACCGGTAGCGTAGTTCGGAGCTGGTTCATTAAAAACGAGGAGCACATCCCCCGCTAAAGCAATTCGTTGATCCGATCCCATATCACCCAACTTTGTTGTTCCGTGATGAAGTTGGCTTGGAAACACCAATAGTTGCCCTTCTTCAACGGGCATAATTGCCTGGTTGGAGTTGAGGGTATTTCTCTGGGTGACCATGGACCGCTGACGATGCGTGGCTTCTGAAAACGCGCCGTAGTAAGGTTCATTCGGCGAAGAATGAATCTGGAAAGCGATCGCATCCCCCTCTTTGGGCATATTCATGTAATAGACGAATGACAGATGGCTGGTGCCGTGTGCATGAACAGGGGTCACCGTCTTGTTGTCTGTGACGCTGATCCAAGTCTTCACAATATTGATATTTACTCGAGAAGTGTCGTAACCCAGTTGGTCAAGGTGGTTGGCGATGCAGCGCGCCACGAATCGAAAGATCGGTGCCAACGCTTCATCCGTGTGAAGGTAGACCTTTCCTGAGCTCTCACCCGTAATCAACCCCGAGCCGCTTTCATGGGGAATGCAGTGACACGGCATTCGCTCCATGAAAGTATTCTTGAATTCCACATGTCGACCACATTTAAACGAAGCAACGGCAGTGGGGAAAAGCAGTGCAATGGAACATTCAATGTTCTCTTCGCCCTCGCTCGATATCAATTGGGTCTGTCCTTTCTACGGAAGAGATCAATCAGCGATGCCACGACGTCGATTTCATACCACCTGCCAGAAATTCGATAGACGCCAGGGTGCGCATGGTGTGTGTTATGAAATGCGACACCGTTACCCAGCAAAATAAGATTGGCAATGAGATTATTTTTACTATCGTCATTGGTTTGGAATGATTGGTAGCCGTACCTGTGGCAAATGACATTCACCACCCCGTTGCAAAAAAATGCATAAACAACGGGAAGAAAAAAGACGTATATCGCGATCCGAATGTCGATGAGCGATGCAGCGCAAATCACAGAAAAATAGATGCGGAAGTAGTGACGCTGGATGAAGACTAGCCACTCGTCCTGCATCAGCCGCTTGACTGTTCCGACGCTACGAGACTGCTCAAACCTAGGGGTGAGCCAAAGCCATGTCCGCCACCCGGCACTTGCCGGGTGCGGATCCGAAGGACCGTCCGAATATCTATGATGGTTCACATGGGTCGAGGCAATACCTATCGGGCTTCCAAACAAATTAAAGATCGACAGGAATGCAAACGTCTTCTGCCATACGTGCCCCAGCTCATAAGAGCGATGTGCGAGGTATCGGTGGCAGTAAGCTTCCTGTCCAAGCCACGTGAATAGCACAACCGAAATCAATGTCAGGACAAGCCAAGCCGGACTCCAGTACACGATTACCCCCGCCATTCCAGCGAAATGCACTATCAGGATAAGCAGTCGGAGCTTTGAAAAATCAGACATGGTCAGCCTCCCCAAGACACGCTGACACCTGTGCAAAAGAGGCTTTTGTAAAGGACAGGGTCAATATCAGCCGCTGCTGATTTGGCTTTAGCGTGACCGAGTGCGGGATGGAGGTATCGATCAACCAGCAGTCCCCTTTGGAGGCTTCAAATGAAGCCTTCTCCAGCAAAGTTCGGCGGGCTTGATCCCAGTCGTAGTAGTGCGTGATTTCTCCGCCGGCTTCGAGGTAAAAATTGATGCCGCAGGTTCGGTTGTAATCAACGTGCGCTGGCAGTACTGGCTTTAGTGCATCTGTCGCCGCCATCCGGATGAGAAATGCCAGCGGTATCTCCAAGTCTCTTATCGCTGCCGGAATGGCTGCTGTTACCTGACTGGCAATGGCCTCTGGCAATGACAGCGATTCAGTTGGCACTGACGTGTACTCATCCGGCAGATGCTTGTTGTATTTTTGCTTCTTGCTGAACCGATGATGGAGCGTTGCGCATCTAGCTACTTCAGCGCCAAAGGGCGCCTTCCAATCAAGCTTCAGGAAGGGTTTCATGTCATTGCGTCCCGAACCACCTCGTAGGGTGTCGAGATGAAAGAGATGGTTAATACACGACGATTCTTTCCTGGCTTGAGTTCAACAGCGTGAGGTTTGGATACATCCATCAGCCATATGTCGCCATCCTTGGCCACAAAACTGTCGACTTCTTCGATTTCCCCGCCCGCAGCGTATCGGTAGAAACAGGTACGCTCACCATGGGTATCGCGGTAGATGTTAATTGCGGTGACTCGAACGCCGTCCACATGGGGAGCTAACATCACATCCCTTTCATCCGCCGGCGCATGCATGTCCAGAACCCAGAGTTTAGGAACCTCTATGTCAAGCAAACGGGTGGGAAGCTGAGCGATAATTCGCTGCGTATCTTCAGGACTTGCTACATATGATCTGTTGGGTACAGAAGTAAAATATTTCTTTTTTAGCAAGGCGAGTCCGTATTTTTGCTGCCTCAAGTATTCGCCGTTACATAGCAATGCCGTTGGATCAGTGAATACACCATCGACATCCAACGAGACGTCCAGCTTGGTAAAGTACGGATTCATCAAGCAAAAGTGAGCCCGTAAATGGCGCTTAATGCCTCGATATTTCTGTCTCCGCTTGTGACGCTGATTTGTCGTGGGCCAGCGATCTGAACATTGCCGATCTGTGCAGTGCCGCTAGCTATAAATAATTTTGTGCCTTTGGGCAGTACGACTGATTCCCCTGCTGATAGCCGCCACGGAGCGATATCACCCAAAGGAACGCTATTCCTCAACTGAGGCGGAATGCACATCATCTTGGTGTTCTCGATGACATCAACGCGCGTGACTCCCGGCTTGTCATAAATCCCTAGTGAGCAATAACCTGCCTGGCGTTCGGTCACGTCGCCGGTATCCAGATGGGTATGGCGCATATGGCCACTAAAGACCATCCAAACGAACTTGTCTTGGGTCTCGTTGTATGTCCCATCCGGCTGAACGACGAAGCAGCCTTTGCGCACATCCGCGTCGTCCAATAAGGTTCCGGCCGGAATGTCGAGCAGTAAAGCAATCGTTCCGAATGCACGGACAGGCTTCTGTTCATAATTCACTATCAGACCTCCAGTATTTCGTCAGCCAGCTGCTGCTCAACAGCCAAGACCTCTGCTGCCTGTCGGATTGACCAGTACGAATCAAGTACTGCTTGATAGTCGTTCAAACTAGTTATCTCTTTATTAAGCACAATCCTGCCGGTAGACAAATCTTTGATCTCTTCCTCTCCACGCTCTCCATGCCACTGCAAGGCGTGGACTTCTGGGGCTAGGCTGGTGATATCGATCCCTTGATATCCAATGCCGTCCACTGCGCAGTAACAATCGGCCGGAATGATCGTGAGCCTGGTTGGTGTGGTCATTCAGTGATCTCCATAACGGTAGGCTTTGCGACCATGGCCAGCAGGACCTGCTGCGAGCATTCATTGGCCTTAACCATCTCATTTCTAAAGCTCTCAACTGCAGCACCAGTCGATCGCTGCTGTTGGCTGTTTTCGATAAGGAGTACCGGAAGCCACGTGATGGCACACGACCATTCATCCACTTCTTTACCGGTATTGGGGTTATGGCCACGCACTTGGGTAAACCAAGCGCACTGGAGTCCGATGCAATCTTTTTTCAAAAGAGGACAGAAATTTCCTGGCTTTATTTCCATGATCAGTTCTTGGTAGCGATGATGACGTCGACGTACTGAACGGCCAGATTGATGGCGGTACCAGTAAAGGTATGGTTGTGCGAACCACCTCCACCTGTTGCCGAAACCACTTGATTAAGGGCCACTGTTGCAGACGATCCACCATTAGCTGCACCGACTGGACGTGTTCCGGTGCTCCCTTTGGATACTGATTGGTACCAGCCATAGCTGTGAGTGTGGCTGGGAATCTGGGCTTCGGTCAGCGTCGTAGCACCGACGGTGCCGTTGACTGTTTGTTGGGCAAAGGCAGTTGTAAAGGCAACCGATCCTCCAGAAGTGACCGTGCCATTGATGACCCGGAGTGCTTTATCGTTATGCGTTGAGTCTTTAGTCCATCCAGTGGGGGCAGCAGTCTGTTGAAATAGCAGTCTCGTGCCACTGGCAAATTCCTCAGGCGGCGCCTGCCAACTAGGCGGCGCTGTACTACCGGCAGATGTCAGCACCTGGCCAGCAGTGCCGAAGTTGGCGCCGCCAGCACCCACTGCACCTGTTGAATTGACAACAAGATGATCAGTATTACCCGCCCCTAAAATTAGGCTCTTACCAGGATAGGCATTCTTGACGTATGCATCGCCAGTTGAGCTTTGTCCGACTAAAAGATAGTTGGCGGCCGTAAGTCCCCAATAATTGAAGGCCCCGGTAGCTCGCACTTGGTACTGCAGACCTGTGGCGGTGTCACCCGCCTTATTTAACGGCGTGAAACCAAGTCGAGCGGGAATATCCGTGTAGTAGCTTGGCAGCTGGCCATTCAAGGCCGCAGCGTCATTGGCGCTTTGTGCCAAGGTAGCCAGCGCCACACTCACACTGCCACTACTGAGGTCAGCCAGTAAGACCCAGGTAGCTGGTGAGGCGCTGGTCAACAGGTAAAGCTTTTGCTGGTCTGTGCGCCAGCATTTCATCCCGATCTGAAGCTCCGTGGTTGGAAACGCTGACCCACTGGAATTCGATAATGCCGTTCTGTCGTTATTCAGTAAGGGCGAGAGTGAGTTGGTCAGCGTCTCGCTAGACGATATGGTCGTGAAATTTTGCATCTAGCACCCTTGAGCCAGCCAAGAAAATGAGCCCGTCACACGAGCACCGGTTTGATCCTCCAACACGGCCGTGAAGCCGCTGGTTGAGGAGGAGCCGAGGATTCGTGGGATGGCCGTGGTCGTTCCGCCCTTGTGCGTGATGGTCACTTGGGGAGTAAACCGAAATGTTCTGGAAAACTGCACCGCGACGCCTGATGTGGCGTTTGTGACCTCGGCAACACCCCGATCGAATATGTCCGGCACATCGACGGTTAAGCGCAGTGCATCGATGTAGCCTCGGTCGGCGTTGCTGGATTTCAGGATCGCTCGAAACAATGCCCGCTGGTAGGTGTAGTCCCCTTGAATGAAGTCGCGGAAATTCGTGTAGCCCGGGGGATGGCCGTTTTCCACGATGTTTTTAAAATCGTCCTCGGTAATTGCCAAGGTCGAGATGATCATGTCACTGATTACGCCATTGGCATGACGTCGGTACTGCTCGGCAAGTGCCAGTGCCTCTTTCAGAGTCAGGCGTGAGATGTGCTTGATCGCCTCGGAGACTGACAAGCCTTCATTCAGGTATTTTCGGTAAGCGACTGTCCTGCCGAAAAGCTCTGCCACAGCTATCGCTTCTGCAACGCGTTTGATCAGTTTTCGTGCTGAGGAATCGGTTGTGCCGAAGCTCTCCAACAAGGGTTTAACCGTTTGTTTGGCTGCGGTTTCAGCCAGATTCAAGCTTTCGCTGATGCGGATGATGTAGGCGATTAAGTCAGCGTAGGTCTCTGCAAGACTGATCGCTTCTGCGACCTCCTTACCAAATCGACGAGTTAGCTGATCACTGTGGCTAAAGCTTTCAGCAGCCACCTTCGTCACCTTCCGAGAAGGAACGTCTGACAGGGGCAAAGATTCAGAAGATTGCAAGGTGCTCTGTCGAGACAGACCTTCAACAAAATTGATCGGTGAGCTGAAAGCTTTATCCAGCAACTTTTCCAGCTGATCTGCCGTTTCCAGTGTTTCGCCGATTTCCTTTCGGTTGGCCTTGGTCAGATTTTCAGAAAATCCGATCGATTCCACCCACCTGAGCACATAGGCAATCAGGTCCGAGTAGGTTTCGACCATACCGAACGATTCAGCCTTTGCTATTGAGAAAAGCCTACGTGCGGCTTCTTGCATGCCAAACGCTTCATTGGATGGTTTAGTCGTCTGGCGTACTGCCACCTCCAAAAAGCTGAGACTGACCGCCACGCCAAAGGCATAGACGGCCGGGTAAGCCGTATCCCAGCTTTTGCCGGCACTGGCGCTGGACCATGTAAAGCCTCCCGAACCCCAGGTATATCGTTGCCCTTGAGATTCAGTAACCGTCACCACATCGGGCATGGCAATCAGCTCATCGTGAAGGTGAAGACGGCGGTCAAGCTATCGTCTGCGCCTTTGTTCACGACCGGGAAGACCACGCGGTCAAACATGATTCCAGCACTTGCCGCGTTAAAAACACCAGCCTCAGTGATCGCTCCGGTGGCGTCTCCGGCAAGAAAATCCGCTGTGAAGGTAAACGTCTTGGTTCCGGCCGTGTGGGCGTAGGTGGCGGTATTACGGTCAATTTCGGTGACCAGAGCAGACTGTGTGGCTGCGGCGGCCGTAGTTCCCGTTCCAAGGGCGATGTATCCCATCACCGATGGGCGGCTTGCGGATTTGCCAATCGCATCGGCAATGAAATCGAAGCCCACATTGACGATCAGATTGTCTTTATGGAAGGTCTCGGTGTCGCCGTTTGCGCGGTGAATGATTAAGGTCATTGCACCATGAAGTTGCATGGATTCGTCGATCATGGAAGTCCTTGATAAAAAAATGGCGCTGCACTGGTGAGTGCAACGCCATCATTGAGGAAATAAAATTTAGTACAGACGTACGGTGGTTAATGGCCCAACAGGAGAAAGCGCGAGGCTTGCAGATTGAACCTCACCACCCATGCGTCCAACAAATAGCCGGCGATCGTCGGCGGTCTGGCAGACTCCGATGCAGATTCGGTCCATCAGGGTGATTTCAAATGGCACCTGAATTCGATGCGAGAGCTGATCCTCCAAGAAGAAGACGGCTGTATTTGCGTCATAGCCAACTAGAAGCGTTCCTGCACCAGTTGCAGACCAGATTACGCAGGTAGTGACCTCCGACGGGATAAACCAGAAACTCGTATGAAATGTGGCCGGGATACTTACGCTCCATGCTGCTCTGGTCGTGTCTTTGACCATCAGGCCATCACCATACCTGCCGGCGTCGTAGTTCAGACCCGCCGAGAGACTGGTGATAGGATTACCAAAGCCATCTAGCGAGCCGTTCAGGCGCCACCCATAGATCTCGCCATCCTGAAGGGTGTCTTTCCGTGAGATTTGAAATCGCGCATCCACGTTGGCAAGCGACCCGTCATAAGTCCACTGCCGTTTGGCTGCATCACTTTTCCAGGGGTAGTTCACCTCAAGCCAGGTTGTTCGGTCATCAACGGATGCCCCCAGACTGTTCTGCAAGGTGTTTTGAGCACGCGTAGGTGAAACCAGGTCCACTTCAAACAGGTACTCGGCCGTGGCTGCATCACTGTCCATCCTTAGCGCATCCCGGCCGTTGACCGAGACCATGGTTGCGAAGTGTCGAATCCCCGGAAAGCCTGCCGCTTGCTCATCACGCTCAAGAATCAGGTTGGCGTTTTGCGGTTGGGCGACGATGGTTGAGACGAACGTTGGAGTGTGGCTGTAAATACCGGGCGAGGCAATCGCCTTGATCCAGAATTTGCGCTCACCATCAAAGCCAGAGGGTAAGGTGTAGCTGGTGGATTTAATTTCGGCGACAAACAATGACGCGTCCCATGCCGATCCTTCTCGAAGCTCGTAGCCGACAACCTCAGGCTCCGGATTGGGTTGCCAACGAAACTCAAGCCGGTTGGCTGACTGCACCACATCGAATTGCGTCACCGTCATCGGTGCTTGCAGATCAAGGACGAAGGTCGTCACATTGGTGCTGAAGTTCCCCAACGTGTCAAAGGCTCGGATGTGATACGCATAGCGTCCAGCTGTTGACTGGTCGTGGACCATCTGGGTTGCTGCTGTTTTAGCGACTAGTTGACCGTCATCCCAGTTAGCTCCGACCCGCACTTCATAGCCCGAGAGATCTGCGTCGGTCACTTCATCCCAAGTGATCAACAAATCTGTCAATCGCCGCTGAACCGTAAAGCCTGAGACGTCCGAGGGTGGCAGCGTCTTACCCAGCACCGTACTGCTCAAGGTGGCTGCCGAACTTTCCTTGCGCGTAACACCAATGGCTCTGAGGCTGAATTCATACGGGCCCTCAGCCGCATCTCGAATTTCTACGTAGTTGGCACTGGTCAGCGGTAGGTTTATAAAATTTCCACCGTTGACCCGGTACGACAGCCGGTAGGCAATTGCGGCCTGGACCTCTTGCCAAGAGACTTGCACCAGCACCTTGGCCTGATCCTTGACCCGGTAAAGACTCTCTTTCATCGACAGGCCGGTCGGCGCTGCAGGCTGATCCGAGAGCACCGTGATTGACCGAGGTTGGAGCGCCAGACCTTGTTCAATCGCTGCGTACTTGCCCGGGTTGTGGGCCAGAGCGGTGACTTCATGAATGCCCGGATCTTGCTCGGCGACCGCAACCACCCGAAAGAGTTGTGGTTCAACCTCAACAGAGGCTAGCACCCAGATCGCATTCGGCTCTGGTGCGACGCTAAACGGACTGGTCACAGTGACAGTGCGGCCCGAAGCAGGTCCTACACTGCGCTCCTCAATCTGGCCATTGGGCAGCAGGACAGACAGCCGCCAGGCACGAGGGCTTGGCACATCCTGGTCGAGCACAATGGTGGTTGTCGTGGCTGAAGCCACCCGACCACCCAAGCGTAGTCCACCGCGTACCGGGTCAGCTACCTTGATAACGTCGCCGGGTCGGACAACCGCACCCTCAAGACCCGTTCTAAAGCTGATGATCTCGGATTCAGACTGCTCGGAATACAAGAGCCACTTGCCGACCCGATGGGCCTGGCCACGTGAGGTGCAGCCCAGCGCCACAATATCGCTCTGCACGATCCCGTAGCGGGCAATGCCTGCGGCATCTTCGACGTATTCGACCTTCTGGCGATAGAAGTCTTCGGGATCATTCCAGCTAACGAGTACCACCGTATGGCGCGCTTTAGCTGAAGACCCTTGATAGGCAAACTCGCCATCGATGACATTGGCTGGCGCAAACTGGTAGACAGGATCGGTCGGAGCATCTTGAGTGACCGTAATAGCACCACCCGACCAATACACCATACCTCGAAATATTGAGGCCATGTCCTGCACGACTTTGTACGCTTGCTCTCGAGTCTGCAGGTAAAGATTGCAGGTAAAGCGTGGCTCGAAGCCACCGAATCCGTCAGGGACCTGCTCGTCACAATATTTGGCGACCCGATACAGCGCCCACTTATCAATCTGTGCTTCGGGTATATAGCTGCCTAAACCATAGCGGGTGCTGATCAACAGATCATAAAAACACCATGCCGGGTTATCCGACCATGCGATCTTAAAATTGCCGTTCCACACGCCGCTATACGAGCGAGTCGTCGGGTCATAGTTGACCGGAATGCGCATCCGCAGGAGCTTCATGTCGTAGCTGCGGCGGGGAATCGAGGAGAACTGTGCCGCATCGACCCGAAGGGCAACCAGCGCACTGTTCGGATACCTGAGTTTACTTTCGATGACTTCGGTATACGACTCCAGGAAAATTTTATTCTGGATGGCCGTGGATGTTGAGTCCGCGGTGATCCGACGAACCCGAATCTCCCATGGCGCAGATCCCGTCAGTGGAACGTAGTAGCTGCGCTGGTACTTGGTCGTAGTCTTGCCGGAAATCGTATCCTTGATGACTTCTACAAATCCACCGCCATTGCTCTGACGGTCGATTGCAAAACTCACCTCGCTGCCATTTAAGTCGCCATTGGTGGTGTTCTGATTGGTCAGCTGCGGAACGCTCACCTTTACACGCACTGCATCCACATCGGCGTCTATGATTGAGCGCACCACCGATTGATTGGCCTTGACCTCCACGCCGACCGAGATCTCGTTTTCGACTGAGGAAAAGCCTGGCACATAGTTTTGCTGCTGGGTGCCATTGCGGCTCTCAAGGGTGATCCCCGTAAAATTAGTCGTGCCATCCGCATTTTGAATCGGTGTGTCGTCCAGATACACTGACTTCAATCCAGCGACCAAGCCTTCGATCTCACCTTCAGAAATCAGATCAACCACACGGGCATAGGCTTTGGAGCGCAGACTATCCGGTGCTTCTTGAGCGACCCGAGCGGCACCACCGCCGCTCTTGCCACCACCACCGGCGCCAATGATAGGTGAGGTCATGCCGCCACCTCATCGACATCAATGCCGGCACTGATCACTGCTGATCCTACAATCAGCCGGCCATAGCCCACCGGTACCGGATGACCTTGTGCGGTCGTGTTGACAGCACCATTAAAGCTGTAGCTGGGCTTGTTCTCAGGTTGCTCATAGGGCTCGGCAGCCTTAGGGGTCGGCGCAATCATTTGTGATACGCCGCCCAGAATCATTGCCGTACCTACGGAATAAAGCGTTGATTGGGACAAGAAAGCTCCGGAGGCGGCCCAACCCATCGGGTTCCACCAGGCGACTGCCAGGAGTGCGACGCCCAGAAGAATCTGTCCCAATCCATCCCCACCAGCTCCTGAGATGACCGGGGCGATCGTGACGTTTTGCAGACCAACGGGATCATGCAGCTGCTCGATCTTCAAAGCATCGCGGCCTGCCAGAACCCGGTATCCCACGCCACGCTCGCCAGAAGCGACCAGTTCGCGCTCAAGGGATGGAAAATTGGCCACCAGTGCGCGAATGGCCTCAGCCGCAGATGTAATTGCCAAGCGATGCCTGCGGCCATAGGTTTTCCCAAGCTCACCAAGAAGAATGACTGTGACCATATCGAAGGATGTGGGTCGTGTTTTTTTGCCAGTAGCCGCCATAGACATC
>JACCDU010018224.1_pt1 | contig 15872 bp, 13 predicted proteins | sample 7446081 | NCBI WGS metagenome assembly JACCDU01 (sample SAMN15323447, study PRJNA562643) | freshwater metagenome | isolation source: river surface water | place: USA:Blue River Watershed | collected 2017-08-17
TTAGGCCTCTGCCTTTTCTTTAATATAGGTAGACGGAGTTACTCCTTTCCTAGCTTTAAAGGCATCGATGAACTTTGAGCGAGAAACAAAGCCTGCGTCGGTGGAAATGGCTTCGATAGTAATTTTCTTTGCGTTTCCTTCTTCTATTAATTGACAAGCATAAGCAATGCGTAAGTCATTTTTCCATTCGCCAAAAGTTTTATTTAATTCCTTGTTAAAATAACCAGACAAGAATCTTTCCGGAATTTTTAGGTCAAAGGACATTTGGGACAAAGAAAAATCTTTCTTTACAAAGGGATGCGTGCTCAAATAGTTTTGTAAATCTTGATCGAATTCGCGCGATGCAGGTTCTTTTTTAGGCAAACTAGACTTAATCTCTTGCAAAATCGTTGCTGGGCCCAGTTCTACTTCATAGGAAATATTACCGTAGAGGATTTTGGGAAATAAAAACAAAATGAAGTTTTGGACAAAAAATCCTCCTCCACAAATTCCAAAGAAACGAGCCTCACTAAAAATAATGTTTGATGGGACGCCTAAAATGGTATAGTTGTGCGAGTAGATAGTTAACATATGTCCTAAACTATTCCCAGCAATGACTAATTGTAAAAAGACTAAAGAGAATATCCATTTTTGGATCAAACGGTGATTCGATGGTAGTGCACCGTATTTCTTCATTAAATGACGCTTATTCCATAGGAAATAAATGACAGCGCTGATACAGTATAAAATCAAATGGACGGAGCGTCCATATAAAATTTGTTCAAAGCTCACCCATTGAAAATTCAGATTATAATCCTCCGTATAATTCACAATCTCATGTGCCATCGCCGTTTTAGTTGCTAAAGGCAAAGTGGTGAACGGTAAAGTAGCGAAAAAGGTAAAAACCGCCGGAAAAAGGTGAATCAAATCATAGCGATGCAATCGCTTATCCTCAGAGACGGTATGTTTGACGTAAAAAAATAAAGCGGGCCCTAAGAGAAAGGAGAGGGGCAAAAAATGTACGAAACAGATGCCCTCCCAGAACTCAATTTTGCTGTAATGCAATCCAAAATAGACCATTAAAACAGCATTGCAACACAAGAAAAACAAGGCTAAAAAGGTATTGGATCTATTTAATGAACTTAAATAGTACAAGAGTATGAAAGAGGTAAATAAGCCGAATAGTGGTGCAAGTATTGCCAAAACGTAAATTTAATCAAGCCCAAGATAGGCAAAAATGTAATAAAAGACCTACGGCTGGACGATTACTCGTCCCAGCCGTAGTGTCTAAATTTTAAATTTTATAGTATTGTTCCCATCCTTTTCTTGGCGGCGCTCCTACTAATAATGAATTAGCTAATGTGTTATTCGTGATTTGTTTCGTCTTGCGATCGAACAGTAATTTTGTATTTAATTTTTGTGCCATCACCCCTAATGAGAATACTTGGCTTAAAGGCCCTGCTAATTCGAATGGAGAACGAGTTTTCTCTTGACCCATACACGCTTTTAAGAAGTTAGCGTAATGGTTAGAAGGACTCTTTGGAACCTCTGGTAATTTCAAATCCTTGGCTGCATCGCCTAAGATAGACAGGGTACTTCCGTGCGAACCGCCTTTGAAAATATGGTCTTTCGTATAGATAATCTTACCAGGATTTAATTTAGCCGGTTGGATTTTTCCATTGCTAGCTGGTGGAATGTTTGGATCTAATTCATTCGTACCGTAATTGGCAGGAACTGGCGGAATGTTGTTCACCCCGTCATACCAGGTGATATCCATAGCTGGCATGTTTTTACGCTCCGGGAATTTGAATTGAATGGTAGAGGACATCGGGTAGAAGAAATTGTTGTGTCCATCTGCCCTTAGCATATTGATCTCGGTAGGTAATCCTAAGTCCAAAAACTCGTGAGCCGTATCCATGATATGGGCTCCCCAATCTCCTAAAGCGCCTAAACCGTAGTCAAACCAGCAGCGCCATTGACCATTAACAAAGTCTTTTTGGTATTCATGTGGCTGTACCACCCCTTGCCAAATATCCCAGTCCAAAGTCGACGGAATCGCTTCTGCTGCCGGGAATTTCGTTATTTTAGGATCCCAACTATGCCAGCGACGAGCCGAATTCATGTGAGCCGTCATCGAGGTTACATCCTTAATGAGTCCTGCCTCTTTCCAAGCCTTAAACTGGAAGTAATTAGCCTCCGAGTGGCCTTGGTTACCCATTTGAGTCACCAATTTTGAGTGTTTGCGAGCCGCCGCCATCATTAATTCAATCTCGTTAAATGTGCGCGCCATCGGTTTTTCCACGAATACGTGTTTACCTAAACCTAAGGCCATCATCGTGATAGGGAAGTGGGAGTGATCAGGTACACCTACCGCAACCGCCTCGATTTGAGATCCCATTTTATCAAACATCTGACGAAAATCTTGGAAGCGAGGCACATCTGGGAATTTCTCCAAAACCTTTAAGGTCTGAGGCGCGCCCATATCCACATCGCAAAGCGCGACAATATTGGCTAGTCCTGTATTGTACAAGGACATAACATCTGAACCGCCTTGGTTACCGATACCAATACAGGCTAGATTGACTTTTTCGCCCGGTAATTTAGAAAGTATATTAGGGAAAGCTGCTGCAGCTCCTAGAAGGCCAGCATTCTTAAGAAAGTCCCGGCGTGAATTATGTTGATTGATCATATGAATAAATAGGTTTGTTAATTAAAGTCAAAAAAGTACCCATTCTACTTAGCTAGCGCTTTGCGCAATAATTCGACGCTTTTTCTAACTCCGGATTTCGCATCTTCCTTTCCTTCGAATTCGATGGAAATATAGCCATGGTAGTTTACATCCTTTAAGATTTTCACGATTCGGTCGTAATCTAATTCCAAAGTATACCATTCCCCACCACCATAATAGGTTTTAGCCTGTACGAAATTAGCACGAGGAGCAATCATTTTTAGTTTATCATAGGGATTCTCTAAAAAGTTTCCGGTATCCAGTAATAAACCCAGCCAGGGCGAATTCACCGTATCTTGAATTCGAATCATACCTTCCGGTGTGGAGCCCAGACCCCAGTGATTTTCCAAAGCTAATAAAACCCCACATTCCTCCGCCTTTTTTAGACATTGTTGAATACCGTCCACGCACCATTTATAGCCATCATCCTCCGAATAACCTGGTAAAATGGGTTCGATCCCTCTGTTTTTCATTAAGTCGTCAAATGATTTGATTGTATTCCATCGTCCCGTATTTAGGCGCAGACATGGGATGCCCATCTTGTAGGCTAGTTCGATGCAATGATTAGTATGATCAACATGCTTTTTCAATTCCTCTTTATCCGGCGTGACAAAACCTTGGTGGATAGAAAGGCAGGTCATCGCGATGCCGTTAATGAAGGCGTGCTTTTTGAGTTTTTGGAGATAAGCATTGTCTTCGCTTTCCATTTGACGATGCAATACATCGATTCCCTCTAAACCGAGTGCCGCAGCCTCATCAATTACTTTTTCTATAGGGAATTTATCTCCTTTAAAATGCCAATAGGAATAGCTGGATACACTTAATTTAATGGAAGGTTGTAAACTGGGTTTAGCGAGAATGGCTTGTGATGAAGGAATTCCGCTGAGGCCACCTGCTAGTAGGGAGCTCTGGATAAAATCACGTCTTTGCATCTTTTTATAGGTTTAGAAAACCTAAGTTAAAAAAAAAGATGAAAGAAAAGTTCTTTCATCTTGATGCACACCAAACCACTAATTGATTTTGTAATAGGCGAAGGTAGACCTATTTCTCGGTTATCAAACACCGACATTTCAGATTATCAGTTTATTGATAAGCCTGGAGGGCTTTTTCTAACTTTTCTCGAAGATTTTTTCGGAAGAAAAGGGGTGCAATCACTTGCAATTCAGTGGAATAGCGCAGAAAGAAATTTTCTAGTTCTTGATTTATTTCCAATGTTAACTCAAAGGTATTTTCGGTTTGTTTTTTTTGGGAGGGATGAATTGGGTATTTACTGATGTATTCTTTTATCCAAGAATTTTCGCTGATCGTAAATACAATTTTCTCAGCCGCTCCCGTGCTTCTGAACAATCCCATTATCTGTTTAAAAAAATCAGCTGGTTGGAAATCAGGATGAATACGCAATTTCTTTTGCTGGTTACAGAGTCGCATTGAATCTATCCGGTCTAAAGCAAACAACCTTAGTTCGTCCAAAGAAAGACTCTTTTGCGTATCAGCGATTTCTTGAAACAGCAAATACCAACCGGTATACCAGCCGTTGTTATACTCCTTGATTAGCAAGGGGAGGCAGGTGATTGATTTCAATTTAGAGGACGCCGTCAAACCTTTATGGGAGATTTCAATGATTTTCTTGCCTGCTATAGCATCCACTAGAAATTTAACATGCTCCGATCCCGATCGATCTCCCTCGTTGATTAATTCAATCGCTGGCCATTTGGCTAAATCTTCATGTCTAATCAGGTTGTTCTCTAACGTGATTGCTCGTAATTTATTTACGATGCCATTCCCGTTACCACCGGTAAATAAATGTTTGTTGAAATCGATGATGGAGGCAATTTGGTCTAATTCTTTTTCGGAAAAGGAGGGGAAAGCACTGATGTCATCTCGGATATAATAAAACCGGTTGTCTGATTTTGAATAGCGGATTAAGTCCCCTTCGGCCTCCTCAAGGCTAGGATAACGTTCTGCCAGTTTTTCTTTTAAAGCTTTGATGTCACGACTAAAACTACGCTCACTATAACTGATTTGATCGAAATTCGATAGTAAATATTCCCCCACACGTGAAGCTTGCATAGGGAAGGTTTTTCGTAGAAACAGGTTATTGAGCTCTTTAAGTCGATCGGTTGTATTCATGGAATAAAAATACGTTTTTTTCTAGTAGTTCGCCAACTTTTGGCGGGCTACAAAAGCAATTTTACATCAACAAAAACGATAATAACATGAAAAATTTAAAATCATTACTCCTGTTACCCTTCTTTTTCTATGCGACAGATGGTTATTTGAAGGCATTCCGCGTGACTAATTCGAAGGGCCCGATTCAATTGTTTGTCATCTGCAATTTTTTGATTTGCTTAGGGTTGATCTTGGCTGATTTTCAGTTTTTTGGGAATACCGATACGGATGGATTTTACACACAAGCTGCCTTAGCTGAATTGCTTTACTTGGCGGTAGGGGCGGGATTGAATTTATTTTCTAAGCTAGAATCGAATTAATTTCGATCGAATTGAAACCTGAGCACTAATTCATGTGTCTGATTCGTGATTCTAGAAATGGTATTCGTAGGCATTTCATATTGATACCCTAAATAGACCGTAGGGCTAAATTGCACCCCTAAATTGACTCCAATGGCATTTTCGTTGCGGTAGCCAAAACCCACATCTAATAATTCATAAAACGAACCGATAAGATTAATGTCATAGCTCAAAGGCAAGTCAGCTGCAGCTCGGACGATAGCGTTTGTATGAAGGCTAACTGCTTTACTAAGGACTTGTTTTTTGCCAATCATCCCATAATAGAAGGAGGCGTCTTTGTACTTACCATTTTGGAGGCCAAAATCGTTCCAAAGCATCCTAGGCTGAGAAATACTCACATAGAATTTGTCCTCCTTCGCGAGACGAATTCCCCAGCCAGAATTAATTTGTAATCCAGTCGAGTAGTTTTGATTGAACAAATCATCCGTTCGGTCTAGTAAACTAAGGCCAGAAAAGTCTAAAGCTAAATTAGTTACCCCGATCCGAATACCCCCTGAGAGTGCCCATTTATCGTTAATCAAGGCGTGGTAAGCGAAGTCACTGTTAACTGATGTAGCTTTTACAGGTCCTAATTGATCCATGAAAGCGGTAAATCCTATCCCTATTTTTTCACCCCAATTGAAATTGCCCATCAATGCAGTAGTTACCGGAGTCCCCGGCATCGATGTCCATTGATTTCGGTTTACTAGAATGATTTCATTTTTATCACTTGCTCCTACGAAAGTGGGATTAATTACCTGTGGATATAAGCGAAATAAAGAGAAAACGGGATCTGTCTGTGCCTTTATTTGGCCAGCTATTAGTAGTAAACACCCACAAATGACATGTCTTAATCTCATTTATTTCTTCAAACGGTTGATGTAAATATAAGTAGAAACCCTAGGTCTAACCCCATTGTAGTCTAAAATATAGAAATATACTCCATCAGGAAGTAGTCCGTCCCCGGCTAAAAGTGGGTTTCCGCGGTTGCTTTCCCCTCCCCAATTATTCTCATAATCCTTCACCTCAAAAACAATATTTCCCACCCGGTCATAGACGGTTAAATTATTGGGAGTCGTTCGCATTACCCCTGGAATAACTAAATTGTCATTTTTACCATCACCGTTCGGTGAAATACCTTGGAAGGCGACTGGGTCACAGGCATCTGGATCTATTCGGTTATCCACCCCATCGTTATCACAATCTGGTAAACCACCATAATTCAAATCATTCTCCCACTCATCTTTGATTTCATCTCCATCGGAATCTAGGTCATTGTAATCTGGCAGACCATCTTTGTCCGTATCAACGGGCTTGTCCCTATTTCCACCTATTTCCACAATGTCAGTATAGCCATCTTTGTCTGTATCATAATTCACATCCTCTAGTACCACAATGGTGGTGCTATCAATTCCTGGTCCAGTAGAATTAGTTGCTGTGATAATATAGGTCCTCGGGCTTGCTGGCCAGGTAGGGGTCCCAGAAATCAATCCTGTTGCAGGGTTGAAACTTAATCCCGGAGGTAAAAGAGAATCAATTTTAAACGTATCCGCAATTCCCACGAGTGTCGGTTTAAAACTAACAGGCACACCCTGACGGAATACGCCTGGAAGTGGGTATTTTATTTCAGGGAAGGCAATTAAGACTTTAATAGTAATGGTAAATACCTCATATCCGGTGGAATTAGAAGCAGTGATTACATAATCCGTAAAGTCCTGTGCTTTTGTGGGGGTACCCGTGATGGAACCTGTCAAAGAATTGAGTGTTAATCCGGCCGGCAGAGGTTTGTCCACTGTGTAGAGCGTTGGAATTCCTTGTACACTAGGGTTTAAAGGAGTGATTTTAATTTTTTCAATGTAGGTCTGCGGAGTAGTATAGCTCAAATTGCTAGGTCTAGGAACTACCGCGGCGATACGAATCGTATCGGTCGTGGAGGCCGTACTATTCGTAATTGTAACGATATAGGTAGTGGGAGGTCTTAACGCGGTAGGTGTGCCTGAAATTATTCCCGTTAAAGGATCTAACGCTAAACCAGGAGGTAGGGGCCTATTTAACGTTATTCCAGTAAAAATACCTTTAATTATAGGAATTAAAGGCGCATTCATTTGGCCAGAAAAAAACAAATCTACTCCGGTATAAACTGGATTAATTTGTGCACCTAATATAGGTTCAGGATAGGTGATGCGCGGTCTTGCAATTAAAACAGTTATCACTAATCGCGCCCTAGCTGATCCGGTGGAATTAGAGGCCGTAACCCAATAGATGGTTGTGGGTACCGCTTTAGTAGGTGTCCCCGAAATAATTCCGGTAATAGGATCTAATGATAATCCATCTGGTAATGCCTTGTCAATCGTGTAGGATTCCACTTTTCCAATTACGGTCGGCTTCAACGGCGTAATTGTAACCTCCTCTTCATAAATGATAGGCGTCGCGTACTTTAAATTTTTAGGTGGGGCAATTAATACTTCTAAATCTAAAGGTGCTGAGGTCGACCCCGTTGAATTAGAAGCCGTAATCACATAGCGAGTTAAGCTAGAAATCACACTTGGTTTTCCGGTGATTTCCCCCGTTGCGGTATTAAAGGTAAGTCCTAAAGGTAACGGCTTATCAATGGTAAATGCAGTCGCTAATCCAGAATATGTTGGTCTAACAGGGGCCAAAGTACTATCTTGGATTAACCGTGTCGGACTTACATAGGACAAATTACTAGGTGGTGCGATAACCACCGAAATGTCTACATTCGCTGTCGCAGATCCTGTACTGTTTCTTGCCGTAATTACATAGGTTTGCATGGAACTTAATGCCGTGGGCGTCCCACTGATTATTCCCGTGCTTGAACTGAAGGAAAGTCCTGCGGGTAACGTGCGATTTATCGAATAAGAAGCTACAGTACCACTTACGGATGGGGCGATAGGTGGTATGGTAAAATTTTGGTATAACACATTCGGGGTGGAATATACTAAGTTTCTAGGCCTTGCAATCAAAACCGTAATCACCACATTCGCCGAAATAGATCCAGTGGAGTTTGTCGCCGTCACTACGTAAGTAGTAGTCGGTTTTGCCAAAGTAGGCGTCCCAAAAATCCGTCCCGTCACGGTATCTAAAATTAATCCAGCTGGCAAACTAGGACTAACAGAATAGGAAGCCACAAAACCGGTAACGTTTGGATTCAATGGGGTAATATCCACTCCTTCTTCGTACACATTAGGCGTATTATAGGACAGTCCCGAGGGTGCTGGGATCAAAACCGTAATTGGAAGCGCGTAGGAACTAGCACCCGCCACATTCGTGGCTGTAATCGTAAAAATAGTTCTTGGTATAGCTTGTATGGGCGTTCCAGTGATTGCTCCTGTACTCGTATTGAAGAATAAACCTGATGGTAATGCTTTATCGATTGAATAAGACGCGACAAAACCGGTTACCGTAGGGGTTAATGTGCTGATTGTGGTACCAGTGAAATAAGTGGGAGGATTCACATAGGACAAACCGGTAGGCGGCGGAATCGTAACTGTAATATCCACTAATGCCGATCCTGTTCCCGTCGAATTGGTCGCAGTAATGGTATACGTTGTTCTAGGCGACTGTACGGTACCTGCTCCCGAAATAATTCCTGTACTAGTGTCTAAATTAAGTCCTGCAGGTAACGCGGGGCTAACGGCAAACGAGTTAACCACCGTTCCATTTTTATTTGGAACCAAAGGAGTGATGGTAACCGTCTCATAATATACATTAGGAGTTGTATAGGAGATTTGAGGCCGAGCGATGAGGACTGTGATGTTCGTGGTGGCGGTAGTAAATCCGGTTGAGTTTCTTGCCGTAATCGTATAGTTCGCGCTAGCTGAGGCTAGGGTAGGAGTGCCGCTAATTTGCCCATTGCTAGGATTGAAATTAATTCCCGCAGGTAAAGTAGGAAATACCTCAAAAATATCTACAACTCCATTATATCCAGGATTTATGGGTGAAATCGGTACCCGTTCTTCGAAAATCAACGGGTTTGTATAGGTTAAACTAGAAGGAGCTGCAATCTTAACACTAATGGTAATGGGTGCCGTAACAAAATCTGTAGAGTTTGTCGCCCTAATTATGTATACCGTACTAGGACTAGGAGCGGTCGGTGTTCCCGTGATTTCTCCAGTAGTGGGATTAATAGTTAGTCCAGCAGGAAGATTAGCAGCTGAAAAAGTTATGTCAGTGCCTGTAATACTTGGTCTGATTCCTGTAATTGGTATTCCTTGTGTGAATTCGTGTGGGGAAGAATAACTAAAGCCACTTGGAGGTGGAATCACAACGCGAATACTCGTTGTAAAAATTACATCAGCCGTACTATTGGCTGCAGTTATGGTGTAAATAACGGGTGGACTTAATACAGAGGGGAAACCACCAATTACTCCAGTAGCCGGATTAAATGTTAGTGCACCAGGCAAGGTTGGACTGATGGTATAACTCGAAACCGTTCCAGTAATAGTCGTCGGAGGAATAGGAGTAAATGCTGTATTTAAATAAAGTGTAATTGGGTTAGGGTAAGTTAAATTACTAGGCCCTGGAATTAAAACATCAAATGAGAATGTTACCGTAAATTCTCCATTCGCATTTGTTCCTTTAATGATATAGGTATTAAAACCGGTTGTTTGCGTAGGTGTACCTGAAATGGTTCCTGTCACGGGGTCTAAAACTAGTCCGCCAGGTAATGGTGTTGTGGTAGTATAGGAAGACACAACTCCTCCTGTTGGAGCCCTCACCGGGGTAATTGGGGTTATGGGTGATCCTGTGAAAAAGCGATTAGGTACGGTATAGGTGAAATTTGGGGGAGCGATGATGACCGTGATATCGATATTGGAGTCCGTAAAACTGGTAGAATTGGAGGCTCGGATGGTATATCTGGTTGTTGGGCTCGGAACTTGCGGCGTACCTGATATTTGACCGCTGGTCGGATTAATGGACAAACCGCTTGGCAAGGTGGATCCAGGAGCCATGGCAAAAGTAACTCCGGCCCCAGAAACCGTGGGCTGGAAAGGTGTAATCGGAGTATATTGTTGAAATGTATAAGCAGTGGTAGGAAAACTTAGTCCGGAGGGAGGTGGAATAACTACCGTAAACACCACTGTTGCAGTGGTGGATCCTTGGCTATTACTTCCTCTTACAACAATGGTAACCGGAGTAGGATTTAAGGTAGTAGGTGTTCCAAATATATCCCCTGTATATGGATCGATGGACATTCCAGGAGGTAAAGTACCGCTGATGATAGTAAATGTTTCAAAATAACCAATTGCACTTGCAATGGGCACTAGATTAGGTTGATTGACTATAAGTTTAACAGGGGTATTATAACTTAAGAATTCCGGGGCTGCTAGGTTAATTTGAACCGTTGCTGTATAATTATTTGAGACACATCCAGTTGTTGTGTTTTTTACATTCACACTGAAATCATAGCTCCCTATTTGGCCAAAAGGAATATTTACTGTCAAAGAAGATCCTCCCATAGGGGAGTTTGAAATAGGCTGAAAGCCATTCATATTGATGGCACTTACTGAAAATTGCGATGGGCTATTGGTCGTAGAGGTATAGGGAATAGTAAATGACCTGTTGTTAGAGGTAATAGAGGGTACAGCACTAAAATTAATGGTAGGAAGGGGGTTTACAACAACTGTTATTGGATTACTTTCAGAACTTGTGACTCCACCTATGGTTGATTTAGCAGTATATACTCCCGCCTCTGTAACGGTTAAGGTTTGTCCAGTGGTAGGTAGTAGAGTAGAACCTTTATACCAAGTAATATTTCCACTTAAATTAGAAGTTAAGGTAGTGGAACTTCCAGCGCAAATGGCTTCAGTTCCTTTATTTTCCCACAACTCAAATGTTAGGGTACCATTATTGTTTGTATCGCCATCTGTAAAGCTATACTTCGAGCCCCCAGCCCACAATCCTATATAATATTCGTAAACATTGTCTGTGGCATAACCAGCTGGAAAATTAGGCTTTGGAGGACATGCTCCCATTAATTTCCATGTTGCTTCTGTACATGAGGAATTTAAAATGGGGGAATCAGTTCCGATTGTATTGGCAATATTGGAATTATAATAGGCCGCATCCATGTAAAGTGCGGTAGAAGCTGCATTCGTTCCAAAAGTCCCTCTAACTCTTATTTTATAATAATAACCAGCAACTGTTGAAGAACTAATTTGACTTGAAGTACCAAAATTTGACCTCATGTTTTTGAGGTCTTCTCCTTTCTTAAACCATTTTGAATTGTCTGTAGTGCCAGAAATCATAGGCGCAGGACTCACTGATTGAGCGTGCGATATGATTTGGACGAACAGAAATAATAAGAGAAATAATTTTCTCATCAATTTTTAAGAACAGATATAAGCTAAAATTAAGGAAAATAAATGACTTGCGATTTACTTTCCCTTCCAATAATTCGCCAACGCGGAACCATTGATATTCATTACAGGCCCAAAAATCGCGGCAGGTAGACCAAGCGTCCCTACCTTTCCCATTGCCATAGCTAGTCCGGAAGCTAGTCCTGCGTTTTGGAGACCTACTTCGATGGCGATGGTTCGGCAATCTTGTTCGGGCAAACCGCTTAGCCTGCCACCCCAATAACCTAAAATAAAACCAATTACATTGTGCAATAGGCAAGCGATGACTAATAAGGGACCCACCGCTAAGAGGGCATCTCTGCCATTTGCCGTAATAATCACGACGATAGCGCCGATACTCCACATCGAAATTGTAGGGAGTGCATTTTCGAACCAACCAAAACGCGCACCGATTAATCGATTATAGATAACTCCCACGCCAATAGGTAGGATAATGAGTTTGCTGATTTCCCAAACCATATCCATCAAATCAATTTCAATCAATTGACCTGCTAAATTCTTCATTAATAACGGGGTTAACAAAGCAGCAAGCAAGGTAGAAATAGAGGTCAGGGTGAGTGAAAGTGCCACATTTGCTTTGGCTAAATACGACATTACATTCGACGCTAAACCACAGGGCATGCTGCCTACTAATATGATACCCGCCGCGATTTCGGGTGGAAATGAAAAGACTTTCGTCAGTCCCCAGCCCACAAATGGCATGATGCTAAAATGGAAAAATACTCCTAAGACGACGGCTTTGGGCGAGCGCATCACCTCTGCAAAATCAGCTAATTTCATTGTGGAGCCCATCCCGAACATGATGACCTGCAATAAAGGGATGATCAATGCTTTGAATTTAAAGTCACCAATACCCAAGAATGGATCAGGGAAAATTAATGTAACAAGAACAGCAGCAATGATACTTAAGGAGAATTTAAGTCCTTTCATTTTTTGGTTTTTGCTGTCAATTTAAGAAAAATTAGTTATTGAGCGTTCCCTTAGTTATCCAAACTTGAATTTGATTTATTTCACAGCTGCCTAACTTCGAAGTACTGGATGGCATGGGTTTATATCCAACTGCGTGTGTGATGGAGCCTATTAATCGGCCATTAGCCGCTTGTACTTTCACGCCAGTAAAAGTCGAAAGGTCAACTCCTGCGGAAGGACTCGTTGCACTATGGCAACCTACGCAATAGGTTTTAAGAATAGGTGCAACGGATGCATTGTACGTGACATTTACGGTGTCGCAATTTGCTGTATTCGAGCAAGAATTATTTTTTGCCCCTTGCTGTATCCACTTTAACAAAAGGGCTTTGTTAGACAAGCTAAATTCGGCAGCAGGGGCAGGAGGCATACGTTCGTCCCCCGTTTTATTCAAGCATTTATAGAGATCACTTGATGCAGGGGAGGATACTTTCACCTCTCGCATAATGTTGGAGTAATCAGTTAAAACAACCCCTTCTTTGTGGGAAATAGCATCATGACAACCACTCTTAGCACAATTAGAAGTGACCAAAGGAAGAATGGTTTGTTTAAAATAGACGGTATCTGGGCTACAATCAACAGCAGGTTTTGGAGGTACAATTACTTTAATTGTATCTGTAACATTAGGATGATCGGCTAATGGACTGTTTCTATCATTAAGGCATGATAAAAAGATAAATGCACAAAAGATTAAACCTATGTATCTCACTTCTTTGAGTAGTTCATCTTGCTAGATACTTTAATGACCTCAGCGATTTTTGCAAAAACGATTTTAGGGATTTTGACATTGTAATCGATGAGTTTAACCTCGAATTGACAAGTTAGTGCGAGGGTGGAACCTGTTGAGACGATGGTCCCCTTTAATTCGATAGGACGAGTTACCCCGTGTATGGTAGCAGATCCTGAGGCAGAAATAGGGTAGTTTCCTGCGACTGTTAGGTTGACAGATTCTTTAATTTTACCCTTGAATGTCGCAGATGGATATTTTTCACTTTCCAAATAATTCTCGTTGAAGTGCTCCTGCATCAGTTTATTTGGAAACACAAAATTTGTGATGCGCATTTGGACGGCTACTTCATTGGTGGCGGTATTGATGATGCTTGAAACGGATTTATTTACAGCATCAATATCCTCCATCGGTGTTTTGGAGAAAAAGGAAACCTCCCCCGTTGTTGTCATAAACAGTTGAGCTTTGGACTGAAATCCAATGGACAATAGAGCGAAAAGCAAGATTTTTTTTATCATTTTTTCTTAGGTTCTAAACTGAATGTTCTGGCCACATTAAAGCCATAAAATATATCTCCAGCACCCCAGGATCCAGGTGTTTGTCCGATAAAGTGTTTTTCAATCATTCCCCTTGAATTAGTGAAATGCAATTGGAAAACGTGACCCCCAGTCTCAATGTCTATGCCTAAAGAGAAGGAATCTTGGTACGGATAGGGAGTACCTGCACTTTCCTCATAATCTTCTTTGTCGACCAGATTTTTATAATATTCGGCAGAAATACTGAATCGATTGGTCAGTTTATACCGTCCCCCGAACCCCATAGATAGTAACCTATTTTCTAGGTAGATGGATTCGGATTTGTTGTTATGCAAAATAGTAGGCATTAGTTGCAAGGAAAGTTTATCGCTAAACTTGCGGGCGATCAGTAATTGACCAAAATAGGATTGGCGTTGCAAATTATTTTGGTAGCGCATCACATTTCCGATGGCGGTTGTGTAGCCAGTGGGCATCGTATTAGTCGTCATGCCCCCATACAAAGTAGCCGTAATGGGCATTTTATTGGACTGTGCTACTACTTTGTATTTAGAATACAAATCATACGTTTTTTCAATGGTTGATCTTCCAGCACCCACTAGCCATTTATCAGTTAAGGAGTATTCTAATCCTAAGCGAATCTTAGCCTCATCTAGACCAAAAAAATTATCAATAAATCCAGAATTCACGGACCCAAAACGATGTGAAATCCAGAAGTTGAGGTGCTGCTTAGCCAAGGTTTCCACCGTTTGACCATTGATCAGACGCGTGCCTTTAAAGGTCGCTTGTGTGAAACTTGTTTTCTTTGCATCCTCTTTTTCCAGTATGGCTAATAAATCATCCTGAGCGAAAAGGGGGGTACTAAATACAAGGAGTAGTAGTAATTTTTTCATTACGAGAATACACGAAGGTTGGTTCCTGATAAAGTGGTTTGGTAGGCTTTGATTCCTTTGCTGCCGTTTGCGTTTGTACCCACACCTGTGGTAGAGAATGTGGCTCCATGTTGCGTGCAATAAAATCCGCCACCGCTAAAAATGACATTGGGCTTATTTTCATGTGAACAAACTTGGGTTACCGCCGCAAAACTGGTGCTTGATACACGGGCTACTACGATTCCATTTGCGATGATGTAATTTCCTACCGTATTTAACTTGCTATAAGTTGGAGTAGTTAGATCCAGCGTAAAATCAACTCCACTCGCCGGGGAGACTGATTCATTCTGACAAGAGGAAAGGGAGGATACTCCGCAATAAACGGCTAAAAGAGAGGCTCCTTTAAGGCCTAATGATTTTAAAAATTCGTTTCGTTTGATTTTATCTTCCATGTGGACTCAGGTTTTAATTTCGAAATTTAAACAATTTAACGAGTTAAATTCCTGATTGTTATCAGGTGATGTAATTTAGTTAAATCGAGGATTGAATCTAATTGGTTATATTTGAAGATAATTCTGAACAAATGCTAGAAAATTTTCTTATTCGTTACGCGCTTAACTTGCTGTTTACCTTCATTGTAGTGCGTTTCATATATTACCCGAAATACCGAAATAACGACTTCGTCTTTACTTTTTTCTTATTTAATACCATCCTTTTTGTACTCTGTTATTTGCTAGCGGAGGCTGATTTGAAGTTCGGTTTTGCCTTTGGTTTGTTTGCCTTATTTTCTATGTTCCGCTACCGGACGGTCACGGTTCCCATTGGCGAAATGGGCTACTTTTTCTTAGTCGTGACATTGGGAATTATTAACTCTTTAGCCTCATTAGTGAATTTGGAGATGCTTTTAGTGGCTAATTCGGTCTTGGTGGCGATGACATTTTTATTAGGTCGTACGCTGCAATTAACTCATGAGAATTTTCAGACCTTGAATTATGAAAATTTGGGTTTGATTAAACCAGCTGACAGAGTCGAATTACTGAAAGATTTATCCGGAAGAACGGGGTATCCGATTCATAAGGTTCAGGTGGTTAAAGTCGATTATCAGCGTGGGATTGCGCAATTAAGGGTGTATTATTTTTCCAAAGAAAATGAGTCCGCTCCCCTCGATGTAGATGCATAA
>JACCDU010574858.1_pt1 | contig 15866 bp, 13 predicted proteins | sample 7446081 | NCBI WGS metagenome assembly JACCDU01 (sample SAMN15323447, study PRJNA562643) | freshwater metagenome | isolation source: river surface water | place: USA:Blue River Watershed | collected 2017-08-17
AGACATTGGTCTGCGGAAAGACCTGGTCCAGCGGCAAATAAAAACGCGGCACACCCGACCCCACCCAGGTGGTGACCGAGCGGACACCCTCTTCCTGAGCCAAACGCTTTTCGACCCGCTTGGCCACTTCTTCACTGGCCACAAAAGGGGCTCCCTCGGGCAACCACAGGTCCACCAGGATTTCGGGTCGACTCGAATCGGGGAAGAACTGCTGCTGGACCTTGCCCATGCCCACAATGCCCAGCACAAATAGGGCGACAGTGATGCCAATCGTCTTCCAGCGGTGCGTCACGCACCAAGTGATCCATTGGCGGAAATGCCGGTAAAACGGGGTGTCGAACATCTCGGCCGAATCGTGGTGTGCGCCCGCCACCGCATGCGCTGGCGGCTTGAGCAGCCAAGCGCCCAAATAAGGAACAAAGTACACCGAGGCCACCCAGCTGACGATCAGCGCGATCACGGTGACCGCAAAGATGGCGAAGGTGTATTCGCCCGTGACCGACTTGGCGATGCCAATCGGCAAAAAGCCCGCCGCCGTGATCAAGGTGCCCGTCAGCATGGGCATGGCCGTGAGTTCATACGCAAAAGTGGCCGCGCGGAACTTGTCGTAGCCCTCTTCCATTTTGCGCACCATCATCTCGACCGCGATGATGGCATCGTCCACCAGCAAACCCAGCGCAATGATGAGCGAGCCGAGCGAAATCTTGTGCAGGCCGATGCCAAAGTAATTCATGGCCAAAAAGGTCACCGCCAGCACCAACGGAATCGTGATGCCCACCACCAGACCGGGACGGATGTCCAGCGTCCAGCGCCGCCACAGCGGGTTGTTCCCCGGGCGCTTGTGCAGGCCCAGCGACAAAAAGCTCACCGCCAGCACGATCACCACGGCCTCGATCAGCACCTTGATGAACTCGTTGACCGATTTGGACACCGCAGCGGGCTGGTCCTGGATCTGGGTGAGCGTCAAGCCAGCGGGCAAGCCCACCTCAATCTCTTTGACGCTGGCTTGCAGCGCATGACCCAAAGCAATGATGTCCCCGCCCTTGGCCATGCTGATACCCAAGCCAATCACCTCTTGACCATCGTGGCGCACCTTGACCGAAGGCGGGTCCACATAGCCACGACTGACCTGGGCAATGTCCGACAGGCGCAGTTGGGAACCCGAAGCACCACGGATGGGCATGGCGCGTAAATCGTCCAGATTCTGGAATTGCCCGCCCACCCGCACCTGCACCACATCGTGCGGCGACTGCAAACCGCCGGCAGATTCCACCGCGTTTTGCTGGCCCAGTTGTGCCAGCACCGCGCCCATGTCCAACCCCATCTGGGCCAGTTTCTTTTGCGAGATGTCGATGAAGACTTTCTCGTCTTGCACCCCGAACAATTCCACCTTGGCCACATCGTGCACGCGCAAAAGGGTTTGCCTGACACGGTCCGCCTGAAGCTTGACTTCAGCGGGGGTGAAGCCCTCGCCGCTCAGGGCATAGATCACGCCGTAAACATCGCCAAAGTCGTCATTGAAAAACGGCCCCACCACACCTTGCGGCAAGGTGGCACGCATATCACCGATTTTTTTTCGCACGGTGTACCAAACCTGCGGCACTTCGCCCGGCTTGGAATAGTCCTTGAGTTCCAGAATGATTTGCGACTCACCCGGCTTGGAATAGCTGCGAATCTTGTCGGCGTAAGGCACCTCTTGAAGCGTACGTTCAAGCTTGTCGGTCACCTGCTCGGCCACCTGTTGGGCCGTGGCTCCGGGCCAATAGGTGCGCACCACCATGGCCCTGAAGGTAAAAGGTGGGTCTTCGTCTTGCCCCAGCTGGAAGTAAGACGCCATGCCCAAGACCATGAGCGCGACCATCAAGTAACGCGTCAGGGCAGGATGCTCCAGCGCCCAGCGCGAGAGATTGAAGCGGGTGTTGTCGGTCTCTTGCATGGCCATCACCGCTGCACCGCGTTGGATGCAGCCGCTGCTGCGGGTTGGGCCACGGCGCCGTATTCCGACACCTTCTGGCCTGCCGTGAGCACATGCACACCGGCACTGACCACCTTCTGGCCCGCTTTCAGACCCGAAGCGATGACCACTTCGTTGCCATCAATGGCTCCGACCTCAACCGACTGTGAGCGCACCGTCATGGTGGCCTCATCCAGCACCCAGACCGCCGTGGCCGAACCGTCCTGACGCAAAGCGCTGGTGGGCAGCTTGAGCGCCCCCGCTTGGCTGCCCGGCAACTGAGCCGCCAGCACATTCAATGTCGCCCCCAAGGGCAGTTTCTCGGCCTTGTCCAGTGCCAGCTTAACCACATAGGTGCGCGTCACCGGGTCCGCACTGGCCCCCACTTCACGCACACGACCTTTGAACACCTGGCCAGTGCTGGCCAGCACCGCCTGCATGTCCTGACCCGGCTTGAACACCAGCACCGCTTGTTCAGAGACAGAGAACACCGCATCTCGTGGGCCGTCGTGGGCCAGTCGCACCACCGGCTGCCCCGCAGAGACGACCTGACCGATTTCCGCTTCTACCGCCGTGACCACACCGGGCGCGGTTGCGGTCAAATGGGCATAGCCCGCCTGGTTGCTTTGTGCCTGTGCCTGTGCTTTGGCCTGCGCCAGCGTGGCCTCGGCGGCTTTCAATATGGCTTCGCGGCGCTCCAGCTCCGCACCGCTGATGAAATTTTGTGCCTTGAGGGCTTCGTAGCGTTTGAAGTCCGACAGCGCCAAATCGCGCTGCGTCTGGGCTGCAACGGCTTGCGCCTGGGCAGCTTGGGCACCCAGTTGGTAGTCTTGCGCATCGATTTGCGCCAGCAGCTGACCCGCATTCACGCGCTGCCCCACCTCGGCCTGGCGCTGCACCAATTTGCCCCCGACCCTAAAGCCCAAACGCGACTCCACACGGGCGCGCACTTCGGCGGCGTATTCGCCCTGCACATTCAGGGTCGCGCCCCCCACAGTCAACAGCTTGACAGCGCGCACGGGCTCTTGAACCGCCTCCTGACGCGAGCAAGCCGACAGGCACAGCGCCGCACACACCGCAGAAATGGCGCTCAGACGCCATGCCCCTTGGCCCAAACGGGCAGGCAAAGACAAATGGTTCATGGAAATTTGCTCAAAAAATTAATGACTGACTGGTTAGTAATCTAAACAAAGCGATGATGCATGTCAAGCGACAATAGCGATAGCCCATGCAAGACCAAGCCCATTTCAGCCCCCGCATACATGCCGGGCAAAACCATGAACACCTGAAACTGCTGCACGGGGTCTCCCGCTCATTTCACCTGTCCATCCGCATACTGCCGAAGGCATTGCAAGCCCCGATTGCCGTGGGCTATCTGCTGGCACGCGCCACCGACACCGTGGCCGACACCAGCGCCCTGCCCCAGGGCGAGCGCCAGGCACTCCTGGAGGCCATGAGCCACGCCATCGCCAACCCACAGCCCGCCACAGCGACACTCCAAGCCCAAGCACAGGCCTTTGCCGTCCAACAAAGCGACCCCCACGAACAAGCCCTGATGCTCGCGCTGCCCCAATGCCTGGCCTGGTTGCATCAATTGAGTGAGGCGGACCAAACCAGCGTGCGCACGGTGCTGAGCCACATCACACAAGGGCAAACGCTGGACATGACCCGCTTTGGCTCTGGCCTGCAGGCCCTGCAAAGCGAAGCCGAACTGAGCGACTACACCTGGCTGGTGGCTGGCTGCGTGGGCGAGTTCTGGACCGAGCTGTGCGCTCGGCATCTGCCAGAATTTGCCCAACTGCCCACCCCCGACATGATGGCGCTGGGCCGCAGCTACGGCATGGGCCTGCAACTGCTCAACATCCTGCGCGATGCCGGGGCCGACCTGATTGCAGGCCGCTGCTACTGGCCCGAGCCAACACTGAAGAGCGCTGGCCTGACACCGCAAACGCTGGCCAATGCCGCCCACCAGCACAACACCGCCACACACCAGGCCCTGGCTCCTTTGTGGTCAGCATGGCTCCATCAGACACAGGTCCAACTCATGGACGGCTTGCGCTACAGCTGCGCTTTGAACGGGTGGCGGCTGCGGCTGGCAAGCGCCCTGCCCGCCTTGATCGGCGCACGCACGGTGGCGCTGCTGCGGCAGTCGGGACCACAAGCCCTGAACCAGCGCGTGAAGATGCCGCGCAGCGAAGTGCGGGCTTTGCTGTGGCGACTGGCCTGGGGACGGATCAGCCCTCGCGCCCTGCAGCGCGAATTCAATCGCCTTTCAGGTCCCATCGCCCGCCAAGGCACTGACCAGCAGTGAGAAAATCGCTCCGTATGAATCCGCAAGACTACGTCCAGCAAAAAGCCGCCGCCTCGGGCAGCAGCTTTTACTACGCCTTCCTCTTTTTGCCGCCAGAGCGCCGCGCCGCGATCACCGCCTTTTATGCCTTCTGCCGTGAAGTGGACGACGTGGTGGACGAGATCAGCGACCCCAGCGTGGCCGCCGCCAAACTCGGCTGGTGGCAAAAAGAAGTGCTGCAAGCCTACGCCGGCCAGCCCACCCACCCGGTCATGCAGGCGCTGATGCCGCACACCCAACCTTTTGGCATCGAAAGCCGCCACCTGATGGCGGTCATTGAAGGCTGCCAGATGGACCTGAACCAGACCCGCTATCTGGACTTTGCGGGACTGGCCAAATACTGTCACCTGGTGGCGGGCGTGGTGGGCGAAGTCGCCGCCCGCATCTTTGGCCAGACCGACGAGGCGACCACCCAATACGCTCACAAACTGGGCTTGGCGTTTCAGTTGACCAACATCATCCGCGACGTAGGCGAAGACGCCCTGCGTGGGCGCATCTACCTGCCACTGGACGAGCAGCAACGCTTTGGCGTCAAGGCGCAAGACCTGATCCAGCGCAGCTACTCGGACAACTTCACTGCGCTGATGAAGTTCCAGACCGAACGCGCCCACGCCCTGTACGACGAAGCCCTGACCCTGCTGCCCGCCGCCGACCGCCGCGCCCAAAAACCCGGCCTCATGATGGCCAGCATCTACCGCACGCTGCTGCGCGAGATCGAGGCCTCGGGCTTTCAGGTGCTGCACCAGCGCATCGCGCTCACGCCGCTGCGCAAGCTGTGGCTGGCGTGGAAGATGCAGGCGCTGGGGCGATTTTAAGCGCCTCTGCCAGCGCTTAGATGCCTTACTTCATCCCTCGCGCCTGCGTCTGCGCGGGCCGCTCCACACAGGCCTTGACCCAAGCGGCCACAGCCGGGTATTGCGCGAGCAAGGCAGCTGCCGGGCGAATCCAGCTGGCGACGCTGGCCACGCAGACATCGGCCACGGTGAAGCGGTTGGCGGCCAGATAGGCTTCGCCTTTGGCGTGCTGGGCTTGCAGGTGTTGCTCCAGCACGGCCAGCGGCACTTTCAAGCGGCTTTCGGCTTTGTCGGCCAGTTCGGGCTTGCGCTGGTCTTCGGGCATGGCCATGCGGTGCATCAGCACGGTGAGCGCGTCAGCCTCCAGCTCCGTCACCGTCCAAAAACTCCAGCGCAGGGCTTCAGCTTCTTCGCGTGGCGTAGCTGGCGTGATCGATTGACCATCGGCTTGGCCATGGACGCGGGCAATGTAGAGGGCGCAGGCCATGCTTTCCCACACGGTGACCGCACCTTCAGCGCGCTCATCGATCAGGGCCGGGATGTGGCCGTTAGGGTTGATCGCCAAAAACTCGGGCGTGCGGGTTGCGCCACCGGCATAGGGTGTGGAGATCAGCTCAAACGGCACGCCCAGCTCCAGCGCAGTCCAGATGGGGCGCACAGCGCGGGATGGGCCAATGCCATAAATCTTCAATGTCATGTCGATATCCAGTTAATGGTTTGAGGGTGTTGAATAGTCGGGCCAGTGGGCACACAGCGTGTGCAAGTCTCGCACTTCCAGATGCGGCCGGGTGTCACCGTGGCTCCAGTCGTGGGCATCGCGGTTGAGCCAGGCGACCTGCATGCCAGCGGCCAACGCGCCCACACAGTCGGCATGCGCGTCGTCGCCCACATGCAGCACCTCATGCGGGGCCACGCCTGCAGCCTCGGCACCAGCCACAAAGACCCGCAGGTCTGGCTTGGCCACACCCATGGACTTGGCGCTCACGCTGGCGTGAAAGTGCTGGCCGATGCCCACGCGGTGCACATCGGCATTCCCGTTGGACAAGGCCACCACCGGGTAGCGTTGGCTCCAAAAGGCCAGCGCAGGCAAAGCATCGTCAAACAAGTCCACCCGCTGGCGCTCGGCAAAAAACACTTCAAACGCGGGCTCGGCCAGGTGCGCGGGGTCACCGGCTTGCAGCAGCAAGGCGCGAATGGCTTCCAGCCGCAAAAAAGACAAATCATGGGCCCGGTCGGCATGGCGGGCGTTGATTTCGGCGCGAATGGCTTTTTTGACATCGGGCTGGCCCGACAAAACCGCCGTGGCAGGCGCATGCTGTGCCAACCAGTCGGTCAGCACCTGTTCGGCGCGGTGGATGGTGGGCCAGACAGGCCACAAGGTGTCGTCCAGATCAAGGGTAATAGCGCGGATTCGGGAGAGGTCGAGCATGGTGAGGGAGAATACCCGACATGGCATTCAACAAAGAACCCTCCTTTCAGCATGGTCAAGCCGCACGCACGGCCGTTTTGTATTGCAACCTGGGCACACCCAGCGCACCTACGGCTCCTGCCCTGCGCAAGTACCTCGCCGAATTTCTGGGCGACAGCCGCGTGGTCGAGATTCCCAAGCCCATCTGGTGGCTGATCCTGCACGGCATCATCTTGCGCGTGCGCCCCAAAAAATCGGCCGCCAAATACGCCAGCATCTGGACCGAAGGCGGCTCGCCACTCAAGGTCTTCACCGAACAACAAGCCCAATCGCTGGGCACCGCCTTGCAAGAGCGCGGCCACAGCGTCACCGTGCGCTATGCCATGCGCTACGGCCAGCCGTCCATCCCCGAGCAACTGAGCGCCCTCAAGGCCGAAGGCGTGCAGCGCGTGCTGATCGTGCCCGCCTACCCGCAGTACAGCGGCACCACCACCGCCAGCGTATTCGACGCGGTCTACCGCTGGGGCCTGAAAACCCGGCTGATCCCCGAGTTGCGCTTTGTCAACCGCTACCACGATGACCCGCGCTACATCGCCGCGCTGGCGCAGTCGGTGCGCGAGCACTGGGCCACCCATGGGCAGGCCGAGCAACTGGTGATGAGCTTTCACGGCGTGCCCGAGCGCACCCTGCACCTGGGCGACCCCTACCACTGCGAATGCATGAAAACCGGCCGCCTATTGGCCGAGGCGCTGGGCCTGGCCAAAGACCAATACAAACTGACCTTCCAATCGCGCTTTGGCAAGGCCAAATGGCTGGAGCCCTACACCGAGCCCACGCTGGTGGCCATGGCGCAGCAAGGCGTCAAGAAAGTCGATGTGATCTGCCCCGGCTTCACCAGCGACTGCCTGGAAACGCTCGAAGAAATCCAGCAAGAAGCGCAAGAAGCGTTTGTGCACGCAGGCGGCGAGAACTTCAGCTACATCCCCTGCCTGAATAACAATGACCAATGGATCGAAGCGCTGACCGACATCAGTCTGGAGCACATGCAGGGCTGGGATTTGTCAGCGCCGGATGCAAAGGCGCTGGCAGCGAGCCGGGCGCGAGCTTTAGCGCACGGCGCAAAAGCTTGAGGTCTGTAGGTCGGAGCTTCAGCTCCGACATTCTTTGACCTGCCCAAACGCTTGTCGGGGCTAAAACCACCGATCTACAAATTGGCCTACGAATCCAGATAGCCCTGGGCCACCATCGTTGCCCTCACCTGCTCCGGTGTGTCAAACCGGATGCCCTTCCAACCATGCTGCTCGGCGGCGTCGATGTTGTGTTGCACATCGTCGATGAACACCGGCTGGCCGCGCAGGGGCCAACGCGCTTGTGCGGTGGTAAAAATATCGGGCAGCGGTTTGATCTGCTGCACATGGGCTGAAAAAATGCCGTCGTCAAACTGGCTGAAAAACGGGTTCACCCGCACCAGGTGATCGGCATAGCCTGCGGGCATGTTCGACAGGAAATACAAACAGTGACCTTGTGCCTTCAGAGCATGGATCAGGTCCACGGTGCCCGGGATCGGTTGCAGGTGCGGCGGGATGCTGTGCATCAGATGCAGCAAGTCCGCCTCAGCCAAACCCGTGCGGGCCGCGATGCGCCGGGCCAACGGCTCAGACTCGATCTGCCCCAGATCAAACAAGGCCCAATCGGCATCAGGGTGAAAGGTCTGGAAGATTTGCCCGGCCCACTCGCGGGCCACCGCTTCGCTGGTCACCCGGTCAGGAAACAACTCTTGCAAGAGCTGCAGTGGCTTCCACTGGAACACCACGCCACCCAAATCGAACACCACTTCTTTGCGCATGAAATCAATTCCTTTGTAGCCCCAGCAGAGGGGCCGTAGGTCGGAGCTTCAGCTCCGACAAATGGTTGCGGTGCGCTGTGTCGGGGCTGAAGCCACCGACCTGCAAATCACCCAATATTCAAACCGCCACCACCGAGACACCACGCCCCAGCAGGCTCAGGGCCAGCAACTGACCAATGCGCCAGTCACGTTCGACTTCTGGAGAGACCACAAACACGGTGCCCAACTCGGTCTCAAAGGTCAGCTCCACAAAGCTGCCCAAATAAGACCACTGCTTGAGTTCAGCCGACAAACTGCCCGGCAATGTTTCGCTGCCCAACATTTCACGCCCCACCAGCCAGGCCTCAGGGCGAACTGCCGCACGCACGGCCCCCGGTGCCACCGCCTGGCGAGGCACCAGGCGCAAAGGCCCAAGCTGCACCGTGCCGTCGGCCAGCGATTGCCCGTCAAACAGCACCGCCTCGCCCATGAAGCCGGCCACAAATGCGGATGCAGGCCGTTCGTAGAGGTCTTGCGGCGTGCCCGCTTGCGCGATGCGACCCGCCTCCATCACGATGATCTGGTCGCTCACGGCCAAAGCTTCGCTTTGGTCATGCGTGACATACGCCACTGTCAGGCCCAGGCGCTGCTGCAGATGGCGAATCTCGTCGCGCATGGAGCGGCGCAAGCGGGCGTCGAGGTTGGACAGCGGCTCGTCAAACAGCAAGACCGAGGGCTCCAGCACCAAGGCGCGGGCCAGCGCCACGCGCTGCTGCTGCCCACCCGAGAGTTCGCTGGGCAGGCGTTGCTCGTAGCCCTTCAGGCCCACATTGGCCAGGCTTTGCAGAGCCCGTTCGCTGGCTTCTGATTTGTTCACCCTGCTCACATCCAGGCCGTAGCGCACGTTTTCAATCACGTTCATGTGCGGGAACAACGCATAGCTCTGAAACACCATGCTCACGTTGCGCTCGGACGGCCCCAGGTGCGTCACGTCCACGCCGTCGATCAGGATCTGCCCACCACTGGGCGCTTCCAGCCCGGCGATCATGCGCAAGGTGGTGGTTTTGCCACAGCCCGATGGCCCGAGGATCGTGGTCAGGCTGCCCTTGGGCACCACAAAGTCGATGCCCTGCACCACCAGCGGCGAGGCGCTGCCGCCATAGCGCTTGGTGACCTGTTTGAATTGAATGCCCATGGCCCTAAACCTTTGTCAAACCTTTGATTCGTTCAGCGGAGCGGCCCTGCGCCCCAATTGCCGCTGGCCCACCAGCTTTTGAATGCCCCAGGTGATGGCCGACATGAGCACCATCAGCACCGTGCAATACGCCAGTGCCACGCCATAGTCGCCATTGCCCACGCGGCCAATGATGTAGGTCGTGGCCAGCTCGTACTGCGCCGTGACCAGAAAAATCACCGCCGACACCGTGGTCATGGAGCGCACAAAGCTGTACACCAGCGCCGCCACCAGCGCGGGTTTGAGCAAGGGCAACACCACGCGGCGCAAGGTGGTCAGCGTGCTGGCGCGCAGCATTTGCGAGGCTTCGTCCAGCGAGCGGTCCAGCTGCTTGAAGGCCGCCGTGCCCGCCCGCACGCCCACTGGCAAATTGCGGAACACAAAGCACAGCACGATCACCAGGCCGGTGCCCGTCAGCTCGACCGGCGGCACGTTGAAGGCCAGGATGTAGCTCACACCCAGCACCGTGCCGGGGATGGCAAAGGTCAGCAGCGCAGAAAACTCGAACGCCGCCTTGCCCCGGAACTCGGTGCGCGCCAAAAGCCAGGCCATGAGCAAGCCCACGCCCGCGCAAATGGGCGCGGCCATGGCCGACAGGCTGAGTGTGGTGAACAGCGACTTCCAGGCGGTGCCCGCAAACACCCAGCCAAACTCGCCGATCTGCACATCGAACGCGGTCTTGAAATGCGCCAGCGTGAAAGTGAAGTCACGCCCCCAGGTCTGCACGAAGCCACCCGCAAACGCGAACAGATACACCACCACGGTGAACAGCAGCCACGGCCCGGCCACACTGCGGCACACGCGCAGCACGGCAGGCGGCAAAGCCATGGCCACGCCCGCATCACCCTTGCCCGAGACGGTGGTGAAACTGCTGCCGGCCAACACCCGGCGCTGCACAAAGAACACTGCCAGCGCAAACGCCGTGAGCACCAGCGCCAGCGCAGCGGCCATGCCGGGGTCGAGCGCTGCGCCCACGATGGCGAAAAAGATTTCGGTGGACAACACCGCGTACTGCCCACCCAGAATAATGGGGTTGCCAAAGTCGGCCATGCTCTCGATGAAACCCACCAAAAAGGCATTGGCCAGACCGGGCTTGAGCAGGGGCAAAGTGACCGTCCGGAAAGTTTGCATGCGGCTTGCACGCAGGGTTTGTGCAGCTTCTTCCATGCTGGGGCTCACGCCCTGCACCACGCCGCGCATGATCATGAAGGCGATGGGCGTGAAGGCAAACAGCTGCGCGAGCCAGATGCCAAACACCCCGTAAAACCAGCGCCCGGGCTCGATGCCAAAGGCCCACTCCAGCGCCTGATTGAACAGGCCTGCACGGCCAAACAACAGGATGAGCCCCAGCCCCACCACAAAGGGCGGTGTGATCAGCGGCAGCATGGCCAGGATGTTGAGCGGTTTGGCCAGTCGGGTGTTGCCACGCTCGGCCCACAGGGCCATCAGGGTGCCCAGCACGGTGGTGCCCACCGCCGTGAGGGTGGCCAGCCACAGGGTGTTCCAGGCTACGCCACAGCGGCCTGCCCCCTGTATGCAACCCAGGCCCCACACGCGTTCGGTCGCAACGCGCTCCAGCAAGTGAGCCCAGGCATAGCCGCCCGCATCGTCTACCCAAGCCGCCACCAAAGAGCGCAGCACCGGGTACACCACAAACAGCGCCAACAAGGCCGAACACGCCACCACGGCAGCGGCCACAAACACGTCACCCCGGAAACCGCCCAAGCGGGCCAGCGATGCGCCGAGCAAGACCACCAGGCTGAGCAGCACCACGGCAGCGCCCCAACCCATGCCGTATTGGCCCACTGGCAAAGCACCCCAAACCGCTTCCAGAGATTGAAAAGCCCAGCCAGTCGCACCGATGGCAAAGCCGCTGAGCAGCAAGCCCAAGAGGCCGAACAAGCTGCCCGTCAACAAACCCCAACCTTGCCGCCGCGCAGGCCAAGGCCGCAGCACCGCCAAACCGCAAACCAGCAAGCCCGCCAGACCTGACCACAGCCAAGGTCTGCCGTGCTGGCTGGCTTGCACCCAGCCGCTGGCGGTTTCGGCCCCGGCCCAAACACCGGGCATGGCCTCGGCCAAAGACATTTGCTGAAGGAAATACCAAGGCAGCAGCGCAAAGCCCAGCAGGCCCAGCGCGACCCACCCTTGCAAAGCGCGCTGCAAACGCAGCGCAGGATTCATCTCAAACTCTCACTCAGCGAGGCAGCGAATTGACGTCTTTTTCCCAGCGCTGGATCAGGCGCTTGCGTTCAGCCGTCTGGCCATATTTGGCATAGTCGTAGTTGATCAGCTTGATCTTTCGGAAGTCGGGCACACGCGGATCGACCTGTGTTTCTTTGTTCGAGGGCAACTGGAATTGCAAAGTGGCCGCGCCCAACGCTTGGGCCGAGGGCGTCAAGGCCCATTCGTAAAACTTCTTGGCCGCCTCGAGGTTGCGGCTGCCACGCACGATGGACATGGAGCCAATCTCAGCCCCGGTGCCGTCGGCGGGGGTGATGGTTTCCAGCGGGAAGCCCTGGGCTTTTTCACCGGGGCCATCGTGTACAAAGCTGATGGACACTGCCGTTTCGCCCCGGGCCACGGCTTTGATGGGACCTGTGCCTGAGCGGGTGTAGGTGCCAATGTTTTTGTGCAGCGCTTTGAGGTAATCAAAGGCCTTGTCTTCGCCCATGAGCTGCACCAGCGTGGCGATCATGGTGTAGGCCGTGCCACTCGATGCCGGGTTGGCCGACTGGATTTCACCTTTGTATTCGGGCTTGAGCAAGTCGCCCCAGGTTTTGGGCACAGGCAATTTTTTCTTGGCCAACAGTTCGGTGTTGTAGCCAAAGCCCAGCGGGCCGGAGTAAATGCCCACGGTTTTGTAACCCGACTGCGCCGCCTGCTTTTGCGCCCAGTCGTGCAGCTTAGGCAAGGTGGGCGATTTGTATTCGAGGCTCAGGTTTTGTTCGGCCGCCTGCAAGTGCGGGTCACCCGTGCCACCAAACCAGATGTCGGTTTTGGGGTTGGCTTTTTCGGCGGCCAGCTGGGCAATTGCCTCGCCCGAGCCTTTAGCGGTCATGTTGACCTTGATGCCCTGGCTCTTTTCAAAGGTGACGGCAATCATGCTGCACCAGGCCGCCTGGGCCGAGCAGATGATGTTGACCTCGCGGTTTTGGGCTTGGGCAGCGGTGGCCAGCAATGCCAAGACGGGCAGTAATTTCAAAGGACGCATCTCTCTCTCCACGCTTGTCATGATCAGGCCGATTGTCCTTGCAAAAAACAGGATCAGCCAGAGTGAAAACACCCATGCTCACGCGGCTTCAATGAAATCGGTCACCCACTCCAGTTGCTGCAAGACATTGAGCGCCGGGGCATGGCCGCAGCCAGGCACCTCGATGGTTTTAAGCAAACCCCATGCACCAGGCCCACGCCGCCGCATTTCAGTGACCGTGTCAGGCAAGACCAGATCCGACGCCACGCCGCGCAGCAACAACACCGGCAGTTTGAGCGCGTCGTAATGCGGCCAGATCAGGTAGTCGTTAGGGTGCGCGGTGAACTGCGTCACCATGGCCGGGTCGTAATGGGGTGTCACACGTCCATCGGGCAAGCGACGGACCGAGGTTTCAGTCAATCGTCGCCACTGCGCATCGCTGAGCCAGCCGTAGGGTTTGTAAACCTGGCGCAAAAAGGCTTCGAGTTCGGTCACGGAGGCAAAGGCTGGGGGCGTGCCCGCGTAGGCCTTGATGCGGTCAATGGCCGCCTGGGCCAGTTCGGGTGCATTGTCGTTGAGCGTGAGGCTCAGGATGCGGTGCTTGAGGTTCGGCTCAACCAAGCCCGCTGCGCACAGCGTGCCAATCGCACCGCCCATGGAGGTGCCCACCCAGTGCACAGCGCGCAGCTGCAGGCCATCCATCAGTTCACGGGCAATGCGGGCATAAAACGCCAGGCAGTATTCCTGCTCCGGCGCACCGCTCCACTGCGACAGGCCTCGTCCCACCGTGTCGGGGCAGATCACGCGCCAGCCGCGAGCGCTCAGGTGCGCGGCCAGCTCGTCCATGTCACGCCCGGTGCGGGCCAGGCCATGCCAGGCAATCACTGTGCCTTTGTCTGCTTTGCCCCAGTCAGTGTAGTGAATCTCCAGACCGGCGCAGGTAATGTAGTGGGATGTGAATGTCATAACCACCTCAGACGCGTTGCAAAGGAGTGGAAACAGCGCGGCTGCGCAAACGCCCGACCACCCCGGTGGGGAAGTAATAAACAGAAAGAACAAACAAAAGACCCAGCCACAGCAGCCAGCGGTCGGGCGAAAGCAGCGACGACAGCAAAGGCACAGCGGCCGTGGCCTCACTGGCCAGGCGCAGCAAGTCCTGCAAATAGCTTTGCGCCAGCAAGAACAGCACTGCGCCAATGGCCGCACCGTAAATGGTGCCCATGCCGCCAATCACCACGATCAGCAGCACGTCCATCATGATTTCAAAACTCAGCGAGGTGTCCGGCCCGTTGTATCGCAGCCAGAGCGCCAGCATGGCCCCAGCCACGCACGCATATAGCGCCGACAGCACGCTCGACAGCGTGCGGTACACCACCACGCGGTAGCCAATGGCCTCGGCTCGGAACTCGTTTTCGCGGATGGCCTGCAGTACGCGTCCAAAAGGCGAATTGACGATGCGCAAGAGTGACAGCAACAAGCCCAGCGCCAGCACAAACAACAAGTAGTAGCAGAGCAAGCGGCCGTCGAGCGACACGCCCAGGAAAAGCTCTTCGCTGAACTCGGTGCTGGGCAGCAACAACTCGGGCAGCTTGAAGCTCAAGCCGTCTTCGCCACCCGTGAAGTCCGACAACTGGGAAGCCAGCGTTTGAAAGGCCGCCGCCACCGCCAGCGTGATCATGGCAAAAAAGATGGCTCTGACCCGCAGCGAAAACAGGCCAATGGCCAGCGACAGCGCCAAGGTCAGCACCAGCGACAACGCAAAACCCGCGGCCAAAGCGCCCCACGTAGGCCCCCAGGTGTTGGACGAGATGGCGATGCCATAGGCACCGATGCCAAAAAACATGGTGTGCGCAAAGCTCACGATGCCGGTGTAGCCCAGCAGCAGGTCAAAGCCCGCCACCAGCACCACAAAGATCAGCACCTTGGCCGCGACCGACAAGGCCTTGACGCCGGGGAACAGGAAAGGCGCGAATGCCAGACCCAGAAGAATCACGATCAGCAAAGCGGCCAACAAGCGGCTGCGTGGCTGGTCGTTGGAAATCAAACGGTTCAACATCTGTTTTTTTCCTCAGCGATTGGCCACGGGGTACACGCCCTGCGGACGCCACAGCAGGACGCCCGCCATCAGCGCGATGTTGGAAAACAGCGCCAACTTGGGCGCGAGAAAGCCGGTGTAATTGGCCATCAGGCCCACCAGCAAGGCACCGATCAAGGCCCCGCCAGTCGAACCCAGCCCGCCGATGATGATGACGATGAAGATCAGCACATTGACCTGCGCACCCATTTGCGGCAGCACGTTTTGCTGGTACAAGCCCCACATCACGCCACCCAGGCCCGCCAGCGCACTGCCCACCACAAACACGCCCACAAACAGGCGGCGGATGCGGTAGCCCAGCGACTCGACCATCTCGCGGTCCTGCACACCAGCGCGAATCAGTAAGCCAATCTTGGTGCGGCCCAGCGTCCACATCTGCAAGGCAAACACGGCCAGTCCCACGGCCACGGCCAGCAGGCGGTATTTTTCAATCGCGGCATCGCCCCACAGCACCGCGCCGCGAATGGCTTCGGGCAAAGGCAAGGCGATTTGCAACGGGCCCCAGATGACCTTGATGAGTTCCTCGCCAATGATCATGCCGCCCATGGTGATGAGGATCTGCTTGAGGTGCTGGCCGTACACAGGCCGCACAATGAAGCGCTCAAACGCCAGACCCACGGCAGCAGCCACGGCCATGGCGATCAGCATCGCAGGCAACACGGCCACCATGTTGCGCCACCACTCACCAGAGCCTGTCCAGTCGCCCATGGCCCCCAGCACGCTGGTGGCCACAAAAGCGCCCAAGGCGATGAACAGGCCATGGCCAAAGTTCAGCACGTCCATGAGGCCAAACACCAGCGTCAGGCCCGAGGCCATGATGAAGATGATCATGCCCATGGCAAGACCCGCCACGGTCAGCGTGAGCCAGGTCGAGCCCGAGCCGATCAATGGCCAGGCCAGCAAAGCCAGCACTGGCACCAGCAACAAGGGACGGATGTCCACATCTTGAAATAACTTCATAGCGCCAACCCCAACAAGGACTGCTGCAAAGCCGTGTCTTCGGCCAGCGCCTG
>JACCDU011252190.1_pt1 | contig 15862 bp, 13 predicted proteins | sample 7446081 | NCBI WGS metagenome assembly JACCDU01 (sample SAMN15323447, study PRJNA562643) | freshwater metagenome | isolation source: river surface water | place: USA:Blue River Watershed | collected 2017-08-17
CTAAACCATTCTTTACGTTAGATTCCCAAAGTCCAAATGAATCTCCAATTGCGTTATGATTATAACCAGAACTGTCTTTCCATGTTATAAAATTACCTGTCGACGTTAATTCTTGACCACTAAGGTTTAAGAAATTTGATGAAGAACTACCATCTAAATGAATAATTGTTGAACCAGTACCCACAGGTGTTGATGTCGGTGTTAATGTGGGCGTAGGTGTTGCCGTTGCACTAAGAGTCGGTGTTAGAGTTTGTGTTGGTGTGGGTGTAGGTGTTGCATATGCGTCAGAAGTGGTTGATAATATAAACTCAACCTCGGTATTGGGCATCAAAGGATAAAACGTTCCATTACAATATGGAACAAATGATTGTCCAAAGTTTTGATTACCATTAACCGATTGTGTATGTACCACACAATCATTAAAATAAATGTGTAAAAATCCTTCACCAGAACCACTCGTTACAATTCCATATGAGGTCGATACAGAATCCCATGACAACTCACCCCAAAAATTTGTGGTTTCATTAATAAGATTCTGAGACAATTCTAACGGAAGGGTTCCTGAAGTTACACTTACAGATGAGTTCTGACCATATGTAAAATTGGTTATTACAATGGTTGGGTGAATATTCGAAACTTTAAAACTTGGAAAATAACTTGTACTTGTGGGTGTGGGTGTTTGAGTAGAACTCAAAGTTGGTGTTGTGGTAGGTGTTTGTGACGAAGTTAATGTCGGAGTTGGGGTAGGTGTCTCGGTTAAAGTTGGTGTTTGAGTTGTGGTATTGGTTGGCGTTAAAGTTTGGGTAGGAGTATTTGTTGGCGTACTAGATGACGTTGGTGTTGGTGTCGGTAAATTCCCTAAAACTCTCGAATAAACTGATATCATATTTTTTATTCATTTATAATGTAACTTCAAAAGTTGCGGAATAACCTTTACTTCCTATCTCAGGACCTCCACCTGAATAATTAATATTCAACGTACTACCTGATGTTAATGTTAATGGAGTTTGGAATGTGTGACTAAAATTTCTATTTCCGCCGGTATGTGTCCACGATACCGATGAACTAACAGTATTTGATGAATTCCTCACCTCAAGTAAAAATGTTGTATCTGTTGATGATGTTACATCACCATATGAGCCATTTACACTTGTAATTGTTTTGTTGTTGTAATCTGATGGAATAACAACATACGCATCTCTCATTGAATTATTTACAACAAAATCTGATATTGATATTGAAGCGGGAACTGAGTTTATCGCAATATAATCCGATGATGAGTTTGTGTAACCTGTAATTGTTATTGTACCACCGGTGTTATTATAAAGTGTTGTTGTTCCATTTGAATGAGTTCCTCCCGTTATTTGAACATCGGAACCATAAAAAATTCTCCATTTTGCATTTTCACGAGTAGTTCCACTCACGTTTTCTATGGTAGAACCCGTCCAAGCAGAAATTAACGCGGCACCCGATGCTTTTTCAACACCACCAACTCTATTTGAAACTGTATATGAGATATCAGTGGAAGTTATGCAGTTATCAGTAACTGCATTATCCCATAATGTTTCATAATTGTCAATTTGAAATTGATACGTTGTTTGGTTTTCATGTACATAAACCAACATTCCAAGTTTTCTTCTACCACTTGAGATACCATCAGAATTTAATGTAATTCTATTCGTAATTGTTGGTACCGGACTTTTATAAAATGTAACGGGAATTGTGTTTCCACTATTTGATATGTTACCCGTTGCCCCAAAAGTTGAAAATTCTAAATCGGTTAGTTTCCATACTTCTTGATAACCACCAACAAGTGATGTACTAAACGTAGAACCGTAAGTACTTGTTAATCCAACACCACTTGGTGCGGATACCTCAACAGATGATATTGGGTTTTTATAAGTTAATGCCATTTTATGATAATGTTGAACCTCTAAAGTAATTATTTGTGGAATCTAATACTCCTGGACTAACAACTGAGAAACCTGTAACGTTAGTGAAAACCCTATAAGTACCATTCCAATAATTTGGACCATTATATACCACATCGATAACTCTTAATCCACTATCTGTATTTGTATTCACCAATGATGTTGGTTGGTTATTGAAATTCACACCAATTTGAGTATAAACCTGTGTTGAATTATTTAATAAGCTATGTGGAATAAATATTGAATAATGTGTATTTCCACGAACACTGTTTGCCGGTATTTGAACTGTTTCAAATTTATATGATTCTTTTGCGTTACCATATAAATCAGTTCCTCCCGAAGATTGTGGCACATTAGATTCTATAACACCATTTGTGTTATTTGTGGTTCCCGTAACGTGACCCATCCAATCCATGTAATATTCCAAATCGTTTGCGTTTATATTAACCAATCCTGAAGCTTGGAATCCAAACCAAGTTGCACCGGTATTTGCCACCATGTAACTTCCGATATCTGTTGAAATGGGACCCGTAAATTGAGCATCATCCTCACTTTCAATAAACACAAGAGCCATAGGTGTACTACCTGACGGTGTTGTTGATGTTGGTGTACTTGTGTTTGTTAACGTAGGTGTTGGACTATTAGTTGGTGTACTTGTCAACGTTTGTGTTGGAGTACTTGTTAAAGTCTGAGTCGGAGTACTTGTCAATGTTTGAGTCGGGGTCGGTGTTGGTGAACCATAAACAACCAATTCCACAACGTTACCATTACCATAATTCCAAGTGTACGTTCCTGAGGTAACACCTAATGTCGATAAAGAGGTATTTGTTAATGTAACATTACCACTTAGTTGTTCACCTGAGTAACCTATAGGTACAAAAATGTTTCTTTGATTAGGTCCAAATCCAAATCTGTCACCTGTGTTATCAAAACTATCAGCAAAATCAAAATCTACACCTGAACCAATAGATGTTGGTCCTGTCATAAGTAAGTCACGATATTGTTGACCATTCCCATTTAAAGAAGGTCCAATCGCTAAAACGGACGGTGTTCCACTTGCTCTAACACCGGGGAAAACCCCTGTTGATGCCGATATTAACGTAAATGATGTTAAGTTAACTGTACCCTCACCCGTTAACACAACATCACTACCCACTTCTTGCATTGTAAAATACAAAGATGCGGTTGTTATTGTCTGTGTTGGGGTATTTGTTGGTGTACTTGTTGGTGTATTTGTTGAAGTGCTCGTTAATGTTAATGTTGGAGTACTTGTTAAAGTTTGTGTTGGTGTACTTGTCAACGTTTGTGTTGGGGTACTGGTTGTTGTGCTTGTTAAAGTAGGAGTTGGCGTCGGGGTACTCGTTAAAGTTGGTGTAGGTGCTGCAGTGCTCGTACTTGTTAATGTTGGTGTTGGAGTTGGTGTAGGACAATCATCAACAGAAGCAATGATACCATTAACAACATATAATAAATTAAATGTATCTAATTTTATATAATAACCGTTTGTTCCCGCATAATATGTGGTTAAGGTTGCATCATTATGAAGTTTATCACCAACCTCAGGTACATAATTTGAAAAATATGCATTGGTACCTGCAGTAGAATAACATGTTGTCAATTGTAAACATGACAACGAGTTACATGCCAATGTTTGGTTATTTACAAAGCTACCTTGTGTGTTTGTTGAAAAACTTAAATTGGCAAAATATGCTTGACCTCCCGAAGAACTACTGGTGTTTGTTAACGTAGGTGTTGGAGTACTCGTTAATGTTGATGTCGGAGTACTTGTTGGTGTAGATGTCTCAGTTAACGTTGGTGTTTCGGTTAACGTAGGTGTACTAGTTGAAGTTACTGTCGGTGTTGGTGTCGGAGTTTCTTCCGATGTTGAAGTTACTGTCGGTGTTGGTGTCGGAGTTTCTTCCGATGTTGAAGTTACTGTCGGTGTTGGTGTCTCAGTTAACGTAGGGGTATTTGTTGGGGTACTTGATGATGTTGGCGTGGGTGTTGGTGTTATTACATAATGAGTAATGTATACCTCGCAATCAACCAATGAATTAAAAACAATAATTCTGTCGGTATCATTTGGTACCGTAACCGCCACACCATTACCTGTTGTTAAACTAGCATATGTAATTAATGTCGCATCATCATTTGTTCCATACAATTTGGAAAATTGGTACTCTGAAGACCCAGTAGTTGTATAAAGAATATCATATGGACCAATCGAATCTCCTTGAGTTATTTTGACATTAAAAAACTTTGACATTTATAGTTTAACTATTAAAATTTACTAATTTAATTATTTGATATGTAAAACAAATTCGTTACCAGATAAAAACGGTAACACATCCTCATTCTTTAATTCATCTGACATGTAGTAAAATTCTTCTTTTACTATTTCAAATGGTAATTTTAATTCGTCCTTAATAACATTTTTAACGTGCTCAACCGTTAACGGTTCATTAGTATGAAATGTCTTTTGAAATCTTCTTACTCTCTCTTTGTTCTTGATGATATTAACATCAACATCTAATATTTTCATAATTTATATTTTTTTTTAGTCAGAATTATAAACGTAATCGTTTAGTTCGGTGTCATAACTGGTATTTTGGAATTCTAATGATGTTATATTATCTTCACTCACCAAATAAATTTCAGCAACACCATTAACATCGTTATTCATTACAATAAATCTTTCATTGACACCATACGTATTGGACCAAGTTGTCCAAGTTGTTGTTGCACTATTCAATAATGTACCTGAAAAATTGTATAATCTAATTTTAATAGTATCACTGTCGTTAAAATCTTGGTAAACAAACATAAACTTAGTTTTACCAACACTAATGTTATAACTGGTATATTCAGGAAACGAAAATTCTTGTGTTATACCTGTTGAACTTAATATTCTAAAACCTAATTGACCGTCTGTAAATAATATCATTTCGGTATTTTCTTTAAACGTGTCACTGGCATACGTTATAGGTGTGTGGGTAGTAGTATAGTAATCTGTTTCCGTAAAACCGGTACTACCACTATACACGTAGAATCCTGTATTAACATCAGATGTTTGAATACTTATGTAACCATTTTGACCTTGACTATCGGCACTTGATGCATATCCGGTTATTAAACCATAGTTGTCCAATGTATCTGTAACAACACCCAATTCGTTTATGTATTTGTATGTTACATTATTTCCGTCGTTTGTCCAAATTTGATATATTGCTTTATTACCTAAATAATAGTCGTTCCACTGACTAACATCTACAGCGTTAATATTCAAACTTTCTATTTGTGTGCTACCAGACATAATGGTTAATACAGAAGCAACACCATCACCGTTTACACAAGAAACTCTATATATATCACTTAATTGACCCCAATTGCTAATTCTTTTTCCTGAATCATCATTGGCAAACGTATATGTGGTAAATGATGTTTGATTGTTAAACATATACATAATGTCACAAAACGCAACTTCTTGACCATAATTGGACCAACTACCGTCGCTATTAGAAAGTTGAATTACAATTGCACCATTATTTCTATCTGCACTGGTTGACCAAAAATTACGGTCACCATCCATAGAGATATTATTATATTCGGTACCTCTATTATGTGATGTTTCAATTAATGTTTGTGTATCACCATTATAGTGTACAATTTTATATGCAACATTCACATCTAGGTAATTGTAGAAAACAATAGTATGTTTATTTGCTCCGTGAAATATACCGTCATAACTATTATATGTCGCACCTGTTAATGATACGGTTTCTAAAATAGTTCCGGTAGAGTCATATATTTCATAATTCGTATACGTATTACCAGTTGTATTATCTAGAAGTTCGGTTAAAACGTGAATAGTGTCGTTTGATGGTACCATTTGATGTCTAACCCACGTCCCCTCAGTCCAAGTTTTAAATAATGATGTTGTACCATCAGTTGGGTTAACAATATATGATGAGCCATTACCATTATATGTCCAACCACTTAAAGGTGCAACCTCTCTTTTTTTGATAATAAATGTACCATCAGATGTTGTAGCATCATAATCCCATTCAATATCGATGTAATGTGTCTCAGGGTCCCAAGTGTATGTGTAAACTGATACACCATCTGAATATGTCAACACACCATTGTTTACATCCTCATATGTCACCCATCTACCTTCTAATGTATTCCTACTTCTACTTGTGGTGGTTCCGGTATATCTACCTATTTCAATGTTACTAGAATTTGTGAATATCACTATTCTATCGCTTTCGGTGTCATTATCTCTAAACTCGTACATATAGCCCGAATTTGTTAATTCATATATGTTACCACAATAATAAAGAGTACTATCAATATTCAAATCTATGATTTCGGCGGTAAAGTCGTTAAAATTTAACATTCCGACACCAAAGTTATCAGAACCAACCATTTTAGCCACATAAACAAATGATTGAACACTTAAATCTGGTTGAGGTATAGTTAACGTGTACGTATAATCATACTCAGCAAAATAAAGATTATAATCACCATATGGGTGTGACGTAATATTATTGAAAGGAATCGTTTTTTCACCAAGGTTTTGTGTTGTACCTGATGTTGTCCCTGTATATGGTGTAAACGTAACTGTTGCTGTTTTACCACTCAGGTTCGTACTTGTTATTCTTGCTCCTACTGCCATAGCTTGTTATTTTTGTGTTTTTATATAAATACTTTGTTTGAATGTATCTTTTGTGTTTTATTATTTTTTATTTTAACAACTTATAACTACCGATTTGGCGATAATATTTGAAGGATTGGAAGTTTGTCTTACTGCCACCCAATATGTTCCACTTGAACCTATAATTACAAGACCAGTACTTCCTCCGGTAATCGGTTGCCAAGTCGGTGCGTTAAGTGCACTATTTTCAGTGGTGTGTGTTCCTTGACTAAATTGATATTGACCTGATAACACACCCACAAGATTACTTATTGTAATTGACCCACCGTTCATACATGAACTTGAAATTGAAAAATTTAAAGGTGGTAAACTTGGTGTAGGGGTCGGCGTACTTGTGGATGTAGGTGTGAGTGTTGGTACCTCAGTGGCCGTTAGTGTTGGTGTAGGTGTTGGTGTTGGGGTTGGTGAACAATCAACAAATATTGATTTGGCAAAAACATTTGATGGGTTATTTCTATCCCTTAATGAAACCCAATATGTTGCTGTAATATTAGGGAATGGAACGCCCGTTGTTGTAAATGTATTTGGATTTGGTAGTTCTATCCATTGAGGGGCATTTAATGCTTCTGATTCGGTATTATATAATCCAAATCCTCTATCATATACACCTGAACCACCAACATAATTTGTTGTGAAAACACGTCCACCCAAATAACAATCAGATGATATACTAAAATCTAAAGGTAATTCCGTGGCGGTTGGGGTAGGTGTTGTTGTAGGTGTACTTGTTAATGTTGGGGTCGGAGTTGGGGTTTCTGTTGATGTGGGTGTTACTTCCGGACAAACCCAATTATTGTATGTTGAATTAAAATTCCCTAAAATCGTAGAATCACTTAGTGGTCCATCATAAACCTCAAACGTACCCATTTTAAAATTACCGTATCCTCCATCACCCAAACTTGTTGGACATTCACCCGCAATGTTATAATATAATGGTAAAGTTCCTCCATTATTATATGGTGTCTGTCTACTAACATTACTACTACCAGCTAAATAACCATTAACGTAAGCTCTTAATGTTACACCATCATATGTAAATCCAATATAATACCAATTATTCAACGGAGTTGATATTGATGAAGTAATTACACTAGTATTTGGCCAAACTGCGAATTTTAATGTACCCCCAACTAATTCTATTTGAGAATCATACCAAAGAGTGTTGGGTGGTAAGGTTCCTTGTTCTGACACAATCACACCATCACCCATCAAATAAACCCAAGAAAATACCGAAATAAGTGTGGAGGTATTTGATGGATTTAAATATGGATTTATATTACCCGTCGTTAAAAGATTATTGACACCATTAAACTCAACATAGTTACTACAAGTTGTTGAACCCGTTGATGGACTATTCTGTAAAGTACCGCCAATTCCATTAATTGTGTCTGATACTGTAGTTCCATTTATAGTACTTAAATCGTCAAAATTGTAATATAAAATTTGATTTACTAATATTGACGTAGTTTCTGTTGGGGTCGGTGTGGGTGTTTCAGTTAGGGTGGGTGTTGGTGTGGGGGTACTTGTTAAAGTAGGGGTAGGTGTTAATGTTGGTGTTGGATATAAAATTTCATATGAAACATCATTATTTGGTATTAATGTATATGTGCCGTCGTTATTAGGAATTATTGAATATAATAAATCGTTATTTGGTAATGTAACAAACGATACATCATTATCAGGTATAAATTGATATAGGAAATCACCAACAGGAATTAACGTAAAGGTTAAATCGTTATTTGGTATTAAGGTATATGAAAAATCACTATCAGGAATGATATTATAGATTAAATCATTCAACGGATAGTTAAAGAATTCGGTTGCGGTTATTTCAAAATCACAATCATTATAGAATTCACTAACATCAACCTTAAAGAAACACTCAATTGGTACATATGATGCTTGTAAAGACGGTGAGATTATAAATGGAGTACTACCGGTATGTGTTGCGGTAATGTTTGTGTAATTGTAATCTCCGATTACCAATCTATCATAATCATCATCAATAATGTCAATGTGTTGTGCGGTAGTTGACCCACTTGGTATGATGAAATCCATTACAGATGTTATCGGACCTCCCGAAATCGTTTGTAAGGTAACTAATGCATATAATGAAATATCACCATCTAATGGAAAATCCATTGTGGCATCGTATGTTACCACAATTGAGCCGGGACTTACTGTGGCAACGATGTTAATACCATTAATATTTGAATTCGTTGGTGTTGGTGTCGGAGTGCTTGTTAAAGTTGGTGTTGGGGTCACAGTTGGCGTTGCCGTTGGAGTGATACCAAAACCAACAACTGTATCTTCACAATCCGCAACACATTCTATAATGTTATAGTTTGGTTTTATTGTTGATTTATAGTGGTGTTTAACATGAACAAAATCGAGAGGTTCATCAAAATATTTGACTCTCTTAATGTTAAAACACGTCACTCCGTGGTTATGTATACCACCAGAACCAATTGTACCCCTACCCCAAGATTGAATGAATGGTTGAGTCCCTCTTGTTGAAGGGACAACCTCCTCAAAATCTTCAATCTTATATACAGGTCGACCGTTTAAATATATTTTTAATGTACCTAATCTTCTATTTCTTTCATCCGCCCACTTTTTCCATAATTCCTCGTCGGTAGTATAAATTGATGTTTGGGTTGAAGTGACTGAACTTCCAGATTCGGGAGTATATGGAATCGGTTTTATTCCTCTAACCATATCGTTCCAACCACCATCATTTTCAATATTACAATCGGTTAACCTTCTATATCTGTCAAATGTGATTGTGATTTCAAAATCTTCGGAAGTACCATTAACACATAATGGAGGGGTTTGTCCCGATACCGTGTAATATCCTTCAGTGTACCCTGAATCACCACAATAACCACTGTAATGGACCGCTTTCCAAACTATTCTTCTATCGGAAGTAAAAGAGAATGATAAATTGTTGTCAGCATATTCGGATATTGTTGTTGTACCTCTGGTCCCCCAATAATAAAAAGTTCCACCACCAAACCATGGTAAATCTTCTCTATTGAACACAATATCTATTGTCCAACCCTTTTCGGGTCTTCTGTCTACAAAAAATTCACAATTATCACTTCCACCACCGTGATTAATTTGATATGCCCATGGTTTTGCGTTTTTTATTGGGTCAGTATCACAACATAAATTAGGGTCAGATAATAATAATTCACAATCGGTAATGTCACCGGTAAATCCCGTAACATTTAATGAAAATGAGTTTGATAACGGTTGATTGTAAGTTGAGATTTTAAAATAGTGGGTTAAACCCGAATTATCAACAAAATCATAAACATCGTTATCTAATATTGTGTCAACATTATTAAGTTGTGCTGTAAAGCTAGAATAAGTCAGGCTCCATGTATATCCTGAATAAGGATAACTCGGGTCATTTGGACGGTTGTCAATTTCAGTTAGGTAAATCGTACTCTTTGCGCACGATGCGTTCATCAACCCCGTAGTATTGATTTTTAGTGAGGAATACGATATAGGTGTGTTAAAATCTAAAACTTCTACGTTATAGTCAGTTTCAGTCTTCCCTACCTCGTAATCATAAAATTCTGACGTATCGAGCTTTATGTCGAGTTTCGTCCCCCAAAATTTGAGTATGTTCTGACTATTCATATTATTATAAATATCTTTCCTTTCTTTTGATATTTATATAGAAACTACAGTTAAATGGATAAATATGTAAAAAATATTATCGAAGAGACATTCTCCTCCAAAAAACAACAAAGATTCTTCTATGCAAAGGCATCAGATAAGTCTTTGTCAAAAAAAGAAAGGAATAAATGGTCTAAATGGGCAAAGGAATATTCTTCAGATACTGATTTTGAAAAAATTCCAGAAAAGGCGGAATCCGAAATTGAAGAGGTGGTTGACGAAAAAGGTAATGTTTCAAGAAAAAAAGTTCCCGTAAGTAAGGATAGTAAAGGTATTACTAAGAAAACAACTGACCAGATTGTTAAAACTGGTGCGGGTGCTATGGGTATTCATGGTGTACACGGTACACATACTTCCCTAAGATATTGGGCGGAAGCAGATATGAGTAAAGCACTCGGATACGACAGTACTTTAGGTCAAGATGCTGATATGGAAGATGCGGAAGAATATTTTGAAAAAGAATTAGGAATGGGAGACAGAGAAGCTGAAGAAAGACTCTCATCTTACGGTTATGATGAAAATCTTGAGGGTGATAAAGTAAGATTGATAGAAAACCCTAAAAAATACATTCAAGATTATGTTGAAAGTGTTCTTTCTAAAAAATCACAATCGGATGATTTGGTAAAAAAAGACCAAACGGAAGATATTGAAAAGAACCTCAACCCAATCATCAAAAAACAATTATCTGCACTTAAAAATACATTAGTAAAGAATAATCTTTCAGTAAAAGACATTCTTAAACTTTTAGATAAAGACGATGAATAAAGATTTAAAAGGTAGAGTATTCGATGTTCCACAGGACATTCTTGATAAGATAAACCACACAATTACGGGTTTAAATGGTCAAAATGTGCGTGGTATTCAAAGAGCAAAAAAACTTCTACAAGATAAATCTGTAAAATACGGTCAACTAAAGAGAATCATTCATGACATCCAAAATATGGATAAGGTGAACGAAAGAACCAAATTTGACCTTTGTGGTGGTGAACTTATGGAAAAATGGGCAATGACTCATTTACAGGGTGAACGTGATTTAATTAAAGGAAATAAACAATCAAGAAAAAATGCAGATGAGATGTCAGGTTTGACGGGTGAAAGAAAAAACAGTCACTTAAAATCTCACAGTAAAAGATTTAGTTTTAAAATCCCAACCAATTTGGTCAAAAGTAATTCACATAAAACAAGTATATCACCGATTACTTCTTTAGGGTTATTTGAAGAAGTTGAAAAAATAAAGAAATTAATATCATACTAATATGCCAACTCAATTAGAAATAATAGCGGAGCAACAAAGACAACAACATTTGGCAAGAAACGAATACAACTACGGTGATTTGTATAGTTCAAATAATACAGGAGCATTATCCGACGGAGATGAAAGAGGTAAAGGAGAATTAAATGGTAATGTTGGTTCTAAAACAGATATTGTAGAGAGAAAATCATTGGTGGCTAAAAATATCTATAACCCAAACTTTATCTACGATTCTAATAACCCCAACGCGTTATCTAACGGTGACGAAAAAGGTAAAGGTGAAAATGCATCATCAATTGGTAGTGTTACGGATATTAACGAAAGAAAATCACTTTTATCAAAAAATATCTACAATGAAAATTTTGGTTATGGTGTAGTTAACCCAAATGCGGTATCTGACGGTGACGAAAAAGGTAAAGGTGAAAGTAATTCAGGAACTATTGGTTCCGTTACCGACATCAATGAAAGAAACGCATCATATGCAAGAAACATATATGGACCATCTTTAGGTTATGACTCAAATCACCCCAACGCATTATCTAATGGTGATGAAAAAGGTAAGGGTGAAAACGGAACATCGATAGGTGGTTTAACCGATATCAATGAGAGAACTTCATTATTGGCAAAAAACATATATAACACGGGTTTTGAGTATGATTCCAATAACCCAAATGCATTATCTAATGGTGATGAAAAGGGTAAGGGTGAAGATTCGGGTAATATTGGAGGTTTAACCGACATCAAGACAAGAATTACCTTATTGGCAAAGAATACTTATAATGGTGGTTTTGAATATTCATCAGTAAACCCTAACGCCATTTCTGATGGTGATGAAAAAGGTCGTGGTGAAAATGCCGGCGGTAGTGTTGGTACGAAAACCGACATTAATGAAAGAGTTGTATTAAAGGCGAAAAACAAATACGGCGATACTAAACAATATCCCGATTTTTAATGATAAATTTTGAAAAAATATTATCTAAATTAATAACTGAAGCTCCCGTTGGTAGTAAAAGGGAAAGATTGTTACGTGCAATAAAAAGTCGTAACCCTGTTTCATTTTATTATAATGGACCAAGAGAAGAAGTATTGGCAGGAAGAAGAATTAAGTCCGAGTTAGTTGCTATGGGTGTTACCAAAAAGGGTAATCTTGTGGTAAGAGGTTGGGTACAACCACCTTCAGTATCTAAAAAAGGATTTGGTGACCATGGATGGAGATTATTCATCTTAGATAGAATGTCAGGTATTCAGATTTATGAGGATGAAACGTTTGATGCAAAAAGACCGGGTTTAAATCAAGATGGTGACAAGAGTTTAGATGTTGTTTATGCAACAAGTGATTGGGGTGTTATTCAAAAACCTGAAAAACCAAAACCACAACCAACTCCAACAAGAGAACCAGAACCACAACCAACTCAACCAAAAGTGGAACCTGAATTACCTCAACCTAAACCTGAGGATAAACCTTCAGCAACACCACAACCCGAAGTTAATTTTGCGTCACAAGTTTATGACGAACTTAAAACTAAGGTTCAGGATGTTGATGGTCAAAAACAACTTTCACCAAATGATTTCTCAGTTGCATTGGATTCTTTACGTAAAAGAAAGATTTCTGATTGGTCAAACAGACAAAGAGAGATTGGTAAAAACACAACTCCCGGTGAAGGTACACGTAGAAGGATTGAAAAAGATGCCGAGATTGAGTTGTATAATGAATTAAAGAAAGATAATGTGGTGGTTGCACAAACCCCACTTCAAGAATCGATAAGTAGAATTAAAACTTTAATATTCTTCTAAAAATATTTATATTTTAAAAAACTATTAAAATGTCAGGAAAAGGAGTAATATCAGAAAATGGATTAATGCAGAGATTAGTCCAAGCAAAAAAAGTAATGAATAAGGTTGATGGTGGTAATTATGAAAGAGGTCATGTGAATGAAACAGTTCTTAGGTCAAATCCTGAAGAATTAAATGTTTCTGAGGTTAATGCACCAACACAAAAACCCGCAAACTATACACCAAATAAAGTTATGGAATCAAAACTACCTGACGCAATTAAAAGAGCAATGATTGAAAATCCGATACCACAAATTAGTTTAAGTGATTCTCTTGACATGGATTTTGTTAAGAATACCAAAAAATTAATGGAAGCTGAGGGTGTTGCCACAAAACCAAAACAAACCTCATCCTCAAGGTCAATTCCACAATCCTCTAATATTGACATGAATGAGATTGCGATTATCATCGAGAATACCGTTAGAAAGGTTTTAGATGAAAAATTAAATCAAATCTTAACTGCTCAACAAACATTATCAATTAATGAAAACTTGGTCCTTAAAGTAGGTGACTCCGTGTTTAAAGGTAAAATTACCGGAGTAAATAAATCCAAGTAACGTTTGTTTTTTTCAATTTTTTTTCTTATTATTTAGACATACAAGTATTATTTGATGTCGAAAATTAGAATATTAGCAATTCCACCCGACCAGTTCGGAGTAGGTAAATACAGAATCTTGGACCCGTTCAAATACATCGGGGATAACTATACAAACGAATTCCATGTCGATATCGTAATGAATGCAGACGATAATGACGAGTTTTTCAAAAACTACGATATTGTTGTCTTTCATAGTTTTATTCACCAATCATCTCACGAAAAGAATCTCGAAAGAATTGGGAAATTAAAATCACAAGGAATCAAAGTTGTGATGGATATTGATGATTTTTGGTCCGTTGACCACAGACACCCAATGTATCATCAAATCAAATTGAATGAAATCCCAAGAAAGAAGGTTGAACTGATGAGGGCGTCCGATTGGGTAACGTGTACTACTGAGGTTTTTGAGAAATCAATAAAAACTAAGTTAGGTATTAAAAACGTTATCGTATTCCCAAACGCCGTTGACCCCAACGAACCACAATTTCAATCAAATCCAACAGAATCAGATAAAATAAGATTTGGATGGTTAGGTGGTTCTACACACTTTCATGATTTAGAACTGATGACATCAGGAATCTCGTCAACTTTAAACCAAACTAAAAATACTCAATTTGTATTATGTGGTTTTGATTTGAGAGGTAATGTTACCGAGGTAAACCCTCAAACAGGTCAACAAAGAGTTCGACCAATCCAACCAATGGAAACTGTTTGGTATAGATACGAAAAGTTGTTTACCGACAATTACAAATACGTTGACGAGGATTACAAAAAATATCTATTAACATTTACGGAAACCGAATACGATATAACCGATAAAAGATATCGTAGAGTTTGGACACAACCCGTTGGAAAATATGCATCAAATTACAACTTATTTGATGTCTCTTTAGCACCGTTAGTTCCAAGTGAATTCAACGCAAACAAATCACAATTAAAAGCAATTGAAGCCGGATTCCATAAGAAGGCATTAATTGCGAGTGAAACATTACCATATACACTTGATTTAGTTAGTGCGGTCGAATTCGGCGGTGGAATCAATAGTAAGGGTAACTCATTATTAGTTTCTCCAAGTAAAAACCATAAACAATGGATGCAACACATGAAGAGATTAATAGACAATCCAAACATGATTGAGGACTTGGGTAATAAACTTTATGAAACCGTAAAGGATAAGTACTCTCTTCCGAATGTTTGTAATAACAGAACACAATTTTTCAAATCAATAATTTAAAACCCAAAAAACCATGCATTATTTAGTAACAGTAGGTTACGAGTTGGAGCAACTCGACCGCAACGGAAACCCAAGACTTCAAAAAGTGAAATACATTGTTGAAGCAGAATCAGTAGAAGAGGCAACAATTGTTGTTTCAAAATACAGAGCAGGAGATATGCGTTCAAGTGAAAGTTTAGCAATCGCTAAAATGGCAATTGAATGTATCATTGACAAAAACAACACACCCGAATATTATCAATAATCAAATACACAACTATGGAATTTCACAGCAAAGACATCCAAATCCTTAGACAATCTCAAAGTAAGTTAGCATTGGAATATGTAAGTTCCATCGGTGTTAAAATCACCGTAGAGGAGTTACAAAGAATTACCGATGTGTTTGTTGAATCTTGTTTAAGACCGGCAGATAATGACTTGAAAGAAAGAATCAAGAAATTAGATAAATGGTTGGAAAGTAAAAAAGGTTAAACCAAATGAATAAAAAAGATATCGAAGATTATCTGAGTAAATTACAAGACATTGAAAAATCACTTCAATCAGAAGATGGTGATTTTTCTGTTATCGGGGATTTAAACAAAGTGTTGTCGGCATTGGATAATGATATTCA
>JACCDU010517995.1_pt1 | contig 15855 bp, 15 predicted proteins | sample 7446081 | NCBI WGS metagenome assembly JACCDU01 (sample SAMN15323447, study PRJNA562643) | freshwater metagenome | isolation source: river surface water | place: USA:Blue River Watershed | collected 2017-08-17
AAAACAGTTGATGTTACAGAAGATTTAGCAGGAAGTAAATTTGTAAAAGGAACTTATACAGTAAATGTTTTTGACAAAGCTGAATTGGTTTCAAGAACAAGTTTTTCTTTGAGATAATTCTATTTCAGATATAAAAAAAAGGGAGCAATTAGCTCCCTTTTTTGTATGCTTACTATTTAGTTTGTAATTTTTAGTTCAAACATTTTATCCCAATTTTTACCAGTTACAAAAATGGTCTTAGTATTAGGATTGTAAGCAATTCCATTCAGAACATCCGTGTCAGGTAATTGGGTGATTTTTGTTTTTAAATCAGCTAAATTTAGTATTCCTTCTACCGCTCCAGTTTGAGGGTTGATAACAGCAATGGCGTCTTTTTGGTATACGTTACCATAAATTTTTCCTTCGATCCATTCTAACTCGTTTACAGCGGTTACTTTAGTTGACAATGAATAAGCATTAATGTAACTGATCATTTTCAAAGTATTTGGATCCATTTTCCAAATTTTTTCTGACCCATCGGATTGATAAATGTATTTACCATCATTAGTTAATCCCCAACCTTCAATATCTTTATCATATTTGAAACTTTTTTGTAATTTGAATGTATTTACATTGTATACAAATCCAGTTTTTTCTTGCCATGTCAATTGGAATATCTTATTATTGATAATAGTTATACCTTCTCCAAAATAAATTGCTTCGAGATTAGTTTGTTTAAATACTTTTCCTGTTTTATAATCATACTTTCTTAAAAACGAAGCTCCTTTTTGACCAGTACTTTCATATAAAGTGTCACGGTAAAATTCTAAACCTTGTGTGTACGCTTGTATGTCGTGAGGGTACGTATTTACAATAGTGTACTGTAATAATTTAGGCTCAACATTTGACACTAATTCAACACGGTCAGTAGCTTCAATAAGTCCTCCTTCATAATATACAATGGCTTTTAAGTTTTGGTATCCTAACTTTTGGTCTTTAAAATTGAATGATAGTTTATCCAATCCTTTTCTAGTTCCAATTTTAGTATCATTTACAAAATAGACAACACTATCAACGCTTAAATTATTCGGATTCAATAATGCCAAATCGATAGATTCTTCCGATTGGTACTGTTCTTTAAATTGAGAAGAATCAAAAGTAAAAAGAGAATTGTTTTCCTTTTTAGCACCTCCACAGTTGGTTACAATTACTCCTAATAAAATGATAAATAAGAAGTTATACTTTTTCATGTTTATATTTTTTAATATTCGAATATACAACCTTATTTTATTAGTAACAATGCTCTTGCAAAAATATAAAAAGGTTGTATATTTGCACCGGCAAGTCCTACACGACCAGCTCCTGCAGACTCCCCCAGGATGGGAACATAGCAAGGGTACGTGGTTGAGCGGTGCGATGTAGGTCGCTTGCCATTTTTTAATCTTCCATTAGGAAGATTTTTTTGTTTATTGGGTATTCAAAACTTCTTTTTTGAGTATTTTTATCAACTAAACAAGCCATATTAAATTCATTGGAATGAGTAAAGTAGTTTTAATTACAGGAGGATCTTCAGGAATAGGAAAAGCTATTGGTGAATATTTACATCATCAAGGATTTACGGTATATGGAACAAGTAGAAACCCTGAGAAGATTACTAACTCATATTTTCCGTTGGTTCCTTTGGATGTTAGAGATTCGGCTTCTATTCATTTGGCTGTAGCCAAAATTATACAAGAAACAGGTCGATTAGATATTGTAATCAATAATGCGGGTGTTGGAATTACTGGTCCTTTGGAAGAGATTCCGATGCAGGAAATCAAAAATAATTTTGAAACCAATTTTTTTGGTCCTATCGAAGTAATGAAAGCGGCATTGCCACAAATGCGTTCACAGCAATCAGGTTTGATTATTAATATTACTTCAATTGCAGGGTATATGGGATTGCCGTATCGAAGTGTCTATTCAGCTTCTAAAGGAGCTTTAGAGTTGATTACTGAAGCATTGCGAATGGAAGTGAAACCTTTTGGAATCCAAATTACAAATGTAGCGCCTGGCGATTTTGCTACCAATATAGCATCAGGTCGTTTTCATGCACCAGTTACAAATGGTTCAGCTTACGAAAAAGTATATGGTGACGTATTGCGAACCATGGATCAACACGTTGATAGTGGAAGTAATCCCAACGAAATGGCAGAAGCAGTTTTTCAAATTATTCAAGAATCAAATCCTAGAATCCATTATAAAGTGGGCGCTTTTATGCAAAAGTTCTCCATTGTATTGAAAAGAATTTTACCCGATAATGTCTACGAAAAAATGTTGATGAACCATTATAAGTTGTAATCTTAGTGTGATTTATTTTTAAACATATTAAGTATTACAATACAGTGTGGAAATGTAATTGACGCTAAAAAGGCAAAAAATAGCGCATCAAAAACGAGCATATCTTTAGCTATATAATACAATCCAAAAATTCCAATTAAAGAAATACACCAATAGGGGAAAGCAGTTTTAAAATACAATTTGCAATTCGCCCATGTCGAAGATCCATACAAAAATGTAATTTGGTCATTTAACGAGGGAATACTGTGCCAAAAAATAAAGTAGATAGCAAATCCCCAAATCAAGCTAGAAGCTTTAAATACTATAACAAGAACCATTAAATAGAATAACTGTTCAATAATATTCTTCCTGAATTCAGTTGAATCAATATACATCTTTATAGTACTGATACTAAAAAGTACTAAACAAACTAGTAAAGTTACTTCTATCAATGCTGCTGAAATTCGGAATTGAGTGATTTCATATATGATTGCTATAACTTCGTTTGTATTGATATAAAACAAAAGAAGTAATATTAATAGGCCATATATAAAATGAAATGCAGATGAATAGCTGTTTTTATTGATTGTAACTATTTCATTCCAATGTTGTTCTCCAAAGTGATAGCTACTAAACAATATAAATAATAGTAAGGCCAGTATCGGAATGGTGGTGAATAGAAGTGCAGAAATACCAATAAGTAGGATATATAGTATAATTAACTTTCTGAAATTGAGTTTTTTATCTGATTTTATGTTGTTGATGAGTACCAAATCATTGGCTCCATGTAGTACCCCAAAACTTAAAATTAAGATAAATCCTACAATTATTTGATATTTATTTGATAAATAAGAAGTTAGCCAAAGTCCAACAAAGCTAGTGATGACCGACAGTTTCAAAGTTTTTGACATAAAATTTTATTTTTGTTTAACATTTTTTAAAAAAAAATAAACAATAAATAATGCTTTGTATTTTTTTTAAATGTAAATTTAGATTATTAATTAACCTAATTTTTATTTTTATGTCAAATTTTATGTTTATTTCTGCGAATGTAGCAAAAATGCTACCAAATGACTATGTTGGATTTACATTCTTCATTGGAAGCATGGCCATGATGGCTGCTTCGGCTTTTTTCTTCTTATCGTTAAGTCAATTCGATAAGAAATGGCGTACTTCAGTATTAGTATCTGGATTGATTACTTTTATTGCTGCAGTACACTACTTTTACATGCGTGATTATTGGAATGCATTCCAAGAGTCACCAACATTCTTTAGATACGTGGATTGGGTACTTACAGTGCCATTGATGTGTCTTGAGTTTTATTTAATCCTTAAAGTTGCTGGTGCAAAACAAAACTTGTTGTGGAAAATGATTTTCCTTTCAATTGTGATGTTAGTAACAGGTTACTTTGGAGAAACTATTTTTAGTGACCAAGCGGCCATGTGGGGATTCATCTCAGGTCTTGCTTATTTCGTAATTGTTTATGAAATTTGGTTAGGTGAAGCTTCTAAACTAGCTAAAGCTGCTGGTGGAGATGTATTAGCTTCTCACAAAATCTTGTGTTGGTTCGTACTTGTAGGGTGGGCAATTTACCCATTAGGTTACATGTTAGGAACTGATGGTTGGTACACTAGTTTCCTTGGAAAAGGAAGTGTAGATGTTGCTTACAACATTGCAGATGCAATCAACAAAATCGGATTTGGATTGGTTGTTTACAACCTTGCTGTTAAATCTACTTCTGGTTCAAACTAGAAATTTAAGATATTGATTATTAAACCGCCTTTGTATAGAGGCGGTTTTTTTATGCGTTTATTTTATTTTTTGTTCTCAATTCATTTCTTACTTTTGTTAACGTATTCACAACTAAATATATTTGGAATGAAATTTTTTATAGACACAGCTAATTTAGCTCAGATTAAAGAAGCACAAGCATTGGGCGTTTTGGATGGTGTAACTACTAATCCGTCATTGATGGCCAAAGAAGGCATCACCGGAAAAAATAATATCTTGAAACATTATGTTGATATCTGTAATTTAGTAGATGGAGATGTAAGTGCCGAAGTTAATGCGTTGGATTTTGAAGGTATGGTGAAAGAGGGTGAAGAGTTAGCTGATTTGCATGAGCAAATTGTGGTGAAATTACCTATGACCAAAGAAGGGGTTATGGCAGCCAAATACTTTTCTGATAAAGGAATAAGAACGAATGTAACCTTAGTTTTCTCTGCAGGACAAGCTTTATTAGCTGCTAAAGCAGGTGCTACTTATGTTTCTCCTTTTATTGGCCGATTGGATGATGTGTCTACAGATGGTTTAGCTTTGATTGAAGAAATTCGTCAAATCTATGATAACTACGGATTTGAAACACAAATTTTAGCAGCTTCTGTGCGTCATACAATGCACATTATGAATTGTGCTAAAATTGGTGCTGATGTAATGACAGGACCACTTTCAGCAATTTACGGATTATTAAAACACCCATTAACGGATATTGGATTAGCGCAGTTTGTAGCTGATTTTGAAAAAGGAAACAAATAAATAAACCTTTTGGTTTAAAATGAAAAATCCCATCAATTGATGGGATTTTTTGGTTTTGGTTAGTTGCGTATTTTTAGTGTCCACCACCCACTTCGATATCGTTTCCAATACCTTGTTTTTCTAAAATCCCAATTACTTTCCAACCGTAGAATGCTATAAAAGCAAAACACAATACTGGAATGAAATAAGAAGTATGAATTCCGATAACATCGGCTAATTTTCCTTGTAATGGTGGAATTATACCTCCACCTAAAATCATCATAACTAAGAAAGCAGCACCTTGAGAAGTGTATTTTCCTAAACCTGCAATTCCTAATGAGAAGATACAAGGCCACATAATACTCAAGAATAATCCACCACTCATAAAGGCGAAAATTGCTATTGTACCGGTGGTAGCTAAACCGATTAACATCGCAATTGCTCCTAATAAACCAAAAATTAATAAGGTTCTTGATGGTTGATCTTTTCCTAAGAAGAAACCAACAATTTGGAAAACAATTACAAATGCATAAGCATACAAAGGAGTGATATCTTGACCTGATATTGCATTAGCTGCTAAAACAACACCAAACGCAACATAAGGGACTGCAATCAATAAAATCTTTCTCATTTGAGAAGATGGGTTAAAAACTGAAATCGCACCAGCCCAACGTCCAATCATTAAACTTCCCCAATACATAGACATAAATGGAGCAAGTCCTGGTCCAGTAATGGCGCCAAAATCGTCAGTTTTTAATAATTCACCTAAATTACTACCGATACTCACTTCAACACCCACATAAGAGAATAATGCAAGCATCCCTAAAACTAATTGAGGATATTTCATAGCTCCCCATCCTTCTGGATTTTTTTGAGCGGTTGTGTTAGCAAATAAAAGACCAATTACAACAACTAATAATGTAGAGATGGTAAGTCCTAATCCTAAATAATCTACTTCTTTGTTTTCGATAAAATGTTTTATAAACTCAGGATCTTCGTAACGAGAAAAGATATACCCAAAAATCACTACTAAAAGCACTGTAATGATAATAAGTGTTTTTAAAGCTTTGTTAGCTGTTTCAAAGGAATCATCACTTTTTCCAGCAGGTAATTTTTTTGAAAAATGAAATAATGCAGCGGCTAATAAAAACAAGCCACCTACAGCCATGTATAAAGTGATCATCGAATCTAATGAATCTGCTTTTTGTGCAAACTCTTCAATACTCACTCCAGAAATAACTCCAAAAAGGGCAAAGGATACTACGATCGGCCCAATAGTTGTTCCTAGAGAGTTGATACCTCCAGCCAAGTTCAATCGGCTAGATGCAGTATGAGGTTCTCCTAAGGAAGCAGCAAAGGGTTGTGCAGATGTTTGTTGTAGAGAGAATCCTAAGGCTACAATAAATAAAGCACCTAGTATGAATAAATAACTTCCTTGAATAACTGCTAAGATCATCAATGCAGCACCAAAAGTACTGATCAACAATCCGTAAATAATTCCTTTTTTAAATCCCCAGCCATTAAGAATGTCTCTTTTGGCAGTACTACTAAAAATAAAAAGTAATAAAGCACCAATATAGTAAGCTCCGTAAAAAGCGAAGTCAATTAGCTGACTTTGAAATTGATCTAATCCGAATTTAGCTTTACAAAAAGGGATGAAAACACCATTTGATGCTCCAATAAATCCCCAGAAGAAGAAAACCGTAATTAGGGTCGAAAGGGCCGAGTTATTCGACTTTGTCTGTTCTGAATTCATGTTTTGGTTTTTTTAGTTTGTGATAATTAATTGCTGTAAAGATGTAAAAATATTTGTTACAAAAATCAAAAAAAAATATTTCAGTGTAAATATTGTTAAAATTATTGAATCAATAGTTTTTTGTAACAATTGTTGATTATTTACCATCACCTATGGCTATAAATTGATTTTGGTACTTTTGATTTACCTGTTTTGTCATTAGAATTAAAACACGATTCTATTTAGTTTTTTGCTACTTTTGCAAAAAAATTAGAAACACATGTTATCAGTTAATAATCTATCTGTTCAGTTTGGCAAGCGAATTTTATTCGACGAAGTAAACACCACTTTTACCCAAGGTAATATATATGGTGTTATTGGAGCCAATGGTGCTGGAAAATCAACTTTCTTAAAGATTATCTCAGGCGAAATGGATCCAACTTCGGGTCACATTCATTTGGAGCCAGGAAAACGTATGTCGGTTTTAAATCAAAACCACAATATGTTTGACGAATATACTGTTTTGGAAACCGTAATGATGGGGAACAAGGTTTTGTATGCCGTTAAAAAAGAAATGGACGAATTGTATTTAGATTATAACGATTCCAATGCGGATCGAATTGGGGAATTACAAGTCCAATTTGAAGAAATGAATGGTTGGAATGCCGATTCTGATGCGGCTTCCATGTTATCCAATTTAGGAATTACAGAGGACAATCATTATACCATGATGGCCGACCTGGAAGGAAAGATCAAAGTGCGTGTGCTTTTGGCACAAGCTCTTTTTGGGAATCCTGACGTATTGATTATGGATGAGCCTACCAACGATTTGGATTTTGAAACCATTGCTTGGTTAGAAAATTTCTTGGCCAATTATGAAAACACGGTAATTGTAGTATCGCACGACCGTCACTTTTTAGATGCGGTTTGTACCCATATTTCTGATATTGATTTCGGAAAAATCAATCATTATTCAGGAAACTATACTTTTTGGTACGAATCGAGCCAGTTAGCGGCGAAACAACGTGCACAACAAAACAAAAAAGCCGAAGAAAAGAAACAAGAATTAGAAGAATTTATTCGTCGTTTTTCTGCGAATGTGGCTAAGTCAAAACAAGCGACTTCTCGTAAAAAAATGATTTCGAAATTAAACATTTCTGAAATCAAACCGTCAAGCCGTCGCTATCCTGCTATTATTTTTGATCAAGACCGTGAAGCGGGTGACCAAATTTTAAATGTAGAAAACCTTAGTGCTTCTATTGATGGAGAGCTTTTGTTTAAAGGAGTGGATTTGAACATGGCAAAAGGGGATAAGATTGTTCTTTTTTCTAAAGATTCTCGTGCAACAACTGCTTTTTACGAAATAGTAAACGGTAATCAAAAAGCCGATGAAGGTACTTTTGATTGGGGAATTACAACAAATCAAGCCTACTTACCAGCTGAAAATCATTCCTATTTTGAGAATGATTTGACCTTAGTAGATTGGTTGCGTCAATGGGCTAAAACAGAAGAAGAAAGAGACGAAGTTTTTATCAGAGGATTCTTAGGGAAAATGATTTTCTCAGGAGAAGAAGCTTTAAAAACAAGCCGAGTATTATCAGGAGGTGAAAAAGTACGTTGTATGTTGTCTCGAATGATGATGGAACGTGCCAATATTTTGATGTTGGATGAACCTACCAATCACTTAGACTTAGAGTCGATTACGGCTTTCAATAATTCGTTAAAGAACTTTAAAGGCTCTGTTATATTTACTACACATGACCACGAATTTGCACAAACTGTAGGTAATAGAGTAGTCGAATTAACTCCTAATGGAGCGATTGATCGTTACATGACATTCGACGATTATTTGGATGATGAAAAAGTACAAGAATTAAGAACTAAAATGTATTCTTAATTTGTAAATAAATTAAAAGTCTTGAATTTTCAAGGCTTTTTTTTTGGATAATTATTTCTGTTGTTTTTAATTATCAATCATAAAACAGAATTTGTATATTTGCCCAACCAAACATTACACTTTACCATGAGTCAAAAAGTATTACTTACTGCAAAAGAAGTTACTATCATACTACATCGTTTGGCTTGTCAATTAATTGAAAAACACTTAGATTTCTCAGATACTATTCTTGTTGGGATTCAGCCTAGAGGCGTTTTCTTGGCAGAACGTTTGAAAGAAATTTTAGAAAAAGAATACCAAACCCCTGCAATTACCTTAGGCTATTTAGACATCACTTTTTTTAGAGATGATTTCCGTAGAACCGAAAAACCTTTGGAGGCAAATAAAACCAATATCAACTTTATAGTAGAAAATAAAAAAGTCATTTTTATTGATGATGTTTTGTTTACTGGTCGCAGTATCCGTTCCGCTTTAACTGCTATTCAATCTTTTGGAAGACCGTCTGAAATTGAATTGTTGGTCTTGATTGACAGACGTTTTAGCCGTAATTTACCGATACAACCTGATTATAGAGGTAGACAGGTCGATGCAATCAATAATGAAAAAGTAAAAGTGTGTTGGAAAGAAAATGATGGAGAAGATGGTGTTTATTTAATTACAAATTAAAAGCAGCCTTCATTAATATATAATTGTAAAGAAAAATGAAAGAATTAAGCGTAAATCATTTATTAGGAATTAAATATATCAACAACAATGATATTGACTTAATTTTTGAAACCGCTGATCATTTTAAGGAAGTTATCAATAGACCTATTAAGAAAGTTCCTTCTTTGCGAGACATTACCATTGCTAATATCTTTTTTGAAAACAGTACCCGAACCAAACTTTCTTTTGAATTAGCCCAAAAACGTTTGTCAGCTGATGTAATTAGTTTTTCGGCTGCACAATCTTCAGTTAAAAAAGGAGAAACCCTTATAGATACTGTAAATAACATACTTTCCATGAAAGTGGATATGGTAGTCATGCGACATGCTAACCCTGGAGCAGCTTATTTTTTATCCAAAAATGTAAAAGCTAGTATTATTAATGCGGGAGATGGAGCACATGAACATCCTACACAAGCTTTACTTGATAGTTATTCGATTCGTGAAAAATTAGGAGATGTTGCTGGAAAAAAAGTGGTAATTGTTGGAGATATTTTACATTCTCGAGTAGCCTTGTCTAACATCTATGCTTTGCAAATGCAAGGTGCCGAAGTAAAGGTTTGCGGTCCCAAAACCTTAATTCCAAAATACATTGAATCACTTGGAGTAACAGTTGAGCCTAATTTACGTAAAGCACTTGAATGGTGTGATGTAGCTAATATGTTACGCGTTCAAAATGAGCGAATGGATGTGAATTATTTTCCTTCCACAAGAGAATACGCACAACAATATGGAGTCGATAAAAACCTATTGGATTCGCTCAATAAAGAGATTGTCATCATGCACCCTGGACCAATCAATCGTGGAGTTGAAATTACGAGTGATGTTGCCGACTCACAACAGTCGGTTATTCTAGACCAAGTTGAAAATGGTGTAGCGATACGAATGGCAGTGATCTACCTTTTGGCTTCTAAAATCCAATAGTTCATTGTCACAAACTTGTTATATAATTTAATAAACTGTTTCAGTTTTATATTTCCCATTTATGAAAGTAGATCAAAAAGGACATACGATTACTATAAAAGATACTCAAGGAGATTTCTCTTCATTTTTGGATAAAGTGTCGCAATCCAATACTTCTTTTGACTCACACAATTTAATTATTGATTTGTCTCATAATAAATTGATAACTCTTGAAAATTTAAAATTACTATTGCCTTTAGCTAAACAACATAAAAAATTAAAAAAATCTTTTGTTGTAGTTGCAGAAGGAATTGATTTTAATGCGGTTCCTGAACAATTAACGGTAGTACCCTCGGTTCTAGAAGCTCATGATATCATTGAGATGGAAGAAATTGAACGCGATTTAGGATTTTAATGAAACTGACTATTCTAGGCTGTTATGCCGCTACACCACGAACGATTACCAATCCAACTTCCCAAGTATTAGAGATTAAAAACAGAATGTTTTTAATTGATTGTGGTGAAGGAACTCAAGTACAGCTTCGAAAAAATAAAATAAAATTTTCCAAAATCAATCAGGTTTTTATTTCCCATTTGCATGGTGATCATTTTTTTGGTTTGATCGGATTGATTTCCACATTTAGTTTGTTGGGTAGAACCACCGATTTGCATATATACGGGCCAAAAGGAATTAAAGAGATTATCATTTTACAATTGCGATTGTCTAATTCATGGACGAATTACGGTTTGTATTTTCACGAATTGGAATCGGAAGAAAGTGAAGTTGTTTTTGAAGATGATAAAGTTTTGGTGACAACCATACCTTTGAAACATCGAGTGTATACCAATGGTTTTTTGTTCCAAGAAAAAGTGGGAGAACGAAAATTGAATATGGATGCGGTTCTGAATCATGAAATTGAGAACTGTTACTATCAAAAAATTAAAAACGGAAAAGATATTACATTGGATGACGGAAGATTGATTGCAAATTCTGTTCTAACATTTGATCCAATTGAACCGAAAAGTTATGCTTTTTGTTCTGATACCGTATTTCATGAAGACATAATTCCAATTATCGAAAATGTTGATGTTCTATATCATGAATCTACTTTTTTAGAATCAGAAGTAAGTTTAGCCAATAAAACCTTACATTCAACTGCTAAAGAAGCGGCACGAATTGCTTTGAAAGCTAATGCAAAACAGTTAATTTTAGGGCATTATTCTACTCGATACGAAAGTATAGATTTATTTAAAGAAGAAGCAAAAACTATTTTTCCTGAAGTGCTTTTGGCAGAAGATGGGAAAACCTTTGAATTGTAAAACATAAAATTCTTATGAAAGATTTAAGCGATTATAGAAAAACTTACGATAAAAGTGAATTGTTAGAAACTTCAATACCTGAGGATCCGATTAATTTGTTTAATCGTTGGTTTCATGAAGTAGAGGATTTTGGGGGTACTGAAGAGGTCAATGCGATGACTGTTGCTACAATTGGTTTGGATGGATTTCCAAAATCGAGAGTCGTTTTGTTAAAGAAATTCAATGAAGAAGGATTTGTTTTTTATACCAATTACAATTCCGAAAAAGGAAAAGCTATAACTGCTAATCCACATATTTGTTTGTCCTTTTTTTGGCATAGCATGGAACGTCAAGTGATCATCAAAGGAATTGCTCAAAAAACAGCTGAAATTATTTCGGATAATTATTTTGCTTCAAGACCCGACGGAAGTAAGTTGGGTGCTATAGTTTCAAACCAATCGGAGGTAGTGCCGTCGAGAGAGTATTTGGAAGCAAATCTAAAGCAATTAGAATCTGATTTTGAAGGAATGGTGATTCCTAGACCAGAACATTGGGGCGGATTTTTAGTAACCCCTCTTGAAGTTGAATTTTGGCAAGGAAGACCGAATCGTCTTCATGATCGAATTCGATACCAAGCACAGTCTGATTTTTCTTGGAAAATTGATCGTTTATCTCCATAAGATTGAATTTGTTTTGCGTTAGTAATTTATCAATAGTAAATGTAATTAGTGTTTTAAACTTTCGTAAATTGTGTAGTAAAGAAATGTATAAGATTATTTAAATCATTTGAACTTTAAATTGCTACACTATTTTGAAAAATCTAATTTTAGTCAGACACGCCAAATCCAGTTGGGAAGCCCCACTTCAAGACGTTGATCGTCCGCTATTGCAAAGAGGAATTGTAGATGCGCATTTAGTTTCTTCTGCGATTTCAAATTATATTCCTAACACATTTTTACTTTGGAGTAGTATTGCAAAAAGAGCCTCTGAAACGGCACTTATTTTTGCACAAAACATATCCTTTCCCATAGAGAATATAATTTACAAAGAAGATTTATACACTTTTGATGAATTGCAATTGGAAAAAGTTATTAAATCGTGTAATAATCTTTACGAAACTGTTATTCTTTTTGGCCATAACGAGGCTATTACAAATTTTGTTAATAAATTTGGAGATTACGTTCTGCCAAATGTTCCTACTTCTGGTTTTGTTTCCATTCAATTTGAACAAGAACAATGGAGTTCTATTAAAAATGGGCGAATATTAAAAACTATTTTTCCTAAAGATTTAAAATAATTTACGTGTTGCAACAAAGATATATTGATAGAGAAAAAAGCTGGTTGGCTTTTAATGCTAGAGTTTTACAAGAAGCAGGAGATGTTACGGTTCCCTTATTAGATCGAATGCGATTTTTGGGAATTTTTTCCAATAATTTAGATGAATTTTTTAGAGTTCGTTTTGCTGCTATTCGACGATTGACATTAACTGGAATTTCGGGTGAAAAATACTTTAACGGAATCTCATCCAGTCAGTTATTACATGATATTACCGAGATTGTAATTGATCAACAAGCAGAGAGTTTGGAAATATTGAATGATATTGAAGCTCGTTTAGAAAAAGAAAACATCTTTACCATTGATGAAAATGATGTAACGCCAGCTCAAGAATTGTATTTAAAAGATTTTTTCGTACAAAAGGTGAGTCCAGAATTGGTTACTATCATCCTGAATGATTTGGATCATTTCCCGGTTTTAAAAGACACTTCGGGTTATTTAGCTGTTAAATTAGTGATCAATGGTTTGGCTGATGAAATAGAAAAGAAAACTTTCAATTTACGTTCTTTATTAAAAAGAAGTCCGAAGGAAACCAAAAATAAAAGCAACAAAGAGACACTTTATGCGGTAATTGAAATACCAAAAACAATCAACCGTTTTGTGGTTTTACCCCCAGAAGGAGAAAAGCAATATGTTATTATGCTTGACGACGTTCTTCGTTTGAATCTCAATAAAATTTTTGACATTTTTGATTATGAAAGTGTCGATGCGCACATGATTAAAATCACACGAGATGCACAGTTGGATATCGATAGCGACTTGAGTAAAAGTATGCTAGAAAAAATTGCATCGAGTGTTAAAGATCGAAGAATTGGTGAACCAGTTCGATTTATATACGATCAAAACATTGACAAAGATACCCTAGATTTTTTCTTAACTAATATGAAAATTGATGCTACCGATAGTATCATTCCTGGAGGGAAATACCATAATAGAAGGGATTATATGGATTTTCCAAACTTGGGAAGATTTGACTTATTATACAAGACAAATCCGCCTTTGCCTTTACCAGGCTTGAGTTTGGATGAAAATATAATGAAGAAAATTGCAACCAAAGATTATTTGGTGAGTGCACCTTATCAATCCTATTCCTATGTGATTAAATTTTTGAGAGAAGCTGCATTAGATCCAGCAGTGACTTCTATCAAAATTACCTTATATCGATTAGCTAAAAATTCTCAAATAATTAGTTCATTAATTAATGCCGCTAAAAACGGAAAAAAAGTAACTGTTCAAATTGAATTGCAAGCCCGTTTTGATGAAGCGAGTAATATCTTTTACTCTGAACAAATGCAAATGGAAGGTATTGAGCTTATTTTTGGGGTAAAAGGTTTAAAAGTGCACTCAAAGATTTGCGTGATTGAACGTCAAGAAGGAAATAAAATTCATCGTTATGGTATTATTTCTACAGGGAATTTTAATGAATCTACTGCAAAGGTCTATACCGATGTAACTTTGTTTACAGCTCATCAAAAAATACTAAAAGACGTTTCTAAAGTATTTGAATTTTTTGAAATCAATTATCGTATTTACAATTATCAGCATATTATTACCTCTCCACATTTCACTCGGAATAAATTTAATAAGCTCATTAATAGAGAAATTGCTCATGCTAAAGAAGGTAGGACTACCTATATGAAATTAAAAATGAATAGTTTGTCTGATATTGAAATGATAGACAAATTGTATGAAGCGAGTAATGCTGGAGTGAATATTAAATTAGAAGTAAGAGGGATTTGTTCTTTAATTCCAGGGATTCCTGGAATGAGCGAAAATATTGAAGCGATAAGTATTGTAGATAATTATTTGGAACATTCCCGAATTTATATTTTTGGTAATGCTGGCGATCCTGAAGTTTATATTTCTTCCGCCGATATGATGACTCGTAATTTAGACGGAAGGGTAGAAGTAACCTGTCCAATTTATGATGAAGATATTAAAAGAGAATTGATTGATAATTTCGATTTAGGTTGGCAAGGAAATGTAAAAGCAAGATTGCATTCGCATTTATTGGATAACAAATACCGACAACGAGGCAATAAACCTGTCTTCAGAGCACAATTGGAAACTTATAATTATTATAAAAATATGTTAGCTGAGGGGGAGTCAAACTAATTTCTCTTACTTGAACTAATTTTACCTAGATTTGATTTAATGCTAAATATAAAAAAATACGCCGCTATTGATATTGGTTCCAATGCCATGCGATTGCTTATTGCCAATATTGTTGAACAAGATGGCAAAGACACCCAATTTAATAAAAGTTCCCTAGTTCGCGTTCCTATTCGTTTGGGACAAGATGCTTTTACGGTTGGTGAAATTTCTGAAGAGAATATCGATAGAATGTGCGATGCAATGAAAGCTTTCAATCTATTAATGAAAGTCCACAAAGTAGAGCATTATAAAGCATTTGCTACCTCGGCAATGCGTGAAGCTTATAATGGAAAAGAGGTTACTGAAATCATTAAAAAGAAAACCGGAATAAAAATTGAAATTATTGATGGTAAAAAAGAGGCTGCAATCATTGCCTCTAGTGATTTACACAGCTTGATTAAAACGGACAAAACCTATCTTTTTGTGGATGTTGGTGGTGGTAGTACCGAGTTTACGTTGTTTTCAGATGGTAAGATGATTGTCTCTCGCTCTTTTAAAGCAGGGACCGTTCGTTTATTGAACGATATGGTTCATGAAGTGGTTTGGGATGAAATTGAAAAATGGATTCGTACCAATACAGCCGATTTTGAAGAAGTAACACTTATTGGTTCCGGAGGAAATATCAATAAATTGTTTAAAATGTCGGGAAAATCTCAAGACAAACCACTGTCGTATATTTATATGAATTCTCAATATGCTTTCTTGAATTCATTAACTTACGAACAACGTATTGCAGAATTAGGATTGAATTCAGATCGTGCTGATGTTATTATTCCTGCTACTCGAATTTATTTGAATGCGATGAAATGGAGTGGTGCCAGAAATATATATGTTCCTAAAATTGGTTTGGCTGACGGAATTGTGAAAGCCATGTACTACGGAAATATCTAACTAATTATTTATGTTATATCTAATCCAAATGTTGACTTTAACAATTCAATATTCGGATTGATTTGGTGCAAACGGTTGTAACGATCTTGATCATTAAAGCTGCGTTTGCTTTCAAAGCTTTCAT
>JACCDU010113851.1_pt1 | contig 15847 bp, 18 predicted proteins | sample 7446081 | NCBI WGS metagenome assembly JACCDU01 (sample SAMN15323447, study PRJNA562643) | freshwater metagenome | isolation source: river surface water | place: USA:Blue River Watershed | collected 2017-08-17
CGGGCGGTGCTCACGCTGGTGTCTTTCATTCCCATTTTGTGGGGGCTGTCGCAGGGCATAGCGATCGCCTGGCTGCAGTTCGCGGGTTCGCTGTTCTGGGTGGCCCTGGCCACAGCGGTGGGCGGCACGGTGCTGTCGTGGTTTGTGGGCATTCGCCTGCCGGGTCTGGAGTACAACAACCAGAAGACCGAAGCGGCCTTGCGCAAGGAACTCGTCTATGCCGAGGACGAGCGCAGCCGCATGACGCTGGCCGAGGTGATGCAGCTCTTCATGGGTGTGCGGATCAACAATTTCCGCCTGTTCAACCACTACGCCTACTTCAACCTCTGGAGCAACCTCTACAGCCAGACCATGGTCATCTTTCCCTACCTGCTCATGGGCCCGTCGCTGTTCACCGGGCTCATCACGCTGGGCGTGATCCAGCAGGTGAGCAATGCATTTGGCAAGGTCAACGAGGCGTTTTCTTATCTGATCGAGCGCTGGACCGACATCACTGAATTGCGCTCGATCCACAAGCGCTTGAGCGAATTCGAAAGAAGTCTGGCGGCATGATGTCTGCCACACGAACAGGAGCACACATGCCCAACACCGTCCGTTTCCAGCGCGTGCTGCGCGCACCTGCCGAGCGCATCTACCGCGCCTTCATCGACCCCGATGCGATGGCCAAGTGGTTGCCGCCGCATGGCTTCACGGGCCGTGTACACGAGATGGATGCCCGCGTGGGCGGCGGCTACCGCATGTCCTTCACCCATCTGGGCAACGGGCAATCGCACAGTTTTGGCGGCACCTTTCTGGATCTGGTGCCGGGCGAGCGCATCCGGCACACCGACCGCTTTGACGACCCCAACCTGCCCGGTGAGATGGTCACCACCATCACCTTCAAGACCGTGCTGGTGGGCACCGAGCTGAACATCGAGCAGGCGGGCATTCCTGACGTGATTCCGCCCGAGGCTTGCTGCCTGGGCTGGCAGGAGTCGCTGGCTTTGCTGGCGCTGCTGGTGGAGGCCGAGGTCCCGGCCTGATCAGATGGATGCGGCCCCGATGTCGTCGGGCAGGGGGCCGACCTGTCGCAGGGCTTGCAGCGCTTCGGCATCGGTGCGGTACAGGCGCAGCAGCGGCTGTTCCTGCAGCTCACCGGCCTGACGCAGGGCGTTCTCCACCGGCAGCTTGATGCCGCTGATGTGCAGCGTGATGCCTTTGGCCACCAGCTGGCGCTGCAGCTGGCCAAAGGTCTCCACACCCGTCACGTCGATGCGGTTGATGGGCTGCGCAAACAGGCAGACATGCTGCACCTCGGGGTGCTCTGCCAGGTGTTCGGTGATGGCGCGCTCGAAGCCGCTGGCCGCCGCAAAGTCGAGTTCGGCGTCCATGCGCAGGGCGTACAGGCGCTCGGCCAGCGGGGGCAGTTTCCAGAGGTGGCGGTCACGCAGCGAGCCATCGGGGTGCAGCCCGACCTCGATGATGCGCGGGTGCAGCCGGGTGTGCAGAAAGTGGCCCAGCGTCAGCAGCACACCGGCCAGCACACCCCAGTGGATGCGGGGCGCGGTCAGCAGGGTGATGGCGAAGGTCACGCCTGCCGTGACGGCTTCGACACGCCCGATCTGCCAGAGGCGCACGAAGGCCCTTGGCTTGATCAGATTGGTCACAGCCATCACCACCACCGCGGCCAGCACCGCACGCGGCACGGGTGCCAGCGCTCCGGCGCCCATGAGGGCCACGGCCACCAGGATGGCGGTGGCCATGGCAGCCCAGCCGCTGCGGGCACCGGCGTAGAGGTAAATGGCCGAGCGCGAGAACGAAGCGCTGGTCGGAAAGCTGCCGCTGAGCGCCGAAGCCAGTTTGGCCAGGCCCTGGCCGGTCAGGTCCTGGTTCTCGTTCCAGCGGGTCCCACCCTGCTGGTGCTCGGTGCGTGCGCTGGACGCCGTTTCCAGAAAGCTCACCAGCGCGATCACCATGGCGGGCACCAGCAGTTGCGAAACTTCGTCCAGGCCCGGCCAGTCGGGCAGGGCGAGCGTGGGCAGGCCGGAAGGCAACATGCCGATGACTTCGCCACCGCGTTCGGCAAAGCCCGTGAAATGGCTCAGAAGCCCTGCACCGACCACCACCAGCATGATGGCCGGCAGCCGGGGCGTCCAGCGCCTGGCGGCCAGCAGGGCGGCAAGGCTCAGCACGCCGAAGAGCAAGGCCTGTTGATCGCACTGCCCAGTCAGCGGACCGTTGAAGAATCCGGAAAGTCCCAAGGGCAAGCCCAGCAGGGCTGGCAGCTGCGAGCCGATGATGAGCAGGGCGGCGGCCTGGGTGAAGCCGGTCATCACCGGTGAACTGATCAGGTTGAGCAGCCAGCCATAGCCTCCGGCGCCCAGGGCCAGCTGCAGCAGTCCGGAGAGGACCGCCAGCCAGATGGCCAGCTGCACCCACATCACGCTGCCGGGCTCGGCCATGCCCGAAAGCGATGCGCTCACCAGGAGGCAAGACAGCGCAGTGGGTCCGACCGAGATCCGCGTCGAGCCGCCCCACAGCGCACCCACGAGCGCGGGCAGCACGGCGGCATACAACCCGGTGATGAGTGGCATGCCCGCCAGGGCCGCGTACGCCACCGATTGCGGGATCATCAGCAGCGCAACCGTCAGACCTGCCAGGGCATCGTTGCGCAGCAGGTCCGGGGTCAGGCGTGGCCAGCTCAGAAAGGGCAGCACGCGCTGCCAGGAAAACCGCTTCATGGGTTTCGATTGTGAACGAAGGCGCCTCCCCCGGCGGTCGACTTCAACGCTGGGGCATGTCCTTGACCGAATAGCCCAGGCTCACCGTGGCGTCTGTCGGAATCGGTGGCATGGTCGCGTGCCAGGCTTCCCAGGCGGTACGCATGGCCTCCAGGCGCTCGGGCTGGCGCTTGGCGAGGTTGGCACGCTCGCGCTCGTCGGCTGTGATGTTGAACAGGTAGTCGTGGCCGTCCACCCGCAGGTATTTGTAGTCGCCCAGCCGCATGGCGCGCTGGCCGCGGTGGTTCATGCGCCAGTACAGCGGGCGCTCGAAAGTTTGGACCGGATTGCGCATCACCGAGGTCAGTGACACGCCGTCCAGAGGGTGGTTGGCATCGGGGGTGGCGCCAGCCAGTTCGACCATGGTGGCAGACCAGTCCATCGTCAGGCAGTGCTGTGTGCTCACGCCGCCGGGGGCGATCACGGCGGGCCAGTGCGCGATCCAGGGCACGCGGATGCCGCCTTCGGTCAGGTCCATCTTGCCGCCCACCAGAGGCCAGTTGTCTCTGAAGCGCTCGCCGCCGTTGTCGCTGGTGAAGACGATCAGGGTGTTGTCGAGCTGCCCGGTTTCGCGCAGCGCATCCACCACCCAGCCGATGCCTTCGTCCATGTGGTGGATCATGCGGCGGTAGGTGTGGATGTTGCCGCCGTGCAGGTGAAACAGGTTGTCCTTGACTTCCTGGGCCAGCGCATGGTCTTCGCGGGTTTCCCAGGGCCAATGCGGCGCGGTGTAGTGCAGGCTCAGAAAGAACGGCGTGCCTTGCGCTGCGCCAGGGGCCATGCGCTTGACATAGTCCACGGCGCGTTGCGAGAGCAGGTCGGTCAAGTAGCCGTCTGCGTGTTTTTCCTCTGCGCCGGCATACAGATCGTGGGTCCCGTTGTTGCTGGCGTGGGTGAAGTAGTCCACACCGCCCGACATGGGGCCAAAGAATTCCTCGTAGCCCGATTTGAGGGGACCAAAGACCGGCGGATAGCCCAGGTGCCATTTGCCTATCAGCGCGGTGCGGTAGCCCGCCTCGCGCAGCAGCGAAGGCAGTGTGGGGTGCTCGGGCGGCAGGCCCAGCGTGGAGCTGCCCTTGCTCTTGCTGTTGATCGGCTCTTCGGCCGCGCCGCGCAGGCGATACTGGTAGCGCCCGGTCATGAGCGCAAAACGCGTGGGCGAGCACACCGGCGAGTTGGAGTAGCCCTGCGTGAACTTCAAACCGTTGGCTGCCAGCCGGTCGAGCACCGGCGAGACCTTGCCGAATTGGGCGTCGCGGCCACCGTAACAGCCCAGATCGGCAAAGCCGAGGTCGTCGGCCACGATGAAGACGATGTTGGGGCGTGGTGCGTTCATGGATGCAGCTTGCAGTGAGGTGGGGTCAGTCGACCTTCATGCCGGTGGCGCGGATGATGCGGCCGTACTGGTCGGAGAGTTTGTTCAGACGGCTGGCGGCGGCGCTGCCGGTCAGGCCTTCGTAGGCCATGTCCAGCTCGCTCAGGCGGGTCTGCAGTTCGGGGCGGGCCAGCACATCGGTGATCGCCTTGGCCATGGTCTGCATCAGCGGCTCGGGGGTATTGCCTGGGGCCATGACCACGTAGAGCACTTCGCTTTCCAGGTCCTTGAGGCCCAGTTCGGCCACGGTGGGCACTTCAGGCGCAAGGCGTGAACGCTTGCGGCTGGTCACGGCCAGCGGGGTGATCTTGCCGGCCTTCACATGGGGCAGCATACCGGGCGTGGCTAGCGTGCCGCCTTCGACTTCTCCAGCCACCACCGCCATGACCGCTGGCGAATTGCCACGGTAGGGCACATGCACCAGCCGTGTGCCGGCGCCCAGGTTGGCCATGTTGACCCAAAGGTGGCCGGGCGAGCCGTTGCCGCCGGAGCTGAAATTAAGACTGCGTTCGCGGGCCACCTGCAGGAATTCCTTGCCCGTCTTGATGCCGGCGTTCGGGTGCACGCCCAGCAGCAGGCCAGAGCTCGAGATCACCACCACGGGCTTGAGGTCGCTGTCCCTGAAGGGCATGGTTTTGTAAATGTGCGGGTTGATCGTGTGGGTGGTGTCGATCCCCCACAGCAGGGTGAGGCCGTCTGCAGGCGACTTGGCTACCAGATCGGCGCCCACGTTGCCGGCGGCGCCGGCCTTGTTGTCGACGATGAACGCCTGATTGAACTGCTTTTGCAGTGCATCGCCCACGGCACGGGCCAGGATGTCTGAGGGCCCTCCGGGCGGGAAGCTGTTGACAAAGCGGACGGTTTTGCCCGGCCAGGTCGCTGTGTTCTGGGCCAGCGCAGGGCCGCACAGGGACAGGAGCATGGCCAGGGCGCTCAGCGAGCGGCGAAGAATCAGAGCGTTCATGGTGCGGTCTCCTGGGTCATTAATCGAGCTGTACGCCGGTGGCCTTGATCGGCTTTTCCCAGCGGGCCAGGTCGGCTTTCTGTGCGGCGGCCAGCTCGGCCGAGCCCGAGCCGATCGGGTCGTAGCCCAGCTTGAGCAGCTTGTCCTTGAGGGCCGGGTCACGCACGATTTTCATCATGGCCTTTTCCAGACGGGACAGCGCTTCACCGCTCAGACCCGCCGGACCGTACATGGCAAACCAGGCGGTGGCTTCCATGTTCACGCCCGACTCCTTGAGCGTCGGCACCTCGGGCACCTGCGGGTCGCGCTTGCTGCCGGTCACGGCAATGATGCGGGCCTTGCCGCTGTGGTGCAGTTCGGCGGTTTCGCTGACCACGTCGAACTTGTAGTCGATGTGACCACCCAGCAGGGCGTTGTTGGCCGGCGCGCCGCCCTGGAAGGGCACATGGTTGAGCTGGATGCCCGAGGACTGCTCCATCAGCACGCCCATGAAGTGCGGCAGGGTGCCTGCACCGGGCGTGCCGTAGCTGCTCGCGCCGGGGTTGGCTTTGGCCTTGGTGATCATGTCACCCACACTTTTGGCGCCTGAGGCCGGACCGGCCACCACGCCGAACTGGAAGCGGGCGATCTGCGAGATCGGGGTGAAGTCGCGCACGGCGTCGTAGTCGAGCTTTTTGTAGACGTGCGGGAACAGCACCATCGGTCCGCTGGGCAGCACGATCACCGTTTGGCCGTCAGGCTTGGCGTTTTTCACCATGCCCAGCGCGATGCGGCCGCCCGCGCCGGGTTTGTTGTCGACCACCACCGGGCTGAAGACGTCCTTGAGCGCGTCGGCCACCAGTCGGGCCAACACATCGGCCGAGCCGCCGGGCGGGAAGCCGACCAGGATCTTGAGCGGTGGTTTGCTCTGGGCCTGGGCGGCCAGGGCCGCAGTGGCCAGCAGGCCCAGGGTCAGAATGCGTCGGGTCAGGCGGTGCATGGGGGTCTCCTTCGGGGCAGCGCTGATGATCAGCGTCACACTGTAGGATGTTCGCCCATGATTGATCTAATCAACCATCCCCCCGGAAAACCCTGATGCCCAGCGGCGCTCGACCTGTGGACCCCACGCCTTCCCAACGCCTGGCCTCGGTGGAAGACATGCTGCTCTACCGCCTCAGCCACCTGACCGGCTCGGCCGGTGCGATGGTGGTGCGCCTGTGCGAGGGCGGCTACGGCATCACCCGCCGTGAGTGGGGCGTGCTGGCCCAGCTGCATGGTCAGACCGAGGGGGTTTTGCCTTCGGTGCTGGCCGAGCGCATGCAGCGCGACCGCGCCCGGACCTCGCGGGCCCTCGGTGCCCTGCAGGCCAAGGGTCTGGTCGAACGCGTGGTGCTGCCGCACGACCGGCGCAGCGTGCGGGTCAGCCTCACGGCGGCGGGGGAGGCCCTTTACGAAGAATTGATGCCCCAGGTCCAGGCCATCAACGCCCGGATTCTGGAAGTACTCGACCCGGCCCAGAAAGAAACACTCGACGGCATCCTGCAATTGCTGCGGCAGCAGGCGCGCCGCCTGCTGGCCGAGATGGACCCGCAATTGCCCAAGGCCGACCGGCGCCGGGGCGGGCGCAAGCCGGCATGAGGCGCCTGTGGGGGTGGGGGCTGCTCTGGGCTTGCGTGGCGGCCGCTCCCGCCACTGCCTTTGAACAAGCTTGGGTGAGCTGGGTGATGGATGGCGACACCGTGCTGCTGGTGCCCGAGGGCGAGGGTGAGCCTGTCAAGTGGCGAATCCAGGGCATCGACGCCCCCGAATCCTGCCAGCCCGGCGGCGAGGCCTCCCGCGATGCGCTGATTGCCCTGGTGCTGCGCCGCAAGGTGCGGGTTGAGCCGCAGGGCCACGACAGCTACGGTCGGCAGCTGGGCCGGCTGTGGCTGGGCGAGGTGGATGTGGGGGCCGAGATGGTGCGTACCGGCAAGGCCTGGGCCTACAGTTACCGCAGCGGGCGTGGCCCCTATGCCGCCCTGCAGCGCGAAGCACAGCGCGACAGGCGTGGCCTGTTTGCCGCGCGCGAGACCGCCATGTCACCGGCGGTGTTTCGGCAGTTTCACGGCAGTTGCCATGCCGATTCGCCAAGTCAGGCGCCGGTGCAGCGCACCCCGCAGACCGGACAGGCCGGGTCGCGCTGAATCCGGATGTCGGTCCATGACAGCGCGCGGCCGTCGAGCATCAGGAGCCGCCCCGCCATCTGCGAGCCCATGCCGCTGAGGATCTTGAGCGCTTCGGCCGCCTGCACCGTGCCGATGATGCCCACCAGCGGCGCAAACACGCCCAGCGTGGCGCAGCGGGTTTCCTCGGGCATTTGACCGGGCGGGAAGATGCAGGCGTAGCAGGGCGCCTCGTTCTGGCGCGTGTCATACACCGACACCTGGCCGTCCATGCGGATGGCTGCGCCTGAGACCAGGGGCTTGCCGTGGCGAACACAAGCGGCATTGACGGCCTGGCGCGTGCCGAAGTTGTCGGTGCAGTCGAGTACCACATCGGCATCGGCCACCAGGGTATCCAGCAGGGCTTCGTCGGCGCGCTGGTTGACCACTTGCACCACCGGGTCGGGGTTGATCTGTGCGATGGCCGTGCGCACCGACTCGGCCTTGGGCTGGCCCACGCGGTCGAGTGTGTGGGCAATCTGCCGTTGCAGGTTGGTGGCATCCACCGTGTCGTGGTCGACCACGGTGATGCGGCCCACGCCCGCGCTGCCCAGGTAGAGGGCCACCGGCGAGCCCAGCCCACCCGCGCCGATGACCAGCGCGTGGGAGGCCAGGAGCTTTTCCTGGCCTTCGATGCCAAGCTCTTCCAGCAGGATATGGCGCGAGTAGCGCAGCAGTTGCGTGTCGTCCATGCCCGGGCTCAGAACGCGGTTCAGTTCTTCTCTTTGCGTTCGGGCTTGCGCTCGGCCACGGTGGTGCTGGCCTTGACGGGCTGGCCCTTGAGCTGGTTGAGGGCCTGCTGCAGCTGGAAGTCCTTGTCCGAGCCGAACTCGGGCAGACGGCGTTCTGCCGCTGGTTTCTTGGCTTCTTCTTCCAGCTTCTTGATCGCTTCCTCGCGCGCCTTTTCGCGCTCGGGGTCTTTCTTCTCGGCTTCACGGCCATTGGACAGGTGCTTGTCGAGGTCGGCTTCGCGGGTGCGCAGCGCGGCAAACACATTGCCCTCGGCGGTCTCGTCGAGCATGATTTCGGGCACGATGCCCTTGGCCTGGATGCTGCGGCCGCTGGGCGTGTAGTAGCGGGCGGTGGTGATCTTCAGGGCGGTGTCGGGACCGAGCTGACGCACGGTTTGCACCGAACCCTTGCCAAAGGTCTGGCTGCCCATGAGCGTGGCGCGCTTGTGGTCCTGCAGGGCACCGGCCACGATCTCGCTGGCCGAGGCCGAGCCTTCGTTGACCAGCACCACCAGCGGCACTTTCTTGAGGGCGCCATTGGTGGCCTGCGTCAGCTTGCCGATCGGGTCGTTGCTGGCGTTGCGGCGCCAGAACTGGGGCGAGGCCTTGTAAACGAACTTGCTTTCTTCGAGCTGGCCGTTGGTCGAGACCACGGTCACGTTCTCGGGCAGGAAGGCGGCCGACAAAGCAACGGCAGCGTCCAGCAGGCCACCGGGATCGTTGCGCAGGTCCAGCACCAGGCCCTTGAGGGCCGGGTCCTGCTTGTAGAGCTCTTCGACCTTGCGGGCAAAGTCTTCGACGGTGCGCTCCTGGAACTGCGACACGCGCACCCAGGCGTAGCCAGGCTCCACCATCTTGGACTTGACCGACTGGGTCTTGATTTCCTCTCGCACGATGGTCACCGGGAAAGTGCGGTTTTCGTCCTTGCGCAGGATGGTCAGCACCACCTTGGTTTTGGGCTCGCCGCGCATGCGCTTGACGGCTTCGTTCAGCGACAGGCCCTTGACGGCGGTGTCGTCGATCTTGGTGATCAGGTCATTGGTCTTGAGGCCGGCACGGTCGGCGGGTGAGCCCTCGATGGGCGAGACGATCTTGACCAGGCCATCTTCCTGGGTGATCTCGATGCCCACGCCGACGAACTTGCCGGATGTGCCTTCCGAAAATTCCTTGAAGCTCTTCTTGTCGAAGTACTGCGAGTGCGGGTCGAGGCTGGCGACCATGCCCGAGATGGCTTCGGTGATGAGTTTTTTCTCGTCCACCGGCTCCACATAGTCGCTCTTGACCATGCTGAACACGGCCGCGAGTTGCTGCAGCTCCTCGAGCGGCAGGGGTGCCATGTTGCCGCGCGCCACGGTCTGCAGCGACACGGTGGTCAGCGCGCCGGCAAGCGCACCCACGCCAACCCAACCGACGATCTTCAGTTTCTGTCCCATCTTGCCCATTTTCAGCGGTCCTTCAACGCAGGCAATATACACCCGGATACCGCCCGGCCCGAATAACCGTTCACCCTGTAGGAGCCGCGGTCCGAGGCGATCGGCGCCTGCGAAGCATTCTGGTGCGGCGTCGTTCTTGTACAGCGCCACAATCGCGCGGGTCGCGGTTCCTGCAAATGCTTCAGGCCTTGCCTTGGCTGGCCACGGCCGCTGCGGCGCGGGCGGCGGCCTCGGCGTCGCCCAGGTAGTAATGGCGGATCGGCTTGAGGTTGGCGTCCAGCTCGTACACCAGCGGGATGCCGTTGGGGATGTTCAGGCCCACGATGTCCTGGTCGGAGATGCCGTCGAGGTACTTGACCAGGGCACGGATCGAGTTGCCGTGGGCGGCGATCAGCACGCGTTTGCCGCTCTGGATGGCGGGGGCGATGCTGTCGTTCCAGGCGGGCAGCACACGGGCCACGGTGTCCTTGAGGCATTCGGTCAGCGGCACCACCTCTGCGTTGGGGTAGCGGCGGTCGCTCTTTTCGCAGCGCGGGTCGCTGGCTTCCAGGGCCGGTGGCGGGGTGTCGTAGCTGCGGCGCCAGATCAGCACCTGCTCGTCACCGTACTGCTTGGCCATGTCGGCCTTGTTGAGGCCCTGCAGGGCGCCGTAGTGGCGCTCGTTCAAGCGGTAGTCCTTGATGACCGGCAGCCAGGTGCGGTCCATTTCGTCGAGCGTGAGCCACAGGGTGCGGATGGCGCGCTTGAGCACCGAGGTGAAGCACAGGTCAAAGTCCCAGCCCTCGGCCTTGAGCAACTGGCCGGCCGACATGGCCTGCTGCACACCAACAGGGGTCAGGTCGACATCGGTCCAGCCGGTGAAGCGGTTTTCAAGATTCCAGGTGGATTCGCCGTGGCGGATCAGGACGAGTTTGTACATGGCTGAGCTTCTAAAACGAGGATGAAAAACAGGAGAGAAAACAAGGCGATGGCCGCCATTTTAGAATTTGACCTTGCCGGCTCCCTGACGGGAGCCCCTTTTTTGAGCTGAACAAGGTTGAAACCAAGTGAGTTTTCTGATCGACAACTGGATGCTGCTGCTGGTCGCACTGACCTCGGGCGGGGCACTGCTGCTGCCCGTCCTGATGCAGGGCAAAGGCCTGAACCCGGCCGAAGCCGTGCTGCTGATGAACCGCGAAAAAGCCGTGGTGATCGATGTGTGCGAGCCGGGCGAATTCGCCAATGGCCACATTGCTGGCGCCCGCAACGTTCCCCTGGCCCAACTTGAAGCGCAGCTGCCCGGTGTGGTCAAGAACAAGGCCACACCCGTGATCCTGGTGTGCCAGGCCGGTGTGCGCTCGGGCCGTGCCCTGTCGGTGGTCCGCAAGCTGGGCTACGAGAACGCCCAAAGTCTGGCTGGCGGCCTCAAGGCCTGGCGCGCCGCCAGCATGCCCGTGAGCAAAGCCTGAACCCCGTTCCCAAGGAGTCTGAGATGCAAGCCGTCAAGATGTACACCACCGCTGTCTGCCCGTACTGCATTCGTGCCAAGCAGATCCTCAAGGCCAAGGGGGTCGAGCAGATCGAGGAAATCCGCATTGACACCTCGCCTGATCAGCGCGACCACATGATGCAGATCACCGGCCGTCGCACCGTGCCGCAGATCTTCATTGGCGACACCCATGTCGGTGGCTGTGACGACCTGATGGCGCTGGACGCCAAGGGCGGCCTGGTGCCACTGTTGCAAGGCGCCTGACCCCGCCCGGAGGCTGGTATGGCCAGGCATCTGGATCGCGCATAATCACTTTGTTTGATTTTCCGAACGGCCCTCACGGGCCGTCGTTTTTGCGAGCGACAGATCGTTAACGCTGTTCAGCCAAGCTTTATCCCTGAAAGAAAACCATGTCCGACAACACCGCCGAGCAAGCCACCCCCGTGTTCCAGATCCAGCGCGTCTACCTCAAGGGAGCCTCGCTGGAGCAGCCGAACTCACCGGCCATCCTGCTCGAGCAGCAGCAGCCGACCGTGGACATTCAGCTGGGCGTCGAAGCCACCCCTGCTGCGGAAGGCATCTATGAAGTGGCCGTGACCGCCACCGTGCACACCAAGATCGGCGACAAGACGGTGTTCCTGGCCGAGTGCAAGCAAGGTGGCATCTTTGAAATCCGTAACCTGCCTGAAGACCAGATGGGACCGATCATGGGCATCGCCTGCCCGCAGATCGTCTACCCCTACCTGCGTGGCAACGTGGCCGACCTGATCACCCGCGCCGGCTTCCCGCCGGTGCACCTGGCCGAGATCAATTTCCAGGCCATGTACGAGCAGCAGCAGGCCCAGCAGGCCGGCGCTACCGCCCAGTAATTGCCCTTTTTGGCCGTGAGCCTGCGCATCACCATCATTGGTGCCGGTGCATGGGGCACGGCCCTGGCCATGGCCGCCTGCCGCCTGCCCGGCCAGCGGCAGGTGCGCCTGCATGTGCGCGATGCTCAGCAAGCTCTCCAGATCCGGAGCACTCGCGTGAATGCGCGCTACCTGGCGGGCCTGGCCTTGCCAGAGACGTTGCAGATCGTCAGCGGCCCCTTGTCCGAGCTGACCGCCGGCGCTTCGCAGGAAGACCTGTTCATCATCGCCACGCCCATGGCCGGACTGCGCCAGACCCTGTCTGCCCTGGCCGCGGTGCCGTCTTCGGTGGCCTGGCTGTGCAAGGGCTTTGAAGCGGGCACCGGCCTGATGCCGCACGAGGTGCAGGCCGAAGTGGCGCCCCGCATGTGTGCCGGCGCCCTCAGCGGGCCGAGCTTTGCGCAGGAAGTCGCCACGGGCCAGCCGGCTGCGCTGGTGGCGGCCAGCCGCCATGCCAGCGTGCGCGACGCTTTGGTGCAGGCGTTCCATGGCCCGGCGCTTCGCATCTACGCCAACGAAGACATCGTGGGTGTGGAGGTGGGCGGCGCCGTCAAGAACGTGCTGGCGATCGCCACCGGCCTGTGCGACGGCTTGTCTTTGGGTTTGAATGCACGCGCGGCCCTCATCACCCGGGGCCTGGCCGAAATGACCCGGCTCGGGCTGGCGCTGGGCGCCAAGGCCGACACCTTCATGGGCCTGTCGGGCCTGGGCGATCTGGTGCTGACGGCCACAGGCGACCTCAGCCGCAACCGCAAGGTGGGCCTGCTGCTGGCGCAGGGCCTCACGCTGGCGCAGGCGGTCGAGTCGCTCGGCCATGTGGCCGAGGGCGTTTACAGCGCCCGCACGGTGCACCAGCGCGCCAAGGCGCTGGGGGTGGACATGCCGATCACGGCGGCTGTTGTTGCTTTGCTGGACGGCTCGCTCAGGGCGAGCGAGGTGGTGCAGCAGCTGATGGGCCGCGGCGCGCGCGGCGAAGCCGTTTGATCAGCCGGCGAGGCCGGTGCCGGCAGCCATGGCCGGGCGCTGGATCAGCTCGATCTTGTAGCCATCCGGGTCGGTGACGAAAGCGATCACGGTGGTGCCGCCCTTGACCGGACCCGGCTCACGCGTGACGTTGCCGCCATTGGCGCGGATTTTTTCGCAGGCGGCGTAGGCGTCGGGCACGCCCAGGGCGATGTGGCCATAGGCCGTCCCCATCTCGTAGCTTTCCACGCCCCAGTTGTAGGTCAGCTCGATCTCGGCCTGGCCGGGGTTGCCCCCCTCAAAGCCCAGAAAAGCCAGCGAGTATTTGTACTCGGGGTTTTCGGAGGTGCGCAGCAGTTGCATGCCCAGCACCTGGGTGTAGAAGTCGATCGAGCGCTGGAGGTTGCCCACGCGCAGCATGGTGTGAAGGAATCTCATGGTGGCGATTGTGTCCGAAGGTCAAAGACCTGTCAGGCCGTGCTGGCGTGCCAGGCCGATATGAAATCCTGCGCCGCCTGCACTGTGCGTGCGACGGACTGCCCGGGTTGGTAGAGCGCGGAGCCGATGCCAAAGCCGGTGGCCCCCGCCTGGCGGTAGGCCGCCATGTTGCTGGGCGTGATGCCGCCCACGGGCAGCAGGGGCACGCTGGTGGGGAGCACCGCACGCAGCGCCTTGACCACGCTGGGACCGATCATTTCGGCCGGGAACAGCTTGAGCGCATGCGCGCCTGCACGCAGCGCGGCAAAAGCCTCGCTGGGCGTGGCCACGCCGGGCATGCAGGCCAGGCCCAGGCGCAGGGCTTCGTGCACCACTTCGGCATCGAAGTGCGGCGAAATGATCAGGCGACCGCCTGCGGCATGCACGTTGCGCACATCGGCGGCGCTCATTACGGTGCCGGCGCCAATGAGCCGCTGAGGGTGCTGCGCCGCCAGCGCGGCGATGCTGTCCAGTGGCTGGGGTGAATTGAGTGGCACTTCGAGCAGCACAAAACCCGCGTCCGTCAGGGCCTGGCCGATGGCAGGTGCTTCGGGCGGCGTGAGGCCGCGCAGGATGGCGATGAGCGGCAGTTGTTGCAGGCCGGTGGCCAGGAGGTCAGCTGGGCTTGTGTTCATGGTTTCAAAGGTGTTTGGCCAGTGCCATGTGGCCTGCCCAGGTGGCTTCATCGCCCAGGCATCGCGCGCTGCAGCCGAGCGTCTGCAAGGCGCAGGCATAGCGGGTGTTGAGGGGGGCGCTGCCGACCAGCAGCAGTGCGCCGTTCTGGTGGCTTCGCATGGCGCGCAGCTCTTCACCGATCAGCAGACCCGACAGGAAGCTCGTGTGCTGCTCGGCAGGCCGTGTGCCGAAGAGGGCCAGCGTGCGTGTGGCGAAGATGCTCGAGAGCACGCTGGGCGTGCTCTGGGCCAATTGGACGGCATCCCTGAAGGTGGCCTCGTGAAAAGGTGCTTCGGCAGGCAGGGTGCGCGAGAGGATGGAGTGCTGGCCAAGCAGCGCATACACCTCGCCGGTCATGAAGCTGCGGAACTGCGTCACACGGCCCTGCTGCACCTGCGCCCATTTGCTGTGGGTGCCAGGCAGTACCACGGTGGCGTCCTGCAGACCCGCCAGCGAGAGTGCACCAAAAATCTGGACCTCTTCGCCGCGCATCACATCGTGCTGGTCAAACGGCAAGCCATCGTGCTGCTGCACCGACAGACCGGGCACGATGGCCATGCGGCCCGGCTGCAGCCACAGCAGGTGTTGTCCGAGCTCTTCAAAGCCGGCAGGGCAGGGACAGTAGGGCGCCTCCTGCCAGCCCTGGCGGCTGCCGACCATGCCAGAAAGCAGGCACAGCGCATCCGGGCTTTGCTGCAGCCAGTCGCCAAAGCATTCCTCCAGGACCGCCGGGAACTGGCCGGCTGGCACCGTCAGGATGCCGCGCGGGAACTGCCGCGCATCGAGCTGCTGGCCCTGTACATCAAAGCGTGCACCGCGCAGCGAGGAGGTGCCCCAGTCGATGGCGATCAGCGGGCGTTGAAGAGGCGCGTTCATGCTTGCATCATGGCCTGCACGGCCTCGTGTGTGGGAAGCGGTGCGACAGCGCCACGCCCCTGGACCGACAGGGCGGCCGCCGCATTGGCGTAGCGGGCTGCCTGCAGCAGATCGTCGCCTGCGCACAGGCGCGCCAGCAGGTTACCGGCAAAACAATCGCCGGCTCCGGTGGCATCCACCGCCTGCACACGCAGTGGGGCAATGGCTGTGCGCTGACCTTTCTCGCTGACGATGGCGCCTTCGGCCCCGAGCTTGAGCACCACCTGCCTGGCCCCGTGGGCGTGGCTCCAGTCCAGCACCTCGTCGGGCTGCTGCAGGCCGGTCAGCATGCCCATGTCGTCCATGCTGGGCAGGAACAGGTCACACAGCCGCACCGCCTCGGCAATGCAGGCACGGGCCCGGTCAAGCCGCCACAGCGACAGGCGCAGGTTGGAATCGAAAGCGACTTGGGTGCCCTGCGCGCGGGCCGCGTGCATGGCGGCAAAGCCGGCATCGCAGGCCGAGTGCGAGATGGCCAGCGAAATGCCCGAGAGGTGCAGCCAGCGGCTTTGCCCGATCAGGCCGGTCCAGTGGGTCTGCACATCCGACGGTTGCATGCGGCTGGCGGCAGAACTTGCGCGGGCGTAGCTGAAGTGGTGGCCGCGTGCGTCGTGGCTGACGAAGTACACGCCGCTGGGCGCCTGTGCATCGCGCACGATGCCCGCAGTGTCCACGCCTTCGCGTGCCCACAGCTGAATGAGCAGGTGGCCCCAGTGGTCCTGGCCGATGCGGCTGAGGTAGGCCACGCGGGCACCGGCACGTGCCGCAGCAATCGCGGCGTTGCTGGTGTCGCCGCCAAAGCCCTGCAGGTACATCGGTGGCTCTTGCTGCGTCTGGTTGAACTCGAGCATCGCCTCGCCCAGGGCGACCACGTCCAGGATTTTTTCGGTGCACGCGCTCATTGCACAATCATCGCCAACGGTGGATTCAACGGAGACCTCCTGCATGGCATTCGAACTCGATCATCGGCTCAAGGGTTACCCGATTGTGGCCGATGCC
>JACCDU011401948.1_pt1 | contig 15845 bp, 9 predicted proteins | sample 7446081 | NCBI WGS metagenome assembly JACCDU01 (sample SAMN15323447, study PRJNA562643) | freshwater metagenome | isolation source: river surface water | place: USA:Blue River Watershed | collected 2017-08-17
GTACCGAATCCAACTGGGACCAACTATACTTACAGCTGGACAGGGCCGAACAACTTTACATCGACTTTACAGAATCCAACAATACCAAGCCCTACTATTTTAGCAGCAGGTACTTATACGGTTACGCTTACTGTTCCTAACTGTGGTACATCTAACGCAACCACAACTGTAACTGTCAATCCTGGGCCTGCCGTGAGTGCAACACCTGCAACAATTTGTGTGGGTGGCTCCACCACACTGACCGCAAGTTCAGCTGTAACTGGTGGCACATACAACTGGCTTTTAAATGGTGCCTCTATCGGTTCAGGGTCAAGCGTAACGGTTTCACCCACAAGTACTACAACCTACACCGTTGAATACACCGCCAATGGTTGTACAGGTACAAACACGGTTACTGTTACCGTTGAAGCAACGCCACAACCCATTGTTACCGTTGACTCTGTTTGTATTGGCTCAAGCGGAACCTTATTTGTCAATAACGTAAGCGCCGGAGGAACTTATCTTTGGAATACCGGAGCAACTACGGCTAGTTTAACTGCTGCTCCAACTTCTACTTCCAATTACAGCGTAGTCTTCACAAGTGCAAATGGCTGTGTAAGCCCGAGCGTAAGTGGAACAATTGTGGTTAAACCTTACCCGGTCATCACAAGTACCAATGATACAATTTGTTTTGGTAGTTCTACCACCTTAGCAACACAAGTGGATTTACCTGGTGGGACTTACTCCTGGAGCCCGATTGCGGCTAGCAGTAGTTCAGTTACTGTAGCGCCAACTACCACTACAACCTACACAGTTATTTATGACCTACTAGGTTGTCAAGATACTACACAAATGACCGTTTTAGTGAATCCTATTCCTGTGGCTTCGACAGCCAATGGCGTTATTTGCTTTGGAGATACTATCAACCTTGTTGCCACGGCGAACTTACCTGGCGGAAGCTTTTTGTGGTCAAATGGTACAGCCAATGACACCAACACCGTTTGGCCAGCTGCTAGTACCAGTTATTCTGTTACCTACACGCTAAACAACTGTACAAGCCCTGCTGCAACTGCTCAAGTAACAGTTAATCCGATACCGGTTGTGACCCTAAATAGTGCGACTATATGTGAAACAGATCCTGTAACCATTACAGCAGTGCCTGATTTAATCGGTGGAAGCTACACGTGGGGGCCAAATCAAATTGCAGGTGGTGCCATTCAAACACTGACTCCACTTCAAGATACCACACTGAGCGTCATTTACACACTGAATAACTGCCCAAGTTTACCAGCTTTCAGTACCGTAATAGTAAATCCATTACCGGTGGTTACATTTAGTGCAACGCCTATAGAAGGCTGTGCGCCTTTAAGTGTACAATTTACAGCCGATGACCTCACAAACGCCACCTATAGCTGGAGTACGAGCAATGCACTTAGTGCTTCAGGTGCCACACCAACTATTGTATTCCCTGCTGGCGGAACTTTTGATGTAACACTTGCTGCAACCACCGTACTTGGTTGTTATGATATCCATACGGAAACCAATTACATCTATGTAGAAGATTTACCAGTGGCTTCTTTTGAATCACCTATTTCTGTATTCACCCAAGAAGCTCAGTATGTCATGTTTGATAACCTTTCTTTAGGCGCAACTAACTACGTTTGGGATTTCGGTGACGGTCAGTTGGCTTATGATTTCGAGCCTTCGCATGTTTTCCAAAATACCATGAACGGTTACACCATTACCTTAACTGCACTCACAGACTTACTTTGTTCAGATGCAACCACAGTAAGTATCGGTTACCAGTATAATGAATTGGTTTACATCCCAAATACTTTTACACCAGATGGCGACCAAAACAATCAGGTTTTCTGCCCGGTATTTTACTCTGGATTTGATCCGGCTAATTATGAATTGACGATCTACAACCGTTGGGGCGAAGTGATTTTTGAAAGCCATAACGCACTTGTTGGCTGGGATGGCACCTATGGCCCAGATGCCATCGAAGTGCCTTCCGGGTTGTATCAGTATCGCATCGTCTACAAAAATCCTGATCTCGACGAACGCAAACTACTGACTGGCCATGTCAACCTATTGCGCTAATCTATAAAATCCTATCTTTGAGGCTGACCTGCTGATCAGCACATGAAGGAACGCAGCTTTTATTCCAACCTCTTTTTTTCTTTAGGCCTCAACCTTCTGGTCAAGCCTGCAGCAATTTTTATAATTGACGCCGCGGTTCAAAATCGTGTTGGAGACGCATATGGAATCTATTTTGCTTTTTTCAACCTCAGTTTAATACTTTCCATTCTTTTTGATTTAGGCATTAATAACCTCAACATAAAACTGGCCGCTCAAGATTTAGAGCAAGCAAAAAAAAGGGTGTCAAGTATCCTTGTATTGCGCATTTTCTTACTTGTATTATATATCTCCGCGCTGGTAGCTCTAAAATTTCTGACCTCCATCAGCTGGCTAGAATATAAGCTCATTCTCATTTTTGGCATCAATCAATTTTTAATTGCAAACATTGCTTTTTTTAGAAGCTATTTTGCAGGATTACATTGGTTTCGGTTTGACGCATTTATCAGTGTCTTAGATCGTTTACTACTGATAGGAACGATGGGTTACTTGCTTTACGTTGCCCCACTTGGATTGAAATTCATAGATATCGAAATATATGCCATCATCCAACTGCTTTGTTATGCGCTTACTTTTTTAATTGCCGGAATAGGACTGGTGAAGAAAGTAAACCCTTCATTTTTAAAACCTGACTTTCTGTTAATGAGGTCCATGATTAAAGAGGCCTTCCCTTATGCTTTATTGATTATTCTGATGACGCTCTACACACGAAGCGATGCGCTCATCCTTAAGAATTTTGCGCAAATCAGTGAAGTCAGTTTCTACGCCCAGGCATATAGGTTGATTGACGCGCTCTACATGTTTGCCATGGTTTTTGCGGGCTTACTTTTCCCGATGTTTGCCAAACAAATTAAAAACGACCCCAAACAAATTGAAGTGCTCACACTTCAAGCTAGTCAACTATTACTTGGAGCAAGCCTCATTTTTGTGGTGTTTGCGCTACTCAACGGAAGTGCGTTTCTAGATTTATTCTATGAAAATACCAGTGTGTTGTCCGGAGAAATCCTCTTCTATCTTTCTCTTGCTTTTTTCGGGATGGCTTCCAATTTAATTTATGGATCGCTGCTCACGGCGAACGGTTCACTTAAAATTTTAAACCTGAGTTCAATAGGAGGTGTTGTGTTAAATCTGCTACTCAATTATTGGCTCATACAAATGGCACCAGAAGAAATGGGTGCCTTGGCGGCCGCAAAAGTTGCTGCCATCACTCAATTAACCGTTGCTTTGATTCAACGCTTTTATTGCTATCGCCTCTTTCATATTAGGCTTCCTAAATCATTGATGCTCAGATTTCTTGGTCTTTTATTGATGCTCATTTTATTCTACGTGGGGGTTTGGGTTGTACTCTTTTCGAGCAGTATTTCAATAAGCTCAAGCTCAATAATCGTTTTGTATGCTTTCGTAAGTATCGCTCTTTTATTTCTATTTGGTTTTGTTGATCTGAAAGAAATAAGAAAACTCTTGCAAAAACGAGAAGCCATGAAATAAATATGGAATTTCGCAGTTAATGTCATAGCTTTGAAAAAAATTCGGTACCAAGCATAATATGGAAAATCAAAACCTGACTGAACAACGAAATGCACTCATGTTATTCCTCTGGAATAATCGAAAATCTCTCATGCTGTTTACTGGAGCAGCAGCAGTTGTATCCATCATCATTTCTTTTTTAATTACACCGCTTTTTCTATCTACGGCAATCGTTTTCCCGGCAGCCTCTAGTAATGTTTCCTTCTCAGAACAACGAAACGTCAAGGCAGCAGCCATGGACTTCGGAGAAGAAGAGCAAGCCGAACAACTCGTTCAGATTTTATCTTCATCACGTATCCGCGATCGCATTGTACAGAAATTTGATCTTTTTGCGGCTTACGACATCGACAAAAAAGACCCCAACAAGAACTATAAACTCAACAAAGCCTACAACGAGCATTTTTCGTTTGCTAGAACACGCTACGGATCCATCCAAATCGATGTGCTAGACGAAAGTCCACAGCGCGCAGCAAATATGGCCAATGATATCGTGGACCTCATCGATACCATTAAAAATGAAATGATCCGCGAGCGTACAATGCCGGCATTTCAAATCAACTTGCGTAAGAAACAACAAATGGAAAAAGAGCGCGATTCCATTTTGAGCAAACTAGAATCATTGGCGGCACTTGGCGTATTGCCTAACGATGCCAGAGCAACACTTTACCAAGCGCTTGTTGACTCAAAAAGCCCGGCTGAAAAAGACGAAATCCGCAAGAAAATAGAACTCAATAATAAATACGGTTCAGTGTATGATGGTCTAGAGTACCAACGCAATGAAAAAATTGTCAAGATTGAAGATTTCCGTGTTTCCTATGAACAAGCTGAATCAGATGCCAATGCCAATTTCACGCATAAGTTTGTCGTGGAGCGCGCTGTAGTTGCAGACCGCAAAGAAAAGCCTAAACGCATGATTATCGTGTTGGTCGCTACAGTAGGTGGTTTTCTTTTTGGTTTATTCTTCCTCTTAATCAGACAACGCATCGCAGAGCTCAAACTGAATGCATAAATGGTGAAAACCAAAACCCTTTTTATTGTTGCTGCACTGCTGCTTTTTTTAGCATTAAGTGGCCTTTTTATTTGGCAAGACCTCGCTGTCCTGACCTTATTCCCGTTGGGTTTTTTAGGTATTTACTTTGCGCTATTTGAAACAGAGAAGCTCTTTTTGAGTTTGGCTTTTTTAACCCCTCTTTCGATTAACATTGAGGAATATACCAATGCTTTTGGGCTTTTCGTGCCGACTGAACCCTTACTTTTTGGCCTGATGCTTTGGCTCAGTGCCTTACAGATTAAAAAAGCATTTCTACCGGCACATCTTTGGAAAAGCCCTTTGATTTGGGCTATCCTGATCTATTTTGCTTGGTTACTGGTCTCTGCCATTACAAGTTCACACCCCATCGTTTCACTCAAATTTATTCTTGCCAGGCTGTGGTTCATTGTGCCGATGCTCTTTTTTGGCAGCTACTTTTTTCAAAAAAGAAGGAACCGCTTTGTATTCATTTGGCTTTTCATTGTAGCCAGCGTCATCGTTATTTTATATACCTTAATCCATCACTCGTTTTACGGTTTTGGAGAAAAAGAAGGCCATTGGGTGATGTCGCCCTTTTTTAAAGACCACACGATTTACGGCGCCATTGTCGCGCTTATTCTTCCGCTCGCCGTTGGATTATATCTCTATAAAAAACATGATCCCTTGTTGCAATTGACGCTTATCAGTTTAATCACCATCATCCTGATTGGCTTGGTTTTGTCCTATACAAGGGCGGCTTGGCTGAGTGTACTTGCAAGTGTTGGCATTGCATTTCTGCTTTATTATAAAATTTCCTGGAAACCGCTTGCAGCAATTGCAGTGCTGGGTATAGGAGGCGTGCTCTATAAATGGGATAACATCCAGATGGAGCTCGAGCGCAATAAATATGAGCACACTACGGAAGCTTTTGACGAACGTTTGCAAAGCGCGGCTAATATCTCAACCGATGCATCAAACCTTGAACGCATCAATAGATGGAGCTGTGCGATGGAAATGTTCAAACAAAGACCCATTGTTGGTTACGGACCCGGCACCTACGCATTTGAATATGCCCCTTTCCAAAGACCCGAGAATTTAACCATTATTTCCACCAACTTTGGCGATATGGGCAATGCCCATAGTGAGTATTTAGGCGCCTTGGCTGAAACCGGAAGCATTGGTCTGTTGACCTTTCTCAGCTTGGTCTTTTTCATCTTTTACACAGGAATTCATTTGTATTTCAGGATCCCAAAAAGCTACAAAGAAGACCGCATCATCATCATGAGTAGTATCATGGCCTTAAGCACCTACTTTATTCATGCTTTTCTAAATAACTACTTAGATACCGACAAAGCAGCCGTGCCTATCTGGGGCATCTGTGCAATGTGGTTGGTTTATGAAGCTGAATTAGGGCCATCAACGGCCGATCCAAAGTGACGGATTCAAAGTAACAGGGTTCACCCCGACTACCTGATGCACCTCAAAGTGGCAAATAGAAACGCCGCCGTCATTTAATAAAGACCCTATCACTTGTTTGGTTGAAACTTTGCTGCCTACACTCACATAGGTCTCAGCCAAATTTCCGTAAACAGTTCGGTAAGCACCGTGTTTGATAATCACGACCTTTCCAGCGCCGGGTACAGAGAATACGGTGGTTACTTCACCTTCAAAAACCGAGCGCACTCTTGAACCGCGATTACAAGTGATATCGATGCCATTATTGTTCCATTCAACCCCACTAAGTGTTGGGTGATAATTGCGACCAAAACGTTCAGTAATACTTCCGTTATCTACTGGCCAGGGCAAGCGCCCACGATTGGCTTCAAAACTGCGCCCGATAGCAGCACCTTCAGTTGATACAGGTGTGGCTACTACTTTAGGGGCTGGCGCTGTTGTTGTAGACTTTGGTGTGTCTGGTTTAGTGCCTGTACCTGAAGCTGTTGTTTGCGTAGCGGGTTGCTCAGCTGGCTTTGCTTTGGCCGCTTTTGCAAGCTCTGCCTGACGCGCTGCCTCTCTTGCTTTTTCTCGAGCAATATCAGCACGAATTGCTGCATCAATTTGCTTTTTGAGCTGTATTTTCTTCTTTTCGTCTTCTTTTAGCTGTGCAATAAGGGCTTGTTCTTCCTTTTTAAATTTCTCGTAAGATTTTTCTTTCTTGGTCTTGTCCTTTTCTATTGCGGCTCTTTCTTGCTTCTTTTCTTCAAGTGCTAACTCTTTAATTTGCTTTTCATCTTCAATCTGATTGATTTCCTTCGAGATGAGCTCTTGATGTTGTTTAATGAGGGCCACTTGCTTTTGTTGAATGGCCGCCACTTTCTTGAGGTATCTGTTGCGGCGAAGCGCTTCATTGTAGTCATTAGATGACAGCAAGAACATCACTTTGTTGTAATTCCCGCGGTGTTTGTAGGCATACAAGAACATTTTGCGATACTGCTGCTTGAGTTGTTTCAAACGGGCAATTAAACGCTTGACCTCCATTTTTTTCTGAACCATTTTGATTTCAGCACTACGTACCTGGTTATCGAATAAATGGACTAATGCTTCGCGAGTCTTGATCTGATTCTCAATGAGCCTGATTTCGTTTAAAGAAGCCTGACTATTGTTCTTGACCTTATTGAGCAACTTTTTCGTGTTCGAAATGCGCTTCTCTAGTTTTTGCTGTTCTTTTTTGAGTGTCTGCTGATCTTGCTGTGCAAAGGTCAGGTTACTCAAAACGAGAATCAGGAATAGTTTAATCACATTTTTCATAGCTTTCTGGTATGACGATGATTAATTCTTGGGGTTCATTGACTTCTGCCTTGTCGTAATACAATAAAATTGCCATCGTTTTTTTGGGTGTTTTGATGTCAATTTTAACTTGAAGCGGAATGTCAAAAGCACCAATTGTTTGTCTTTCTAAATAAGCAACTAAAACCTCTGTAGAATCTTCAATGCTTAGAATCCGTGTTTGCTTGAGGTGCTTGGCATCTGGAGTAAGCTGATACTGAATCATGAGGTCATCGCGCTGCTTTCTTTCTGGTTTTTTGCGATCGCGTTTTTTGTGGGTAGAAATGCTGTAATTGAAAGGGTCGTTGTCCACAAAATACTTTTGTTCTTGGTGGTAATCAAGGGGTTTCCCTAACAGGATTTCTTCCAAATTTTCATAACTAAAATCGACACCGAACATTTCTTTGAGGTAGTCGAGAGAAGTAACCGAATAACAGCGGTCGCGCTTATTGACAACGCTGACCGAATCTTTGGTTACCATGGCTGTCACAACGGGTATTTTGGCATAGGTAATGATTGCATTGACGGCGCTATCTGAGACAATTTTAAGTGAGGTCTTCAAAGAAACCTCTTTATCTCCTTCCTGATAGGTGACATTAAGTTTTGAATAAAAGGTGCGTGGCTCAAGATGAGACAAGCTATCAATTCTGTCAATGAGCTCCTTGTCTTTGATTTTTGGCAGTTTCAAGGCAGCTGCATCTTGGGTAAGCACCTCAGCTGGCTTACAAGCCGCCAAAAACAGCAGCATACATAGTGCTGAGCTATATTTAAAAAGGATGGACATACGATTTTTTCAATATTTTATCGGCTAATTGCAAACTGCCTTCGCCAAGAGTATGAGCGAGTTCCCAGCATTTGAGTGCTTCTTGACTTTCACCTAATTTAAATTGTAAATCACCCATTAATTCGTGGTAACTCGATGATTTCAATACATTTTGATTTTGAACCGTTCTCAATACTGCAAGGCCTTGCTGATAGTTTCCTGCTTGGAAATGCGCAAAAGCTTCTTCTTGTTTGTATAGATCGTTGTCAGGTGCTAATTGTCTGAGTTCTAACAAGCGTGCCATTGCACTCTTGACTTCTATTTGATGCGTAAATAATTGGTGAAGGTATTGCAATTCAACCGCCGGATTCGACTTACTGAGTTCTAGTGCTTTTTTGAAATGCGCTAAACCATCAACAGTTTGCCCAAGGCCCAAAGCTGCTACGCCGCGTTGTACCCAAACCTCAGCCAACAAGCCCGGGTCATTGACTAACACGTTGACACATTGATCGAGGTGCTCAAGTGCAGCTTGGAATTGCTTCGATCGATTATTACTAAGCGCTAAAAAGAAGTAAGGCAAAGGTTGGTTTGGAAATACAACTGCAGAGGCCTCAGCATCTTTTTGTAAAGAAATCCATTGTTGGGTTTCATATTCGAGCAATAAAATTTGATTCCAAACCGGATATAAATTAGGGTCAATAGACACTGTGTTTTGATAGGCCTTGATGGCTTTTTGTAATTGCCCTGCTTTGTAATAATAATCGCCGGCAATTGAATAAGATTTAGCTTCGGTAGGGAAAGCTTCAGTCATGTAGGTTACTAATGGCTCCAGACTTGGGTCAGGAGTTTGAGCCTGCTCATTTAGAAGCATAATGAGGATATTCATTTTTTGATCTAGGCTCGGACCTTCTAATAAAATACCGGCTTGCAAAAATTTCTTACCCTGAGCGCGGTCACCAGATCGATACAGCATTTCGCCATACATGAGTGTAGCTACTCCATTGTTTGGATCTGCTGCAACTAAATCTTTGAGCAATTCAAAACCCTTGTTATAGTTCTGTGTTTTGAAATAATGATCCACTAAGTTAGCCAAGATCATCGGTTCCTTTGGGTAGGATTTTCTGGCATTTTCCAAAACCTCAATGCCTTCTTTTTCTTTACCCATTTGCAGCAAGAGCTTGAACTTTTCGAGTTCAGTATTTGGATTCGCACCAAGGGCTAGCTCCATTTTTTCGATAAGCGCCAACGACTTAGCTGGTTTTTGAAGTTGCTGATACGCTTGCAATCCACCGCTATAAAAATCGAGGTTTTTAGGGTCTGCCTTCAAAAGCGCTTCAAATACAGCAGCAGATTCTGCGTATTTACCCATCTGGCCATACATAAAAGCGAGTTCTCTTTTGTAATGTAGGTTTTTCGGGTCTAGTTCAGCAGCCTGCTCTGTATGATAAACTGCTTCTGTATATTTTTCTTGTTTCAGATAGGTTTCAAACATGGCATAATGCAAGGCCGCATCTTTCGGGTTCTGTTGTAAACAGACTTTGAAAGCAGTAATCGCTTCCTCATGTTGTTCATTTAACATCGCTCGAACGCCCGTATGAAATTGCTTAATATAGGCAGGGTCTTGTGTAACCGGTTGCTCCTGAACTTTACAAGAGTACAGGATAACTAAAGCAAGAAAAATGTAGAGCTTATTCATGAATTGTGCTGAAATCTCCGAGGCTTAAGTCTTTAGACCTGCCTGTATAATTGGCATTTGAACCAATCATGGAAGCGCTAAGTTGGGCTTTGCTAAGTTGTGTTTTCTCGCCGATGATGGTATTGCTAACTATGACTTCATGGAGCACACTTCCTGCGCCAATAGAAACATGCGGACCAACGATAGAATTAGAAATTTGAACGTTGGGTCCTATATAGCAAGGCTGGATGATGACACTGTCTTTGATATAAGAAGAAAGTTGCTGTAAGCGACCTGCATCTTGATCGTGTTCGAGAACACGCTGGTTGGTTTCGACGGTAACCTCCTTGTTTCCGCAGTCAAGCCATTCGTCTACAGTTCCTGGCTTGAAGGCAACACCTGCTTCAGTGAGTCTGCGCAAAGCATCTGGCAACTGGTATTCGCCACTTTTGATCACGTTGTTATCAATGAGGTATTCAAGTTCGGAGCGCAAACGCTTGCCGTCTTTGAAATAATAAATGCCGATCATGGCTAAGTCAGAAACAAAAGTTTGTGGCTTTTCAACGAAGTCAATGATATGCCCGTTGGCATTAAGTTTGACCACGCCAAAGGCACTAGGGTCTTCAATTTGCTTCACCCACAGGATGCCTTCATCTTCTTGTGAAATTTTGAAATCAGCCTTGAACAAAGTATCAGCAAAAGCAACTACAACTGGGCCTTCAAGTTTTTCAGCGGCGCATAAAACAGCATGTGCAGTTCCAAGCGGTTGCAATTGATAATGTATAGAACCTTTCGCACCAAGGCGCTCTGCCACTGCCAACAATTCTTTTTCAACGGCTTCGCCGAACTCACCAACAACGAACGCTATTTCTTCAATAGGTTCTGCACAAACTCTGGCAATATCGGCAACCAAGCGGTGCACAATCGGAATGCCTCCGACCGGAACAAGTGGCTTAGGAATGGTTAGGGTGTGGGGTCTGAGTCTGCTACCGCGACCCGCCATAGGTACTACTACTTTCATTTGAATTATTTTAGACCGGTACTTCCAAAGCCGCCTTCGCCGCGCTCTGAAGATCCAAGTTCAGTAACTGAGATTAAATTAACTTTTTCAACTTTGCAAAACACCAATTGGGCAATGCGCTCTCCGTCTTCAATGATGACCGTTTCGGAAGACAGATTGACAAGAATTACGCCAATTTCTCCGCGATAATCTGCATCAATAGTGCCTGGGGTATTGAGTACGGTAAGCCCTTTTTTGAGAGCCAAACCACTTCTTGGGCGAACTTGGCATTCTAGTGAAGGGTCCATTTCTAAAAACAAGCCCGTTTTAATGAGGGCGCGCTGCATCGGTGCCAAACTTACAGGCTCGGATAACAGCGCTCTGACATCCATCCCGGAAGCGCCAGCAGTCTGGTAAGCAGGCATTTCATGATGCCCCTGATTGACAATTCTTACTTCATTGAAACTCATCTTTCAAAAATAAAGTAATTCTTCACGCTAATTTGCTGCGTTTTCTAGGATTAATCAACAGCTTAGTATGGACAACATCCTTAGTTTTTAAGCTCAATTGCTTACTTTTGTTTCACAATTCATTGATTATGTTAGAAATTCAGCGCATCAGACAAGAAAAAGACGCCATTATTGCAGGTTTAGCCAAAAGAAATATCGATGCAAGTAGCACCCTTGACGAAATTTTAGCCCTTGATCAACAATGGAGATCAGCTAAAACCTCGCTTGATCAAGTTGCCGCTGAAATGAACCAATTAGCCAAATCAATCGGAGAGCTTTTCAAAAGTGGCAAGCAAGAAGAAGCTGCTACGTTAAAAGCAAAAACGACCGAACTTAAAACACAAGAAGCTGGCCTCAAGGAAGAAGTGAATCAACTTGAAGAAGCCCTTCAAAAATTACTCTATACCCTGCCGAACGTACCCAACGAAATGGTTGTAAAAGGAAAAGATGCCAATGACAACCAAACCGTTCACGAAGCCGGAACCATTCCAACGTTCAACTTTGAAGCACAAGCCCACTGGGACCTCGCTAAAAAATACAAACTCATCGATTTTGAACTCGGTGTTAAAGTAACCGGTGCTGGCTTCCCATTTTACCGAGGCAAAGGGGCGCGTTTACAACGTGCACTTATTCAGTTTTTCCTTGATGAAGCCATCGCATCTGGCTATGAAGAATTCATCTCTCCACATGTTGTCAATGAGGCAAGTGGCTACGGAACAGGGCAACTCCCGGACAAAGAAGGTCAAATGTATTACATCCAAGAAGATGATCTTTACCTCATCCCGACAGCAGAAGTTCCCTTGACCAATATTTATCGCGATGTGATCCTTCCTGGGCCTGATTTTTCGATTAAAATGTGTGGCTACACGCCATGTTTCAGACGCGAAGCGGGTTCTTACGGAAAAGACGTTCGCGGGCTCAATCGTTTGCACCAATTTGACAAAGTAGAAATTGTCCGCATCGAACACCCAGACAACACAGCAAAAGCCCTTGATGACATGATTGCACATGTCTCTAACTTACTAGACAAATTAGAATTACCATATCGCATTTTGCGTTTGTGTGGTGGCGATATGGGTTTTGCTTCGTCTATGACCTACGATTTTGAGGTTTTCTCAGCAGCTCAAGAAAAATGGCTCGAGGTGAGCTCTGTTTCTCGCTTTGATACCTTCCAATCTAATCGCTTAAAATTGCGCTTCAAAGACGACAAAAAAACCACACTTTGTCATACCCTGAACGGCTCAGCTTTAGCCTTACCTCGTATCTTGGCTTCGTTACTTGAAAACCATCAAACGGAAAACGGCATTGCTATTCCAAAAGCACTTCAAGCCTATACCGGATTTAGTGTTATTGACTAACAATTCTTGGGCTAAATTTGCGTTAATGAAGGGCATGTGCCCATGAAACCGACCTTTATCAAGTTTCTATTCCTGTTTTATAGCGCCTCAGCGGTTTGCTTCAGTGCTGCCGCACAATTGAATCCGAAGTTTAAAACACTCGAGCCAACTTTAGCACAACAATTTTTAGATAGCCAAGCTATTTACTTGCCGTCTTTGTCTTTTTATAAAGACCGACAACAAACTCAACGCTTTGAGGTCAGCCCAGATCATTATGTCATTCAATTTGATAAAAACATATTTGTTTGGTTGACGCCACCGACAGATACCCTTTACTTATTTTATCAGGTCTTTCCTTTTGCACTCAAACAAGTATGGCAACCCTATCCGTTTCGCAGCATTCCGACCGATGCTGAGGCCGCAGAACGCGCTAAATTTCAGATTAGCAGCACCAATTCGCAAGATATTTTTGGTGGCAACAGCATCCAAAAAAATGGAAGTTTGTCAAGAGGAGTTGGGTTTGGAAATAACCAAAGTTTGGGCTTGCAATCTTCATTGAATTTGCAGCTCAGAGGCCAAATCACACCAAACTTAACACTCACCGCGGCACTTTCTGACGCCAACATTCCATTGCAAGCCTCCGGAAGCACCAATCAACTCAAAGAATTTGATCAAGTATTTATTCAGGTACACAATCAGCAACTGAAAATCATTGCAGGTGACTTTTGGCTGCAAAATCCGAACTACAGCGACTTTCTTGTTTATAAAAAACGCGGACAGGGCATAACAGGATCTTATCAGTGGAAAGTCAAGCAAGGAAAGGTCTTCACACAATCTACAGTTGGGCTTTCTAAAGGGAAATTTCAACGCCAAATTATTCAGGGAAAAGAGGCCGTGCAAGGGCCTTACCGACTCAATGGCGCCAATAACGAACCTTACATCAGTATTTTATCCGGAACCGAAAAAATTTACATCGATGGTAAACTGCTCACACGCGGTCAAGAATTCGACTACATCATAGACTACAATACCGCTGAACTCACTTTTACATCTAGGCAATTGATCACTAAAGATGTGCGCATCGTGGCAGAATTTCAATATGCCGATCAAAATTACAGCAGGAGCTTATTACAACACACTTCGCGTTTTGAAAATGACAAAATTCAAGTTTGGGCAGCTGCCTATCAAGAACAGGATCTCAAGAATCAACCACTTCAACAACTATTATCAACAGCTCAACAACAGAGTCTGAGTCAGATCGGAGATCAGCTCTCTAATGCAAGCGTGCCTGGCTTCGATAATGTAGGGTTTTTAGAAAACGCCAACATGTATCAAATGATAGACACTTTAGGTTTTGACAGCGTTTTCGTGCTCAGTGTGAACCCACAATTAGCTACTTATCGTTGCACGTTTACACAAGTTGGTGAACACGAAGGAGATTATGTGCAGGCTGGCATCAATGCTTCGGGTGTATTCTACCAATGGGTCCAACCTGAAAACGGAGTTCCACAAGGGAATTTTGCCCCGCTTCGAAAAGTTGAAACACCTCAGCGCAAGCAAATGCTAAGTACTGGTTTTTCGTATCAACTCAATTCAAAATGGCGAATTTTTACCGAAAATACACTCAGCGAAAACGACCTCAATCTCTTTTCGAGTAAAGATGACCAAAATAACCTAGGTTTTGCTTCAAAAGGTGGGCTCGTGCGCAAACAAGAAAAATGGCAAGACAGTACTCAGTTTATTCGTGAAAGCGCTATTCATTACACCTATCTCGGACAAAGATTTATTCCTATTGAACAGTTCCGAGCCGTTGAATTTGACCGAGACTGGAATATCAGAGGCCAACAGTTAAATGGGGCTCAGTTACAATTGGCACTTGAGCAAAAATGGCTGAATAGTCAAAAAGGGCAAGTACAGCTCAAATTGGAAAATTTTCAAATTGACACCAATTTTAGCGGGCAAAAATTTTATACGGAGGGTGCCTGGAAAAATAACGGTTGGCATGCCAAATGGGACGGCTTTGCCATGCAAGCAAAGCAAACCAGTTTACAAAATACATTTATCAGACATCGGGCAAAGATGAGTAAGCAACTTGGGGTTTTTCAAGTAGGATTCACCGATGACCACGAGTGGAATATTTTTGAGAGTCAGCAGCAATTTACTCCTCAGTCGTATCAATTTTTTGACGCCCAAACTTACGTCAGTTATCAGCCAAAAAAAGGCATCGACCTTAAGGTATTTTATAGAGAACGCTATGACTGGCGACCAGATTCTAGTGCGCTCAACACAGCAGCAAAGGCCCGAACTAGTGGCCTCGAACTCAAATGGGACGGCAATCCAAAGCACCAACTCCAAACCATTCTCGGGACCAGACAGCTTTTTATCTTGGACTCAACGCTTATTGCGCAAAGTCCTGAGAATAGCGCCGTAGGACGCATCGATTACAATGGTAAATTTTTCAAAAATGCCCTCGTGATCAATACGTTCTATGAATTAGGTTCCGGCCTCGAGCAAAAAAGACGTTTTCAGTATTTAAGAGTCAACGACGGACAGGGAATTTATGCTTGGATTGATTACAACAATGACGGCATCAAGGACCTCAATGAGTTTGAAATTGCACAATATATTGACCAAGCACAATACATTCGGATTTTCGTTCCAAGCACCGATTACGCGGCCGTTTATGCCAATGAATGGAACCAAAGTATCTTGTGGAGACCCGAACAGCTATGGCGCAATCGAACAGGGGCGATCGGTTTGTTGGCCAAGTTCTCGAATCAAACTAAAATTCGAATTCAGCGCAAAATCAACGAAGCCAATTTAGCACAATGGATCAATCCGTTGGCTACTCAAATTGACAACAATACCTTGCTGTTTGCCAATTCTCAAATCTCCAACTCCTTGTTCTTTAACCGCAATAGCCAAGTATTTTCAGCCGCCTATAACTGGAGCCACAATCAAAGTAAAAATCTCTTAGCCAACGGACAAGACGCCAGGGCAAACCTCAATCATCCACTCAATTTGCGTTGGAATATTGGGAAGGCCTTTGCGCTAGAGACCACAATGAGTAAAGGACAACTTACAGCACTTGCAGACTACACCGCTGGGCGAAATTACCAGCTAGATATTCTAGATTTCAAA
>JACCDU010581840.1_pt1 | contig 15830 bp, 26 predicted proteins | sample 7446081 | NCBI WGS metagenome assembly JACCDU01 (sample SAMN15323447, study PRJNA562643) | freshwater metagenome | isolation source: river surface water | place: USA:Blue River Watershed | collected 2017-08-17
CTTGCGAATTGAGCAGTTTCGCAAGCGCCTCGGCTTTTGCCTCGGTGTCGGTCTCGGCAATGAACCCGATCTGGTGCTTCTGTCGGACGCACCAACCCATGATGCGAACATCATGGTGTCCCTCGGATGTAACCACACGCTCGGTTACCCATTGCACATAGTATTTGTCCGAACACGAACCCCATTGAACATTTATTTTCATTTGAGTCCCATCTCTTTTAACCTGTCCTCCTCAACTGATATGAGCAACTTGAGCATGGGGATGATCTCCTCCATGGTCTTGTATTCCCCAACCACCTCCCGCTTGGGGGAGTCAGTTAATCTTTGCCTCTGCTCCCACTTGATCAGCACAAACCGATGCGCTGGCAGTGACCCAAAGATCGAGCGCTCGGCTTCCACCGAATACGACCAATTGATCTGCTTCAATCGCTTCGCTAGATACTCCAACTCCTCCCATTGCAGAGGCCATAGTTCTTGGTCAAGTTTGGCGTATAACATTGTTAGACCTCCTGTGGCAAGATCAAGTTGATGTAGCGGTTGAGTTCGTCCAAGTCCTCCGTTTCAAATACGATCGGATACGCAGACTCGTCTGGTTTGTGGCTCATGCGGTGCAGGGTGTAGGTTCTGACGCCTGTCTTCTCATCCCTGAACCCTCCAACCGCATACCCATTCATGCGCAGGGTCGTGGTGGTCACGCTTGAACGCAACCACACACCCGCATCGTCATCGAACTCAACACGCCACTTCATATCAGAGCAGGTCTTGGTTCTTGGCAACCCAGTCGGCAAACGCCTTGCAACTGAACGCAATGCTCTGCTTCGATGGGGTCTTGGCGATGTTGATCGCAAACACCGCTTGCCACTCGGGTTCAAACCGCCCAAGGTATTCCATGAATGGGGTGATGCTCTCCTTGGTGATGCGACTGATCGCACCGAACACAACGATCGCACATGCGCCGGGGCTTGTGGGTATCTTCGTATTCTTGGGGTCTTTGATGGTCGCTTCCCAAGTCGGCAACTGATCGGCGAACTCGATGTAGGCTTGCATGTCACGAGCACCAGACTCACCGATCGCACCAGACAAGGCGGCAATCACGGTATCGGGGTCGTTCTCTTTGCGTGTCCTAACAATGTTAGATGCAGTCTCCAACGATCGAGGCGACACAAAGGCGTTCATCGGCTTGCGAGGGTTGTAGATGTAGGGGTTGTCACCTTGGGCGGGGTCGGTGTAGGACGCCAACACATGCGGGTATTGGTTGACCCACGCCAACACCTCGGGCTCGATGCCCTTGTTGATGCCCCACTCAATCCACTCCTCGGCGCTCGGCTTCTGAATGGTCACGGGCACAAGTCGGTTACGGCTATGTGCTTTCAGGGAATCGCCCACGCCGTCGGTCGTCAAGTTGCCAGTCAGGAAAACAATGGTCTGCCTCGGGCCGTCTTTGGGTAGGGGTTTGTCGCCGAGGCGAGGGTTTGCCTTCTCAAGCATGGGGTGAAGCATGTTCTTCACAGGGTCTGCACCCTTGGTGAACTCATCGAGCATGATGACCAACGGCTTGCCCTCATGGATTTTGAATCGGGCGTTGGGGTAATAGTGGGTCGTCTTGGTTTCATGGTCGATCACCGGCATGGCAATGTCGCCCAAGTCCATGTTCGGCACATCAATGTATGCGTATTCATACCCAAGGCCATTGGCGATGTTTTCTAAGAGACTGGATTTACCAATACCGGGTTCACCCTGCAACAGGAAGCGGGTTTCGGGGTTCGTGCGAATGAGGTTCGCCGCTTGCTTGAGCGTGATGCTCTTGCCAAAATTGATTTCTGCCATTTTCTAACACTCCTGATGTTGTGCCTAACATTGTTAGGGCTTCTTTCTCACACACAAAACACACAGACGGATTACGCCCATGCAACCTTCATTATATACCACAAACTTGACAAAGTCAAGTCCTTTAGTCTGGGGTCAGACTAAATGTTTTCCCTGATATACCTAACAATGTTAGGTGTCGTCTGCTTTTCTCCTTCATTAAATCCAGTCGGCATACTTCATATTCGGCAACTTGCCGTCCTCGACCTGCACCTTCTCAATGACCTCGTGGGCGTGTTGCTTCAGGATGAACTCGTCAAAGGTTTGCATCCCCTGATTCACTCGGCGGGTCAGGTAATACTGATCTCGGCGGGTCGGCTCAAGGGAAATTTGCATGTCATGCTCATGCCCAAAGAACCACAACGCCGCTTTGTTCCACTTCTCATGGTCATCGCTCGTGATGAGGCTCATCATCTCCTCACTCGACTCCTTATAACTCTTGCTCCGTCTGTGTAGCAAGTTATACACCCCACACCAAAGCACCTGTCCTTCAAACAACACGCTTTTACCAAACGCCGCTTGCAGTTCCTCGGCAGAAAAATGAATTGCCTGATACGGCCCGCCATATTGGGGCGTGACCATCTCGGCTCGAACCTTCGAGAACCCTTTGAGGTAATTAGCGAATGGCTTGTAGCGTGCCCTAACATTGTTAGCCGCCTTGCGGTTCATGCGGTATGAGGTCTCGGGTGGGCGCTCGGACAAGATATGCCAGTTCCCACCCTCTCGCTTGACCTTGAAGGATGAATCATCACTGCTGTCCATCAGATACTTGTTGCCGCCGATGGTCAGGGCCGTCTTGCCCTTGTATCCATTCGCTCGTATGCCCAACACCTCGTGGATGAATTGGTGCGTGCTCACGCTCGACCACCCGCCGTTACGGATGGTGATGGTGTCGTCTGGGTGGAATGTCACCACAGGGGTGCGGTAGCAAATGAACTCAATGCCCCCCTGCTCGTTCTGCCTCACAGAGTATTGGTGATAGTCCCGCCTTGCACCCAGCGGTCGCACATCCTTGCCCCTGATCGGCTTGATGTTGTCGTGTATCCACTTGGCTCGTTCGTAGGTCACTGCGCTCGGCACATGTTTAACTGTTGCGTATCCCATTTCATTTCTCCTTCAGATCACTTTGCCCAACTTCTCAAACACATACTCACGCATCAGAGCGTAAGCCTCGTCCTTGCGTCCCTCTCGGTCGGCAAGCCAAATGCGGGTGAAGAGTTCTCTCTCTTCCACCTCCATCTCTCTGCTCACCTTGTAGTCTCGTGCTTCCAACTCCTCGATCAAGTCCTGATCTTCAAACTGATCGAGGTTGATTTCTATATACGCCATTTCATTTCTCCTTTGCAAGTTCTTTCATTTGTTCCCACACCGCCTTGTCGTTTGACTCGGCGAGATACTCCAAAGCATCCCGATTGAAGTTGCGGGTTTTGTATGTGGCAATTGATTTTTGCCAATGGTTCTTGGACACCACATCGAAACTGATCGTTCCAGAATAGTTATACCGATACAACACCCACACAGTCTTTCTCACCCTGCCCTCCAAACAAAAGCATCCAACAACACAACGATCACCCCGATCAACAGGACAATTCTTTGTATCTTCTCAACTCTGGTTAACATTGTTAGCCTCCATTTCTTTCAACACCCGCATCCAGTCAATGCGGGACAAAAACCATCTGAACAACGGTTGGTGACAGTCTTGGCACAACAACCTCGGATTGTCCCCCTCTAACATTGTTAGGCTCCTTTCAATCGTTCAAACACTTCTTTCACACTCATGCCCTCTCGCAATGCTTGCTTGGCGATGTGAAAGATCATTTGCTCCAACTCATTCTCCACCTGCCCACTCAAGGACTCCAACTTATCCTTAACGAACTGAACTGTCTTGTAGTCCTCGGGTTTGTGGCGGTCATAGAGCGAGTCGGTGTGGTCTTGGTTCTTCACTCGTATGGCGAGCAGGGATGCAAACACGCCCGGCACAAAGTCATCGGCGTGAGCACAGTCGAACCCAATCACCAAGTTCTTCTCCGTCTTTTTGGTGTATGTGACACCGCCGTATGCGTGAAGCACATGCTCGATCTTCTCGCTGTCCCAGTCATAGATTGGATGATCTTTCGGTATGTGCAGATACCCGCACAGGTGGTAGAGCGAGGGGTGTCGCTTGACCTCTGCCCAATACCCATGTGTCGTTTTAAATCGGGTGTAATTGGGCTCTCCCTCCCAAGGGCGTTTGTCGAGCACAGTCTTTAATGCGTCTATCGCACGCATCTCACCGATCATCTGGTCTTGGAATTTATCCTCGACCCGCTTGCGCTTGTCCCCATGTCGCCCTGCGTTGCGCTTGGGTGTGGTCGTTGCCCCCCGCACCACTGGGTTGCGTGGCTTCATGGTTTTACTTTTTGGTGTTGAGTTCTTCATCCCATCTTCCTCCATCATGTAACAATGTTAGGCTCGACTTCAAAAACGCCGTGGCGATGACCATGTCGGCGAGCACATCGACAAGCATCTCGTGCAGGTGTTCCTTGTCAGGGTTCCCCAAGTGCTGTATCGCCTCTTTGCGGGCGTCCTCGATCTCTTGCACCTTCTGTGCAATCCACTCTCGTGTTTTCATTTCTCCACCTCCAAGAACTCTACCTTCAACAGGCACATCGCCTCGACCAGCGCATGGCACACGCCAAGCAATCGGTCGTTGCCCCCGAACTCAATCACATAATCAGCCAAGTCCTTCTCTGCAACCTGCAACAGGCGCAAGGCTCGCTCGTAGTCTGCTTCCGTCATTTGATCAACTCCTTATGAATCTCATCGTGCAACACCTTCTCCAGTCGGTTGATCTCCCGCATGTAGGCTCTGGATTCTTTGGTATCGCTCAACCCACTCGCCACCAACGCAGACGCCTGAATGAATCTCAGGTCAACCAACATCTTTTTTATACTGGACATTTCTTCCAATGTCATGGTCATCTCCTTCAATAATTGCGGTCAATGGTGCGGCTCACCTGCAACACATACTCGGCGTTGTCCGATGATTTGGTTTCCGCATCGTCATCATTCTCACCCAGTCGGACGAACTCGCATGCCCACTCGGGTGGCTCGTCACCTTCATCTCCATCCTCGTCCTCTCCCTCTCCGTCAGCAAGTGCAACGAACTTATCCCAGAACTCATCGAACTTCTGCACCTCGGGGTATGACTCATACCATTTGACACCACTGATCTGGAACTCGTAGATCGTGCCAGTGTCGTTCTCTAACATTGTTAGGCCCTCGTTGTTCTCAGCCCACTCGGGTTTCTTCCACTCGGCGGGGAAGTTCTCCTCCATGAACAGTTTGAGTTTGGCCTCGTTGCGCTTGTGCGCCTCTTTGTTTGTTGGGTTTGATGTGGTGTAGAACACCGCCACTACATCGCTTCTGTATCCCATGGTTCACTCCTTTATTTGTTCCAGTCGTTGAATTTCACAATGCCGCCATAGTTGCCATACTTGTCGATCAGGCGGTTCTGGGCACGCACCATCACCTCGTGGCTCTTGATGTATGACTCCCTTGCCGTCTTGATGTGCTCGTCTGTGGCTTCTGGATGCCTCAGCAGTTCTAATACATGGCGCTTTAGGTTCTCGTGGTTCTCTCGCATGTTGCGCCATGTTTGAAGCACTTGCAGTTTGCTCGGTGTGGGTTTGGTTTCGGTGTCGGTCATCTCTTTTCTCCTAACATTGTTAGCCTCTGCTTGCGTATCCACTCCTTTGATCTGATGTCGGCTTCATCCCGCAGGGCTTTGAGTTTTTTCAGGTGGTATTCCTTGATTTGTTGTTCCTCGTTGGTGAACAGGTCGGGTTGGGTTTGTGGATTTGGTTGGTTTGGATCACGGAATTGGTTGATGTATTTTGTGGTGCGTTTCATTTGGGTTCCCCTTGGTCTTGCCCGACTTCAAAGCATGGGGCGTTGTGGGTGTAGTTCCACCCGCAACTCATGTGCCCCACCTGTCCAGCCTTGGTGCAGTTGCATCGTTCAAGGTCATCGTTCTCAGGCTTGCGCCCTGTGGCTTGGATGAAATACGCTTCGGTTATTTCTCTCATGTTAGTATTGGCTAACATTGTTATCCCCTCAGGTTCTTTTGGTTGGTTTGCTTGAGGGTGATAGGTGCAGACTCAGCCGACACATACATATACCCGCCCTTGCCATACTCCTGCACCACGCACCATGAGGCACGCTCAACCCTTGCCCTGTCATCACCGCAGAACTTGCACCAGCGGTAGCCCAGTCTCCATCGCTCAATATGCACATCGTCACCGCAGTCGATGCATTGCATCCAGTCAAAGTCTTTCGTGTTGTTCATGGTTTCTCCTGTAAAGATGTTGGTGGTTTGTTTGTGGGTTGTGGATTCTGAAGTAGGTATAACATTGTTAGGTGGGTTGGCAGTTTTTGGGGTTGGTTACAGGCGCAGTCCAGTCGCAGGGTCGATCAGTCCAGACACATTGCCGATCTCTGCACCTAGCCTGCCCACGCTCTCGGTCAACTCGGGCAGGGTGATAAGCCCAGACGCATACATCTGAATCATCGTCATTGCCGCATCGTGCAAAATGCCGAGTCGTTTTTCTGGTGGCATTGCAATAAGTTCTTCGTGGGTTTGGGCGGTGGTCAACAGACACATGGCTTCTCTCCTTCTGGGTTGTGCCTAACATTGTTAGGCGGGTTGGAAAATTGGGGTTGGCGTTGCATTTCAATGTTTTCTTATATTATACCACGGAATATTGGCAAATCAAGGGATTTAGTCTGGGGGGAGACTAAAGGTATAGGACTAAAGGTAGTCCGCAGGAGCAGGACTTTGGTCTTTGGTATTGGTTTGTGGTGAATGTTATGTTTTTGGGGCATTTGTTACATTTTAAAAATGGAAATGTAACGCAGTTTGCGCTCGTAAGTTATTGATTTACTTAAAAAAAAAAAAAAATGTTATATTGTTATGTTGTTACAAAAATTATGAAGTGACCCCCCCCCAAAAATTTGTGTGGTGCGAATTGCGCTGTGTGGCGACTTTGCTCGGTCAGCCACTCATAATTTTCAAAAAAAATGTAACATGTAACAAATGGCAAAAAAGTCAATAAAATCAACGCTCAAGTGCGTTACATTTTGTTTTTGGAAATGTAACATTGTTACAAAACGCTCTGAAAAACATAACGCAGACAAAGACCCTACTCCCTTGTCAACTTAAAAAAAAACATAACAATGTAACAATGTAACATTGTTAGGGGTTTACCCTTAGTCCTAACCCCACACAGAGAACTGGTATTCCAAAAAGTCTTGACAAGTCCGAAAAATTCGATTATGCTCTGGGCTCAGAGCATAACTTTGTTAGGTCGAGCGATTCCCGCCGACCACCCACCTGCCCACTTAGTCCTACCCCCGCACAGAGAACTGGTATGGGCAAAATTTTTTCGGGGTCAGCGTAGAAAATAAAACCGAATACAAAAAAGCCCGAGCCTAACAATGTTAGGTCGGGCGCAAAAAAGCCCGCCGATGGGCGGGCTGGATTGGGTTGGGGCAGGGTTTCCCCTGCCCCTTGGGTTTACTCGATCGTTGCCAAGTCAACCCCCATGGCGGTCAATGCCGACCCGATGTAGGTCTTGCAGTTTGCCTGTTTATCGCTCAGGGATTCAGCACGATTACATGCTTTCCACAATGCGATCAGGTCTTCGATCAGGCGCAGGTCAAGCGGGCGGGCATGCCGAGCGTTTCCGTCTGATTCACCCTCGGTTGTCTCGGGCACGCCCTCGACATACTCTTGGGCATACTTGCGAACCCGAGCCCATACAGTTGACGGGTTAGAATGGTTTGCGGCTTTCAGAACCTCGAACAACGCCTTTTTCTCAGCATGCACGGGTTTTGCATGCTCGCCCTTGTCGTTATGCTCGACAAGATACCATTCGGCGGGCAGGACGCCACATAGTGCCTCAGCATACTGGCGTTCGGCGCCATACTGGCGGACAACTGCCTCGGCGACATTGTGGCGCAGGGTTTGCAAGTCGGTGTTTGCAGGGGTGATAACGATGTTTTCCATTTTCTAACTCCACTAACAATGTTAGGTCAACCCGCCTAACTTCGGTATGCAACGATTTTTCGTTTGCATGGGTATATTATACCACAAAAAACAATCTAATTCAAATTGAGCGTAGAAAATAATTCAAGGGGGGAAAGCCCCTAACAATGTTAGGTCGGTCGACCCGATCGACCCCACCCACCCAAAATCACAGCAAGGGGAGGTAGGGCCCCATCACACTGTGTTCCACTCCCCCGATCAGGAGTCCCGAGTTTTATTTTGTACCCCTATATATTTTTAGTTTTTCGTAATCGCTTTTACGTGTTTTGACCATTCAATTTTTTGGGGAGACCCCAGATAAGCCGATCTGGGGTCGTACACTTTTTCATACCCCCCCCCTCCCCCCTTTGTTTTTCCCGGACCACATTTATTTTTACTTGGCCAAAACACCCCCCGGCATGGAGTCCCAACCTCCTCTTGCGTACCACCATATATTTCTGTTACATTTCGGCTCAGTTGGTGGTAAAGAGAAAGGCGCAAGCCTGATGTACCCGAGATGACCACTAGGGATAAAACCCGAACCAGTCACTCCACCAACTACCCCCTTGACCCAAGGTGCCGAAAGAATTTAAACATGATCCCTGTTGAGCCCACAGCAGACCACCCCGTGCCGTTTGATATGACGGACGAGGAACCCAAGACGCACAAAGATGCCGTCTCCCTTGCGGCAAACACAGTAGACCTTATTGAAGAACTCGGTGGCAACATCGACTTCAACAACGAAGATTTGGCCAAGGCCCAAAAACTGATCACGGGCACTGATAAGCCAAACAAACCCAAACACGTTACATCTTCCAGCGAAGCCAAAGCGGCTCACGCTCTCATCAAGAAGTTCGACTTCACTGCATTCCAAGACGCACTGCAAGCCAGAAACTTCATCACGAACAAGTTGATCACTCTGGCCGACTGCGGTGACCCAAAGTTGGAGTTAAAAGCGCTCGAACTGCTGGGTAAACACTCAGATATTGGTCTCTTTACCGAGCGCAGTGAGATCACCATCACCCACACGACCAGCGAAGCGCTGGAAAACAGCATCAAAGACAGAATCAAGCGCCTTTTGAACTCCGATGTGGTGGACGTTGCGCCGATTGACGACCTCGATTTGCAGTTGGGCCCGGTGAAAATGGTGGAAAACACACCAGCCGAGGAAGAAAACACACCAGCCGAGGAAGAAAAAGGGGAGGAAACCCCGGAATGAGCACCCAACCCACTCGGGAACCCACTCTCAAAGACCTTGAGACGCTGATGGCGTCGGGGAAACTGTCGGAAAGTGACCTGCGCATGATTGAGGCGCAGTTGATCCGGCTGGAGAAGTTAAAAGAGAGGGAGTTATGTCAGGATCGCTTCATCAAATTCGTTGAAAAAGTCTGGCCAACTTTCATCTCGGGTGCGCATCACAAGCGCATGGCAGAAGCCTTCGAGAGAGTGGCTCGTGGTGAGTGTAAAAGGCTCATCATCAACATGCCGCCACGGCACACCAAGTCAGAGTTTGCGTCTTACCTCCTACCTGCTTGGTTTTTGGGTAGATTCCCTCAGAAAAAAGTGATTCAGACGTCCCACACTGCCGAGTTGGCGGTGGGCTTCGGACGTAAGGTGCGTAACCTCGTAGACACAGAAATTTATCATGACATTTTCCCCAACCTCTCGCTCTCAGCCGACAGTAAAGCGGCTGGTCGTTGGAACACTTCTAAGGGCGGTGATTACTTCGCTATTGGTGTGGGCGGTGCTGTCACCGGTAAGGGTGCCGACCTCCTGATCATTGACGACCCGCACTCGGAGCAAGAAGCGGCCATGGCCGCAGTCAACCCTGATGTGTATGACGGTGTGTATGAGTGGTACACATCCGGCCCTCGTCAGCGTCTCCAGCCGGGCGGGGCGATCGTCATCGTGATGACAAGGTGGGCGCAACGCGACCTCACCGGACAGGTCTTAAAAAGTGCGGCCCAGCGTGGCGGCGAGGAATGGGAGGTCATTGAGTTCCCGGCCATTTTGCCGAGTGGCAACCCGCTGTGGCCACAGTTTTGGTCGCTTGCTGAACTCGAAGCACTGCGCGAAGAACTCCCCAACGCCAAGTGGCAGGCCCAGTACCAGCAGAACCCGGTGGGCAACGAGAGCGCCATCGTCAAACGAGATTGGTGGAAGTGGTGGGAGAAAGATGAGCCGCCTGAGTGCGAGTACATCCTCCAGTCTTGGGACACGGCGTTTGAGAAAACCAACCGGGCCGACTACTCCGCAGGCACGACATGGGGTGTGTTCAGTTGCAAGGAGGATGGGTTCCGCCCCAACCTGATCTTGCTCAACACTTACAAAAAGCGTGTCGAGTTCCCAGACCTCAAGAAGGATGTGCTGGAGGAGTACAACATGTACGAGCCCGACAGCGTGATCGTGGAGAAGAAGGCGTCAGGTGCGCCGCTGATCTACGACTTGAGGGCGATGGGCATACCTGTGCAGGAGTATACGCCGAGCAAGGGACAAGATAAGATAGCGCGACTGAACTCGGTTGCCGACATCATTGCCTCGGGTAAGGTGTGGGTGCCGCAGACCCGCTGGGCTGAAGAGTTGGTCGATGAGATTGCGGCGTTCCCGTCAGGCGAGCACGATGACTTGGTTGACGCGACGACGCTGGCCCTGATGAGATTTCGTCAGGGTGGGTTCCTCCGGTTGCCGATCGACGAGCCGGAGGATGTTGTGTATTTCAAGGGGAGCCGCCACCGCGAGCGGTTCTACACAGTTTAAGGATAGATCATGGCAATCGACAAAGGTTTGTACGCCGCCCCCGAGGGACTCCCCATGGACATGGGCCCTGAGATCGAGATTGAGATCGAGGACCCGGAGGGGGTGAAGATCGGTCTGGGCGACATTGAGATTGATCTGGAGCCCAAGCGTGAGTATGAGGAGGGTGAGTTCGACGCCAACCTCGCCGACTTGATGGACGACTCTGCTCTGGACTCGCTGGGCTACGAGTTGATCAATGAGTTCGACAAGGACATCCAAGACCGCAAGGAGTGGATGCAGACGTATGTCGAGGGCTTGAAACTCTTGGGCTTGCGCTACGAGGAGCGCACCGAGCCTTGGAACGGAGCCTGTGGTGTGTTCCACCCCATGCTGACCGAGTCAGTTGTAAGGTTCCAGTCAGAAGCCATGATGGAGACCTTCCCCGCACAGGGCCCGGTCAAGACCCAGATCATTGGCAAAGACACGATCGAGGTGCAAGAAGCCGCCGCCCGAGTGCGTGACGACATGAATTACCAACTCACCGAAGTGATGAGTGAGTACCGCCCGGAGCATGAGAAGTTGCTCTGGAACTTGCCGATCACCGGCTCCGCCTTCAAGAAGGTGTATTACGACCCGAGTCTGGGACGCCAAGTGGCCACCTTCATCCCCGCCGAGGACATCGTGGTGCCCTATGGTGCCAAGAACCTTGAGACCGCCGAGCGGGTCACGCACGTCATGCGCAAGACTGAGAACGAGGTCACCAAACTGATCGAGGCTGGGTTCTACCGAGACGTGGAGTTGGGCGAGCCCAGCCGTGACTTGGACGACATCGAGAAGCAAAAAGCCAACGAGATGGGCATGACGGCCATCACCGATGACCGGTATCGCATCCTTGAGATGCACGTTGACCTTGACCTCAAGGGCTTTGAGCACAAGAATAAGAAGGGTGAGCCGACAGGCATCGCACTGCCTTATGTTGTGACGGTCGAGAAGGGCACCAGCAAAGTCTTGGCCATTCGGAGAAATTGGTATGAAGGAGACAAACTCCACCTCAAGCGACAACACTTCGTCCACTACCAATACATCCCCGGCTTCGGGTTCTACGGGTACGGTCTTATCCATCTCATTGGAGGTTACGCTAAGTCCGCTACCATGCTCATCCGCCAATTGGTTGATGCTGGCACTCTCTCAAATCTCCCCGGGGGCCTTAAATCACGGGGCCTTCGGATTAAAGGTGATGACACGCCGATTGCCCCGGGAGAGTTCCGGGACGTAGACGTCCCCAGCGGCTCCATTCGAGACAACATCCTTCCGCTCCCGTACAAGGAGCCCAGCCAAGTTCTCTACACCCTGTTCAACCAGATCGTGCAAGAGGGTCGTGCGTTCGCCTCCAGTGGCGACATGAAGGTGAGCGACATGTCCAGCCAAGCCCCCGTGGGCACCACGCTGGCCATCCTTGAGCGCACTCTGAAAGTGATGACGGCTGTTCAGTCGCGCATCCACTACGCCATGAAGCAGGAGTTCAAACTGCTCAAGGTCATCATCGCCGACTACACCCCGGATGAGTATGACTACGAGCCGGTGGATGGCTCGCGCAAGGCCAAGCAGGGCGACTATGACATGGTGGACGTGATCCCCGTGTCTGACCCCAACGCCGCCACGATGGCGCAGAAGATCGTGCAGTATCAGGCCGTGTTGCAACTCGCCCAGAGCGCTCCCCAGTTGTATGACCTGCCCCTGCTTCACCGCCAGATGATCGAGGTGCTGGGCGTCAAGAACGCCGCCAAGTTGGTGCCGATCGAGGACGACGCCACGCCGATCGACCCGGTGCAGGAGAACATGAACCTCCTGATGCAAAAGCCCGTCAAGGCCTTCTTGGAGCAGAACCACCAAGCGCACATCGCCACTCACATGGCGGCGATCCAGAACCCACGCATCCAGCAGATCATGCAGATGAACCCTGCGGCACAGGCCATCATGGCGGCGGCGATGGCTCACATCAACGAGCACGTGGCGTTCCAGTATCGCCTTGAAGTCGAGCAGATGTTGGGCACCTCCCTGCCTCCCATGGAGAAGAAGGGCGAGGATCATCCGACCATTCCGCCCGAGATTGCCGACCAGATCGCAGTCATGTCTGCTCAGGCGTCGCAGGCTCTGCTCCAGCGAGACACTCAGCAAGCCCAGCAACAGCAGGCTCAACAGCAGATGCAAGACCCTGTGGTTCAGATGCAGATGCAAGAACTCCAGATCAAACAGAAAGAGTTGGAGTTGAAGGCTCAGAAACAGCAGATCGAAGCGGCGGCAAAGGCCGATCAACTTCGCATCGAGGAAGAACGCATCAAGGCGCAGAAAGAGATTGCCGCTATGCAGGTGGGTGCTACAGCCGCCGCGCAGAAGGACAAACTCAATCGCCAGATGGAACTTGACGGTGCCAAACTTGGTGCCGACATTGCAAAACACCGTGCCCAAATGGCCGTGCAACGCGCTCAACGGATGGCGGGTAAACAGTCCGGCAATCAACCCAAGGAGAAAGATTGAACGAAATCAAAATTTTGGCTCATGTCCAGAAGGAAATTGAGAAGTTGAGTCAGGAGCAGGTGGCGTTCCTCGCCGCCAGCCGGGCCGACTCCTACGACGAATATAAAAAGGTTTGCGGGGTGATCCGAGGTCTATACCTTGCAAACTCAATCATCAACGACCTCGTGCAAAAACTGGAGCATGACGATGAGTGAATTTGACGTTGCGGCTGTGGACTTGTCCAACATCCTGAACAAACCCGCCGAGGAGAAGGCGAAGCAACTGCCTGACCCCAAAACTTTCCACCTGCTCTGTGTCGTCCCCGAGGCGATGGAAGAGTATGCCGACAGTGAAGTTGGTCTGATTAAAGACTCCAAGACGATGCACTATGAAGAAGTGCTGACTCCGGTTCTGTTTGTCATCAAACTGGGCCCCGACGCATACAAAGACGCCACCCGCTTCCCCAGCGGCCCGTCCTGCAAGGAAGGTGACTTCGTCATCGTCCGACCCAATTCAGGCACCCGCCTGAAGATTCATGGCCGAGAGTTCCGGATCATCAACGATGACTCGGTCGAGGCTGTGGTTCAAGACCCCCGTGGTATTTCGCGTGCATCGTAAGGAGTAAAACATGCCATTGCCCAAGTTTGAAGGGGAAGAGTTCGAGTTCCCCGATGAGAAGGAAGCCAAGGAGAAGGCGAAAGCCGAAGCCTCGGACAAACTCGAAATCGAAATCGAAGACGACACCCCACCGGAAGATCGTGGCCGCAAAGCCGCGCCGCCTCCGGATGACCCCACCGAGGAAGAACTTGCGTCGTATGACGAGAAGGTTCAGGCCCGGATTAAGAAATTTACCCGTGGTTACCACGACGAGCGCCGTGCCAAAGAGCAGGCCGAGCGTGAGCGCCAAGCCGCTGAAGATTTTGCCCGTCAGTTGTACGAGCAGAACAAGGCTTTGCAAGAACAGTTGGCCAGTGGTAGCCAGAAGTTCATTGAGACCAGCAAAAGCGCCGCTGAGGTGCGTCTGGCCTCTGCCAAGAAGAAGTTGAAAGACGCCTTCGAGGCAGGGGATGCCGAAGCGCTGGCCGAAGCCCAAGCCGAGGTAGCCGACGCCGCCGCAGAAATGCGCGAAGCCGCCCGGATGAAGCCGATTGAGGTGGAAGAGAAGGAAGACTTCAAACCCGCCCCTACCCAACAACCCAACCAACCCAAACTTTCTCCTCGCACTCAGCGTTGGATTGAATCTAACTCTGACTGGTGGGGCGTTGACGATGAAATGACAATGGCCGCAATGGGTATTGACAAGAAATTGCAACGCGAGTATGGTGCGGACTATGTGGGTACTGAAGAGTATTTCCGCACCATCGACAAAACGATGCGAAAAAGGTTTCCTGAGCACTTTGAGTCTCAGAGCAATGAGGACGACGACCCGCCTCCAAGAAAAAGGGCCGAACCGGCAGACGAGGATGATGAACCTCCGCGCCGTGCATCAAAACCCGCTACTGTGGTGGCTCCGGCCTCACGTAGTTCATCGCCGAATCGTGTGAAACTGAAGTCATCCGAAGCGAACATCGCTCGTCGTCTTGGGGTGTCTTTGGAACAATACGCTAAACAGGTTGCTTTGCTTAAAAGAGGTGAATAATGGAACAGCAAGTCGAAACTCAAAACCGTAAAGGTCGTGAAATGGATTCCCGCGCACGGGCTCAACGAGTCCAAGCATGGCGTCCTCCTGAGACTTTGCCTTCCCCGGATGAGCGTCCCGGGTGGAAACACCGTTGGGTTCGTCTCAGCACGATGGGCACCGCTGATCCCGGAAACATCTCAAGCAAGTTGCGTGAAGGATACGAACCCTGCAAAGCAGAGGACTATCCCGAACTCATGTTGCACGCTTCCACTGAAGGTCGCTTCAAAGGTGCGATCGAAGTGGGCGGACTGTTGCTTTGCCGCATTCCCGAAGAGTTTTTGGAACAACGTATGAAATATTACGAGAACCAAAACAAGGCTCAGGTGGATTCGGTGGACAACAACTTCCTTCGTGAAAATGATCCTCGGATGCCCCTTTTCTCAGAGAAGAAGTCCAAGGTCACTTTCGGTTCTGGTTCATAAATCAAGGAGTCCTTAAATGGCTTATCCTACCGTTGACGCCCCCTACGGGCTGAAGCCGATCAATTTGATCGGTGGGCAGGTGTTTGCTGGCGCGACTCGTCAACTCGCTATTGCGAATACGTCTGGTACCGGCTACGGCACCAGCATTTTCTATGGCGATTTGGTGAAACTCGTTTCCGGCGGCACCATCGAAAAAGACACTGGCACCACGACCGCCACCCCCGTTGGCGTGTTCTTGGGCTGTCAGTACACAAGCGCCGTGACCGGCCAACTGACTTTCTCGCAGTATTACCCTGCAAGTCTGGCAGTTAAGTCTGGTTCGACGATTCTGGCCTTTGTGGCCGATGATCCCGATCAGTTGTTCAAGGTTGTGCTGGTTGCCGGTACCACCGCAGACAACACCTCCAGCGGTTTGGCTCCCACCTTCTTGGGCCGCACCGTGATCGGTTCCAACGCCCAATTGGTGCAGAACGCAGGTTCGACCACGACTGGTGATTCCAAGGTTGGTATTTATACCGCCGCCGGTGCCACCACGACTGACACCC
>JACCDU011102537.1_pt1 | contig 15829 bp, 23 predicted proteins | sample 7446081 | NCBI WGS metagenome assembly JACCDU01 (sample SAMN15323447, study PRJNA562643) | freshwater metagenome | isolation source: river surface water | place: USA:Blue River Watershed | collected 2017-08-17
CGGCGCTGGAGATTACATGAGCAAGTACCATGTCGTAAGCAGCGGGATGGTGACCCGCCAAGCTCTACCGTCTATCACGCGGCAGCGCGGCACGACTACTGGCAGCGCCAATGTAATGCTCTACGGCGCGGGTAAGACCACGGTATCGAACAACACGACCTTCATTGACAGCAGCGCCAATGCGTTCACGATCACTCGCAACGGTTCGCCTGTTCAGTCCGGATACAACCCGTTCGATCAACCTAGTTCGGGCGCGGGAACTTTCAACGGCAGCACAGACTATCTGACGGCTCCAGCAAGCGCCAACTTCAGCTTGACGGGTGACTTTACCGTCGAATGCTGGGTATGGATCGACTCCACTATTACCTCAACTTCGCCCGACGGGAATAAATCTGTTGCGTTATTTAGTGGATTTGGCGCAAGCAGCGGCACAGCAACTTTTTCGGTAAATGGATCAACTACAGTTGCGGGAACTGGTTTTGGAATTTATCAAGACAGTCCTTCAGTTGCTTTCAACCAAACAGTATCTGTCCCATTAAATGCTTGGAACCATGTTGCTTTTACTAGAAGCGGAACAACCGTATATGGATTTTTAAATGGCGTTCGATACACACTTGGAACAAGCAGTGCGACCATCATATCCTCTGCTAGTCCTGTTGCTGTAGGCAGAAACCAGAACACGGTTTATTACGGCTACTGCAAAGGCTACATCTCCAACCTTCGTGTAGTCAAAGGCACCGCCGTCTACACCAGCAACTTCACGCCGCCGACCTCTCCCCTGACGGCCATCACGAACACCTCGCTGCTACTGCTGACAGACAACTACAGCATCGTCAATAGCACATCTACAAACCTGCCGGTCACCATCAACGGCAACACGACCATCAGCACGGCGCAGTATCCGACGGGGATGAGTTCGTCCATCTACTTTGATGGGACGGGGGACTATTTAGCGTTCCCGACATTTAGCCCCTTCACTCTTGGCGGGGGCGCTTTTACCTTTGAGTTTTTTGTCAACTCGCCAACCGTCGCATCCAACACTTGCATCATTGATACCAGATCTGCTGCTGGTGCTGCTGGTTACTTTGTTTCAATTAACGCAAGCCAGCAGATTGTATTCAACTATTTATCAAGCTACACCAGCACAACCACCTTAACCGCTAACACCTGGACTCATGTTGCGATTGTAAGAATTGGCTCCACGGTTCAGATGTACATCAATGGCGTTGCAGAAAGTGGCACATTTACAAGCAGCGCAACGATCACCGCTAACGCCGCAAATATTGGTCAGAAATCCAGCACCTCATCATCACTGGTTAATTTCAGCGGCTATCTTTCAAATATTCGGGTAGTTCAAGGCAGCGCTCTTTACAGCTCCAATTTCACCCCGCCATCGCTGCCGATGTCCACCACCGTTACCGTCCCCGCCTATGTCACCAACGCCATCTATGGAGTTAATCAAATCCCATGAGCTACATCCATACAAGCGGTGACACGAGCGAAACGCGGCCTACGCGGGTGCGCCTGCCAGATAGCACGACCCGGACGATGGAAGCGGTCACCGATGAAATCTTGGCTGAGTCTGGCTGGTCGTGGCAGGAGCCGGTGGTCGAGCTAGTGGTAGATCAAACCGTAATCGCCTCAAGCACAGGCGTGTATGTGCCGGAGCCTGAAGATGGAAACTGAAATCGACCCGATCAAGTACGGCGTTCTCTGGGAGCGCGTCCAGACGATGGACAAGAAGATCGACAAGATGGAGCGCCAGCTTGAAGAACTCGTTGCCCTGGCGAACAAGGGCAAGGGGGGCTTCTGGATGGGCATGACCATCGCCTCGATGGTTGGTGGTGGGGTCGCTTGGATTGCGGGGCACCTCAAGGGTGGCTGACCATGATCATGATCGACCCCATCGCCGCCTTGGAGGCCGTCAACAAGGCCGTCAAGATGGTGAAAATGGCCTCCAAGACTGCGAGCGATGTCTCGCAGCTCGGGCCATTGCTGGGCAATTACTTCGACGCCAAAGCGACCGCCACCAAAGCGGCGCGCCAGGCTAAGAAGAAGGGCGGCTCCAACTTGGGTGCGGCCATGCAGATTGAGATGGCGCTCAAGGCTCAGGCCGACTTCGAGCGCGAGGTGCAGGGGCTGTTCTTCTCGTCCAACAACATGGACATCTGGCACCAGATCAAGAAGCGCGAAGCCGAGATGAACGCCGAGGACAAAGCCGAGGCTGAGAAAGAGAAGCTCGCAGAGATTCAGCGCCAGCGCGAGATGAAAGAGTTTCGGGACATCGGCATCGCAGTTGCCATCGCGGCGGTGCTGCTCGGCGGGGTTGGTTGGCTACTCGTACAGATAATCGCATGAGATGCCCCGCAAACCCGTTGACATCCATCTCATCCTCATTGATGCGATGGAGAAGTGGATCAAGGTCATCTGCTACCTCATCTTCATCAACTATTCATTCGACTTCATCATCACGCTGCCGCCTGACATTGCTAACCGTATCTTTGCCATGATCTTCCAGAAGCTAGGTCTATGATCAAGAAACCACCTCCCAGCGCCAGCCGGTCTGAGCGCGAAGCCTATGTCAAAGCCTGGGCGGCAATCACGATCAGCATTTTTGCCCTGCTTCTGGCGGTCAACGGCTACTACGGCGGGAGCAACTCTAGCCGGGTGCTGGGCAAGACCATCGAGGCAAACAATCTCTGGGCCTGGTATCAGGCCAAGAACATCCGCAGCGTGATTTACGAAGAGGCTGGCAAGACCGACAAAGCCGCCAAGCAGCAAGCCGACATGGCCGAGATCAGCGCTAAGGCCAAAGCCGCCGAGGCCGACCGCGACATCGCCAAGACCCGTAGCCCGTGGTTCAGTTATGCAGGCATGGCGCTTCAGCTTGCCATCGTCCTATCCAGCGCGGCGATCCTAGCCGTGATGATGCCCATGCTCTACGCCAGCGTCGTAGTCGGTGCTGGCGGCGCAGTTTTGCTTCTCAACGCTCTGGCAATGTAATGGAACCCAAGCTACAAAAGTATTATGAGGACAGATTCGATCTGTTCGCCCACCAAGGCTGGATCGACCTCATCGAAGATATTGACAATATGCTTGACGCATTAAACAATGTGTCTACCATTGCGGATGAGAAAAGTCTACAATTTCGCAAAGGTGAAATTTCTATCCTTACGTGGCTAAAAACCTTGAAGAAGGTCAGCGAGGATGCGTACGAGGATTTGAACAATGCGAAGAATGTATGAATTTGCCTGCGAATGCGGGCAGCGCATCGAAACGCTCGTCGGTTATGAGACGAAGAGTGTCCGGTGTGGATGCGGCGGTACAGCCAGCCGCATCATGAGCGCACCCGCGTTCAAGCTCGAAGGTTGGTCTGGCGCTTTTCCGTCTGAATATGGGCGGTTTGAGCGCAAGCACATCGAAAAGCTGAACGCGGAGCGCAAAGCCAACTCATAAGCCCATGGCCGAGTTGAATCTCCTACAACCATTTTGGCAGGAAACATCTATGCTGATTGACCAAGAACCCGAGCCGCAAAGTGAAATTGAGGCAGTAGAGTCGAAGCCCGCGCTCCCCGAAAAGTATCGGGACAAGAGTCTGGACGACATCATTCGGATGCACCAAGAGGCTGAAAAGCTCATTGGTAAGCAAGCCCAGGAAGTGGGCGAAGTCCGAAAGCTGGCCGATGAGCTTATCAAGCAGAACCTCGGGTCGAAGCAACAGCAAGTAAAAGAGGAAGAACCGGAAGTAGACTTCTTTGAAGACCCAAAGAAGGCTGTTCAGGCAACCATAGACAAGCACCCTGATGTTCTCGCGGCGCGCCAAGCGAGCCAAGAGTTCAAACGGATGCAGATTCAGCAAAAGCTGGCGCAAGAGCATCCCGATTACACGCAAGTGGTCGGCGACGCTGATTTCCAGAACTGGGTGAAGGGTTCGTCCGTTCGCCTGGCGCTGTACGCAAAAGCAGACGCTGAGTTTGACTATGACTCTGCCAACGAACTGCTGTCTACCTTCAAGCAACTGCGCGGCGTGAAAGCCAAACAGTCCGAGCAGGCGAGTGACGCCAGCCGGACAAAGAGCATGAAAGCCGCGCAGGTGGATGTTGGTGGCTCTGGAGAGAGTTCAAAGCGGGTGTACCGCCGTGCCGACCTCATTCGGCTGAAAATGACCGATCCGGCTCGCTACGAAGCCTTGTCTGATGAGATCATGCAGGCTTACCAAGAGGGCCGGGTCAAGTAACCCACCTAAATCTGGAGATTTAACATGGCTAATACCGCCTTTTCCCCGACAAATAGCGTCACCACCACTTCCGCAGCCAATTTCATCCCTGAAATTTGGTCTGATGAAATCATCGCCGCGTACAAGAAGAACCTCGTCCTGGCCAACGTGGTCAAGAAGATGTCCTTCCGTGGCAAGAAGGGTGATACCGTCAACATCCCCGCGCCTGTTCGCGGCTCTGCCTCTGCCAAGGCTGCTACCGATGCCGTTACTCTGATTGCTGAGAGCGACACCAACATTCAAGTGCTGATCAACAAGCACTATGAGTACAGCCGCCTGATCGAGGACATCGTTGAAGTGCAAGCCCTGACCAGCCTGCGCGCCTTCTACACGGAAGACGCCGGTTACGCTCTGGCTCGCCGCATCGATACCGACCTGGTGCAACTGGGCCGCGCTTTCAACGGCGCCACCGTGGGCACCGACGACTACGCGACCAGCAACACCACCACCAAAGCCTACATCGGCTCTGACGGTACGACCGCGTACAACTCCACCAGCTCCAACGCTGCCGCCCTGACTGATGCTGCTATCCGCCGCACCATTCAGCGTCTGGACGACAACGACGTTCCCATGGACGGTCGTTTCTTCCTGATCCCCCCGTCTAGCCGCAACACCCTGATGGGTCTGGCCCGCTACACCGAGCAAGCGTTCATCGGCAACGGCGACGCTATCCGCAACGGTGAAATCGGTCAGCTCTACGGTATGGCTGTGTTCGCTTCGTCCAACGCCGACACCGGCGCTGGTAGCAGCGGCACCGACCGTATCTGCCTGATGGGCCACCGCGATGCGATGGTGCTGGTTGAGCAACTCGGCGTGCGTTCGCAGACGCAGTACAAGCAGGAATACCTGGGCACCCTCTTCACCGCCGACACCATCTACGGCGTGAAGGCTCTGCGTACCTCTGCCACCTCTACCGCTGCCAACGCTTCCGCAGCCTTCGCTCTGGCCGTCCCGGCCTAATGACTAGCCCCTCGGCCACAAGCCGGGGGGCGTCTTTTTAAGGAGATTGATATGGCTGCTGCTACCGCTGTCGTTTCCCGCAGGGGCAACGATCAATTCCGGGGCTTGTTCTCGGACACTTGGGAAGTGCAATGCACTCTTGACGCTGGCGCTGTTAGCGCTGGTGCCACGGATACGGATACGGTTACCGTCCCCGGCGTCGCGCTGGGCGATATGGTTATCGGTTTTTCGCATGGTGTTAGCGAGGCTGGCCTGGTCAAACGGGCTTATGTCTCGGCTGCTAACACGGTGACTATCGTGACCTACAACCCGACTGCCGGTTCTGTTAACTTGGCGTCTACCACGCTAAGTTTGATCGTCGCACGCGCTGTGTAAAGCAAGGGGGCTTTTGCCCCCTTGTTTTTGGAGTTCAACATGGTTCCTCAGACTTTTCCTTCTGTTGACGGCAAGATGGTGGTCTACAAGCTGGCGTCCATTACTGGACTTGCCCGCTGGTCTGGCTACATCCCCGTCAAGACTGCCGGGTCGCCGGGACAGTTGAACTCCTACAGCGGCAACATCTACGCGAGCGTTCTTGGCTCGGTTACAGGTAAGAAAGCCTGGATCGACTACATCCCCGTTTATGAAGACGCATCAGCAACCAAGCCTTGGCTTGTGAGCGCTGATGGATACATCCCGATTTACGCTTAATTATGGCAACCTTTCGCTGTCTTCAGAGTGGTAATACGGTGACGTTCACTCTTCAGCACGACATTGATTCGATGCGCGGTCACGCTGGCTATGTCCGAGTAGACGAAGAGGAACAAGAGCCAGAGTTCGACCCTAACAAGCAGCGTGATGACACGCCGTTCACGGCTCCGGCTCGGCCTCGTGGACGCCCTCGTAAAGTAGCCACTATCTAAGGAGATTGATATGCCGATGGTTGGAGAAAAGAAGTTCGCCTACACTCAAAAAGGCAAGAAGCAGGCTAAAGAGTACGCCGCCAAAATGGGCAAGTCCATGAAAGCGCCGCCTATGAAGTCTGCCCCCATGAAGAAGATGGGCCGTAGCAAATGAAAAAGACCAAGGCTGAGAAGAAAATCAGCAAGGTCATGCGCGAGTACAAGGCCGGAACCTTGCACTCGGGCAAAGGAGGCCCGGTCGTCAAGTCCCAGAAACAGGCGGTGGCTATCGCCCTGTCGCAAGCTGGAAAGGCCAAAAAGAAATGAAGCAGGGACTCTACGCCAACATCGCAGCCAAGCGCGAGCGCATCAAAGCCGGTTCTGGCGAGAAGATGCGTAAGCCTGGCACGAAGGGCGCTCCTACGGCCAAAGCCTTCAAACAGGCGGCAAAAACCGCTAAGAAGAAATGAAAACCCCCGCCTGGCAGCGAAAAGAGGGGCAGAACAAAAAAGGCGGCTTGAATGCCAAGGGCAGGGCGTCTTATAATGCTGCGACCGGTGGCTCTCTAAAAGCTCCGGTCAAATCAGGCGACAACCCGCGACGGGCCTCCTTCCTAGCGCGAATGGGCAATATGCCCGGGCCTGAGTACAAGGACGGCGAACCGACTCGCCTCCTGTTGTCCCTCCGAGCCTGGGGCGCATCGTCCAAAGCGGATGCAAAAGCGAAAGCCAAGGCAATCTCAGCGAGGAACAAGAAGTGAGGCCAATCTCCGTTGGTGTAGAGCCTACAGCGGCAACCCTGACAACCGTATATACGGTTCCGACGGGTTACTACGCCAAGATGAATTTAATGTACATACACAACGCCGGTAGCGGCTCAAAGTACATCACAGTTCAATGGATTGACACAAGCGCATCTGCCACACATGACATTCTCAATCAGTATTCAATGAATGCCAAGACCTACCTGCAATTCAATGGTGGGGCGTACATTGTTTTGGAAGAGGGTGATCAGATCAAGATTGAGACGGAAGCTGGAAGTGTGTTTACGTTTCTTGCCACCTTTGAAGAAACAGGATTGACACGGCAATGACCTACCTGCAACTGATCAACGATGTGCTGATTCGTCTGCGCGAGACGCAGGTGTCTACGGCCAACGAAACCAGCTACTCGACCCTCATTGGCAAGTTCGTCAACGACGCCAAGCGCCAGATCGAGGATGCCTACTCGTGGAACGTGCTGGGCCAGACGGTCACCTTCCCCACGGTGGCGGGCACCTATATCTACTCGATGACCGGCGCAGGCCAGAAGTTCCAGGTGATGGACGCGATCAATCCGACCTCCAATGTCGGGCTGACCAACATTTCGTTTGTTGAGATGAATCGCTTTCAGAACTTCACCACGCCAGTTACCGGCATCCCCCAAGCGTATTCATTTGATGGCGTGGACGGCAACGGCGACACCAAGGTGGTTCTGTACCCGCGCCCAGACAATGTCTACACGATCACCTTCTCTCTGACTATCCCGCAGGCCACGCTCTCGTCGGACAGCACCTCTGTGCTGGTGCCTGATGTGCTAGTCGCGCAAAACGCCTTCGCTCGGGCGCTTGTCGAGCGCGGCGAGGATGGCGGTCTGGCATCGTCCGAGGCGTACCAGCTCTATCGTTCGATGCTGTCGGATTACATCGCGCTGGAAAGCACCCGTTACCCTGAGAACCAGGAGTTTGTCCCGATATGAGCCAGGCGCTGCAATCGGTTGCCATTTCAGCCCCCGGCTTCTTCGGGCTGAATACGCAGGACTCGCCTCTAGACTTGCAGGCGGGCTTCGCGCTGGTTGCGACCAACTGCATCATTGACCAGTACGGTCGCATCGGAGCGCGTAAGGGCTGGGCGAAGGTCAACTCTTCGTCTGGCAACTTGGGCGCTAACGATGTCGGCGTGATGGCCGAGTTGGTGGAGTCTGACGGCACGCTGACTGTGCTGTTCGCTGGCAATAACAAGCTCTTCAAGCTCAACAGCTCCAATGCCGTGGTGGAGTTGACCTACGGGGGCGGGGGATCAGCTCCCACGATCAGCGCGAGCAACTGGTCGTGCGCCGCGCTCAACGGCGTGATGTACTTCTTTCAGGCCGGCCACGATCCGCTGATCTACGACCCGGCGGTCAGCACCACGACTTATGAGCGCGTCAGCGAGAAGACCGGCTACACCGGGACGGTGACGAACTCCAATATCGTTCTGTCGGCGTTTGGTCGCCTGTGGGTGGCTAACAGCACCACCAACAAGAACACCGTTTACTTCTCTGATCTGCTGGCTGGTCATGTCTGGAGTACCGGCACGGCTGGCTCGCTCAATGTGGATCGTGTCTGGCCCAATGGCCCGGACGAGATTCAGGGTCTGGCCGCGCATAACGGCTTCCTGATCATCTTTGGCAAGCGCCAGATTCTGGTGTATCAGAACGCCACCACGCCCTCGACCATGAGCCTGAGCGACACGGTGGGCGGCATCGGCTGCATCGCCCGCGACTCTATCCAGACGACGGGCAAGGATGTCCTGTTCCTGTCCAACTCTGGCGTGCGTTCGTTCGCCAGGACGATTGTCGAGAAGTCAGCGCCGCTGGGCGACTTGTCCAAGAATGTCCGAAACGACCTGATGACCGCCATCGCTGGCGAAACGCTGGCGAATGTGAAGTCGGTCTATTCAGAAACTGAGGCGTTCTATCTACTGACCACGCCTTCTATCAGCCAGGTCTTTTGCTTTGATACGCGGGGCCAGTTGCAAGACGGATCGTTTCGGACGACGACTTGGGCTTCGATTGAGCCTACTTCGCCGCTGTCGCGGCGCAACGGCGATGTACTGATCGGCAAGAACGGCTACATCGGCAAGTACACCGGCTATGACGATGATGGCGCGAATTATCGGTTCCAGTACTACACAAACCACGCCGATCTCGGGAATCAAAACATCACTTCGATTTTGAAGAAGATCAAGGCGGTTGTGATTGGCGGGTCGAATCAATACGTCACGGTGAAGTGGGGTTTTGACTTCAACACCAATTACCTGTCTAGTAACGTGCTGATTCCGGCGCAGGGCATTTCTGAGTACGGCATTGCTGAGTACGGAGCTAACGGATCGCCTGTGGCCTACTACTCCAATGGCGTCGCCTTGCAGACGCTCGTTGCCTCTGCTTCTGGAAGCGGAAAAGTAGTGCAGACCGGATACGAAACCAACATTGATGGAACGGCGCTGTCGATCCAAAAGATTGAAATCCAATCGAAAGATGGGAAGATGTCATGAGCAACTACGTTCAAAGCACCAACTTCGCTACGAAGGATTCTCTGTCGCCTGGCGATCCCCTAAAGATCGTCAAGGGCACGGAGATCAATACCGAGTTTGTCAACATTGCCGTGGCTGTGGCGACGAAGGCTGATCTGGTATCGCCTTCGCTCACTACGCCGTTGCTTGGTACGCCGACTTCTGGCACGCTGACCAATTGCACGGGTCTGCCTATCGCTACCGGCGTCTCTGGCCTTGGTACTGGTGTGGCTACGGCCCTGGCGGTCAATGTCGGCTCGGCTGGCGCTCCGGTGGTCAACGGCGGCGCTTTGGGCACGCCAAGTTCGGGCACGCTGACTAACGCCACCGGCTTGCCGCTAACTACCGGCGTGACAGGCACTTTGCCTGTTGCTAATGGCGGTACAGGCGTGACGACCTCTACCGGATCTGGAGCTAATGTCTTGGGAACTGGCCCCACGATTAGCGGAGCTGTGTTGTCGTCTATGGCATCCAGCGTGATTACATCTGGCACTTCGCAAGCCAGCACCTCTGGTACGAGCATCGACTTCACTAGCATTCCATCGTGGGTGAAGCGCATTACCGTGATGTTTAACGGAGTCAGTACAAGTGGAACTTCCGCGATTTTGATTCAAGGTGGTAACAGCGGCGGTATTGTGAGTTCGGGGTACAACTCAAGTTCAAGTCACCTTAGTTTTGGAGGCGGTAGCGCTGGGGGGTCTAGCACTTCGGGGTTTATTTTTTGGTCTAACTCAGCCTCCTACACGCATTCTGGGATCATCACCTTGGCGAACCTAAGCGGTTCTACGTGGGTTTCGTCGCACTTGGCAAAAAGTACAACCAACTTGATTGTGTGGGGTGGTGGGGATGGAAGCATCTCTACGCTTGACCGCGTTCGCATCACCACCGTCAACGGCACCGACACCTTTGACGCAGGCTCCATCAACATCCTCTACGAATGATCACTCATCACTTCAGCGACGGACTGTACGCCAAGCAGGCTGAGTTCCCTGCTGGCACAGCCATCCTGAAGCACACGCACGACTTCAGCCATCTGTCGATTCTGGCGAAGGGCAAGGTGGCCGTGATGAAGGGCGAGGATGTTGAGATCATTGAAGCGCCAGCCTGCATTGAGATCAAGGCTGGGTTGACGCACGGCGTCAAGGCGCTGACAGATTGTGTTTGGTTTTGTATCCATGCGACCGACGAGAAAGATCCGTCTAAGGTCGATGATGTTTTGATTGGAGCTTGATATGCCATTCATTATTGCTGGCGCAGGGTTGCTTGGCGGCTACTTGGCCGGTGAATCCGCCAAAGACGCCGCAGAAACTCAGGCTAACGCGCAGAGGGAAACCGCACAGCTTTCCGCCAACGAAGCGCGCTTTCGCCCGGTAGGCATCACCACGCGCTTCGGTCAGTCGCAGTTCCAGTACGGGCCTGGCGGTCAAGTTACAGGCGCTGGGTACACCATCTCGCCGGAGATGCAGGCGTATCAGAACCGCCTGATGGCGCTGTCTGGTATGGGTCTGACGCAAGCAGAGCAGGCGCAGCAACAGTTCGCCCCCTTGCAAGCAGGCGCTCAGGGGCTGTTCGGCCTGGGGCAACAGTATCTCGCGCAGTCGCCGCAAGAGGCCGCGCAGCAGTACATGGCTAGGCAGCAAGAGCTGCTGGCTCCGACGCGGGAGCGTAAGTTGGCGCAGCTTCAGAACACGCTATTCCAGCAAGGCCGTAGCGGTCTGTCCGTTGGCGCTACTGGTGAGCGGCCTAGCGGTGCGGCTGGTCTGGGCGCAACAACGCCGGAGCTGGAGGCTTACTACAACGCCTTGGCGCAGCAAGACGCGCTTCTGGCCTCTGAGGCTATGCAGGCCGGTCAAAAGCAAACGGCGTTTGGTGCTGGTCTGCTTGGCACCGCTGGCAACCTTTTGACGCAAGGTTATCAGGGCCAGATCGATGCTCTGGCTCCGTATAGGGCGTATCTGAGTGGCGTCGGCACCCTTGAGGCGCAGGGCCAGCAGGCTCTTGAGCTTGGCTCCGCGTTGGGTGGTCGCATTGCCAACCCGACGGGCGCAAATGCGCTGATGCAAGGCGGAATTGCTTCGGCGCAGTCGCAAGCAGCGGCCAACGCCTATAACCCGTTTGCCACGGCGCTGGTTAATGCGTCTAACAACCCGGCCTTTGGGCGTGGCATACAAAGTCTATTTGGCGATAGAGAATCAAGCAACCCCTATGCTTACTACGCAAATACAGGTGGGCTGGGAGCTACATTTACCGGCACGGGAAGCATTGCAGACTAAGGGAAGATCATGGCCGACATCGTTCAATCTCTCTTCGGCGTCACGCCTGAGCTGTACCAGCAAGCGCAGGCGCAACGCGCTGCCGAGCAGGCGCTGCAATACGCGCAACTCTCGCCGTTCCAGCAGGCCAACTTTGCCATCGGTCGCGGTGCGTATCAGTTGGCTGGCGCGTTGGGCGGTACTGACCCGCAGCTTCAGATGATCAGCACGCGCAACTCGATTGCCCGGCAGATCAACTACAACGACCCGAATTCGATCATGCAGGGCGTGCAGATGCTCAACCAAGCGGGTGATACGGTTGGGGCAATGCAACTGGCTGATGTGGCTCGCAAGATGGAAAGCGAGATGGCGCAGCGTAATCAGCGCCTAGCAGCGGCTAAGGCTAGCATGGCGCAGGCGGCTAAGGATGAGGCCGAAGTTGCAGATATTGCAAGGCAGCAAGCCGCCTATCTTGCACTTTCTGCTGGTGCTCCAGCCGCCGCGCCTGCGGCTGCTCCGGCAGCGGTTCCGGTGGCAGAAGCGCCTAGCGCCGATCCCTTGGGCGATTTCATACAGCAACAGCTTGCGGCTAGTAATGCACGGCCTCAATATGAGATTGGTGCGGCATCGCTACCTGGCGCATTGGCTCCTGCTGCAACTAGTTTTATGCCTGCTGCGGCCCCTGCGGCGGCGGCTCCTGCTCCTGCTCCTGCTCCTGCGGCACCAGTAGCACCAACAAGGCAAGCCGCTGGCGCTAGGATCGACACTCAAATCCAAGACCTAGAGAAGAGGCGCGAAGCATTGCTAATGCTTCCAAAGGTTCCGCAAGCTGTAGCGCAAGCAAAAACTCTTGAAGAGCAGATTAAGTTCTTGCGCGAAAGCACCAAGGCACGGAACTTTACTGGCGATGCGGCAAACGCTGCGCGCTATTTGTACGGGACGACCGATTCCGAGGAAATCTATCGCAACTACGGCCCGGCAGGTCTTGCGGCAATTCAGGAAAGAGAAAAGCAGATGGCGCAAGAGAAGCGCCCTGTTACCAATATCACCAATCCTGTGACCGTCAATATGCAGAGGGGTTTTGGCGAGGATTTGGTGCAGACAATTACTGGCAATCAAGCGGCTGGGCGTTCCGCAGCTTCTACGCTTGGCAAAGTTGAAAACATGGCTACCCTTCTTGATGAAGGCGTCAGAACTGGTTTCGGACAAGAAACCTTGCTCAAACTTGGGCAAGTTGGACAACTGTTCGACCCCAACTTCAACACCCGTGGTCTGGCTGGGCAAGAGGCGTTCCAAGCATTCTCGACTCAGATTGTCTTGCCGCAGGTTAAGCAACTCGGCGCGAACCCGACCGATACTGACTTGAAGTTCATTGTTACCGGATCGCCTGGCTTGTCGAAAACTGTTGAAGGTAACAAACTGTTGTTGGATACGCTGAAATTGAAACTTCAGCGGGAGCAAGATTTGGCTAGGTTCTCTAACCAATGGCTTGCCACTAACAGCCAACTTATCAAAACAGATCCGATTAATGCACAAGCAAAATACAACACGGATTTTGAGACTTACGCGCAATCTAGCCCGCTGTACGGCCCTGCCGCAAACACTCTGCGTGATCGCTTTGCGGCGCTTGGTGGTCAAACTCGAGGCTCTGAGCCTGCGCGTCGCGCATTGCAGTCCGGTGGTCTTACTCGCTAAGGAATAGAAAATGGCATCTCTGAACGACCAAATTCTTGATCTCCGAGACGAACTCAAGATTGCAAAAGAAGAGGGACGCATCACGCCAGAGGGGCAGAAGATGCTTGACCAGCTTGACACTAAGAGCTGGTCAACTGGTGGATTCGGGCAGTACCTCCAAGGGCTGTCTCTGAACCTTTCCGATGGAGCAATTGGCGCAATCAAGAGCTTTTTAAGCCCTGGGCCAGCTCAGGTTGCCAAGCAAGTCGGTCAAATGGCTCCTGAAAAGCCTGCTCCTACGCCGCGTGAAGTAGGTGCGGCACTTGAGCGCATCGGCTTGCAAGAGTACGCCCAAGAGTCTCCTGTCAAAAGCATTGTTGCCAACATTGCCGGTGGCGCGACTCCAGCCATCATTAGTCGCCGTCCTGCTCCTGGGGCAATCCCGCAGGTCGGCTTGGCAACTGCTGCTGGCGCTACGGCTGGCCTTGGCGAATCTGAGGCTGAACTCTTCAGCCCCGAATCTGGTAAGTCTGCCGTCATTGGTGGCGGTGTTGGACTTGGGCTTGGGGCGGTTTCGATTCCAATTCAAAAAGTAGGCGGCGCAGTCTATCGAGGTGTTGTCAAGTCCATTTTTGACAACCCGCAGCGCCTGGGAACAGATGAAGCACGCTCGCTGATCAAGCAAGCGCTGGTGTCTGATGTCGGTGGCGTTGACGAGGCTATCAAGTTTGTTCTTGATCGCAAGGGCAAGCCCTACACGCTCGCTGACATTGGCCCCAATACTCGGGCCTACCTCGATGCCGCCACCACCATCCCCGGCCCTGGCAAGCAAGAGGCTCAGAGGTTCATCACCGAGCGCGACAAGGGAATGCTGTCTCGCCTGACCAGCGATCTGCAAGTTGCTTTCGGCTCTAAGGCTGCTTTTTTTGACGAGTTCAACGCGCTCAAGACGGCTCGTTCGCAACTCGGTGGCGCTCTGTATGACCGCGCACTCAAGAAGGATGTGCCTGTCACGCCTGAGTTGGTAACGCTAATGGAGCGCCCGAGCGTACAAGATGCATATGCCAGGGCCGTTAATCTCGCCAAGGAGCAAGGTGTCAAACTGCCTGCCGTCAAGATTGAAAACGGCAAGCTGGTCACCGAGACAGGCGATCCTGTCACCAACATCAATAGCACCTTCTTGCACTTCATCAAGATGGGCCTAGATGATGTGGTCTTTACTGGCAAGAGTCCGACCAGCGGGATTGGCACTACGCAACTCAACGCTGTCAAAGACACGCGCACCAAGTTCCTCGAGCAACTTGACGCAGCCAACCCCAGCTACAAAAACGCCAGGCGTATTTGGGCATCTGACACGGCGGTCATGGATGCCATGGAAGAGGGCCGCACGGCTCTGCAAAAGACGCCAAAGGATGTTGATGTCCTGCTCAACGATATGAGGTCAATGACCAAATCTGAGCTGGAAGGTCTGCGTCTTGGCGTGATGCAAAACCTGCTTGATCGGATTGGCGGCGCTCAGACAGCCGAAACTGTTGTCGGGCCGACCGGCAACCCAGCGCTTCGCATCATCAATGATCCAAAGAATCTGCGCGTGATTCGCGCAACTTTCCCGCGTGATGAGGCTGGCGACGAGGCTTTCGGTAACTTCGTCAAGAACCTCAAGACTGAAGTGGAGATGAAAAGCACCTCCAAGCAGGTGATGCAAGGCTCTCAAACTGCCGAGCGAACAAAAGCTATTGAAGACATTAAAGCTGGTGGCAAAGCTGTTCGAGAGATGCCTGCGATGAGCGTGCAGGGCATTCTGATGCGTGCTTTGCAACGCGATTACGCGCAATTGGGTGACGCTCAAACTCAAGCAGTTGCCAACGAGATGACGCGCATCTTGACGACCACCGACCCCAAGAAACTGCAACGGATTAGCAAAGAGTTGGCTGGCCGTAGTTTCTACGATGTTGTCAGCAAAGATGTGCCGGAGCTTCTACCGGCACTCGGGCGCGCTGTTCTTGGGCCGTATTCGATTGGTGGCATGGCTGGCAATGTGGCACCGAATGTCTTGCAGGCAGGCTCTGGTCTGCTAAGTGGTCAACGCTAAGGAGTAACCGATGCTTTCTCTTCTCTCAACTCTTGGCGGCATCCTGCTCGGCGGTCTGCCCAAGTTGCTTGACTACTTCCAATCGAAGCAGGATCAAAAGCATGAGCTTGCCCTGGCGAAAGCGCAGTCTGAGCGCGAGCTGGCGCTGGCGGCGCAGGGCTTTGCTGCCCAGGCCAAGGTGGAGGAGATCCGCTCCGACCAGATTGCTATGCAGACTGAAGCGGCGATGACGCAAGGCGCTCAGGAGCATGATAAGAAGGTGCTGGAGAAGGCCAGCAAGTGGGTTGCCAACTACATCGGCACCGTGCGCCCGACTGTGACTTACCTCTTTGTGCTGGAGCTGCTGGCGATCAATGGCTTCCTGGCCTATTACCTCTGGTCGCA
>JACCDU010899677.1_pt1 | contig 15818 bp, 12 predicted proteins | sample 7446081 | NCBI WGS metagenome assembly JACCDU01 (sample SAMN15323447, study PRJNA562643) | freshwater metagenome | isolation source: river surface water | place: USA:Blue River Watershed | collected 2017-08-17
TTAAGTTAATATTAAGAATTTACTTGTGTGGCTTAAGCCACACAAGTAAATTCTTAATATTAACTTAACAAATTAAGATGGCACATAAGTGCTCCATGAACTCCCAAAGCTCATATTCTATTTAAAATACACCTTATTCAGAACTTGGGCACACCCTCTTTAATACTTGAAATACTATAGTCTTTATAACTTAAAGTTCTTTTTTTAATTAATCATTAATATTAATGCCCTCAAATATAAATAATCCCATAAACAAAGACCCAAACCAAATCAACAAAATGTCAATAAATCGTAGCAGCATACATTCCAAAATGATGATGTTGATAAGAAAAATGATATAAATACAAACGAACCCAACACACAGTTAAAAACAAAGTACCAGCAATTACGTGAGCACCATGAAAACCTGTTAAAATAAAAAAAGCAGAACCAAATACTCTATCAGCAATAGTATAAGAAGCCATATAATACTCGGTAGCCTGAAGCCAAGTAAAAAAAATACCCAAAACAATAGTAATTCCAAGAGAAATTAATCCTTGAATTCGCCAATATTCACCCCCTGTATAAGCTCGCCCCATAAAAACTTTATTATTATTACCTTTAGAATCGTCCATTCTTACCAAACCATGAGCCTTTACAGCACCATGAGCTCAATTTACAAATAAACCAGAACCAACTAATACAGCAGTATTTAAAGCAGGAACTTTCCAAGGACAAATAGACTTTACACCCAACGGAGGCCAATGACCAACACCTTGTTGTGATAGCTCCCCAATTCTAGAATTAAAAAAAGCCCAAAAAAATCTAACAAAAAGAAAAGCTTCTGACAAAACAAAAAACCAAAAACCATATTTTAAATTTAAAACTACAAGACTAGTATGATTTCCCAAAAAAGTACTTTCTACAATAACATCACCTCATCAACGAACAGCTGTTAAAGCAATTAAAGAAAAAGAACCTAACAAAAAACAACCAACCAACATTCTTATTCCTTCATGAACATAAGTAACAAAACCAATAGTAAAACCTAAAGCTCCAATAGAAGCCCTCAGAGGCCAAGGTCTTACATCAACCAAATGATATCCAGTACGTGCCAAAAGGAAATAAAAGGAATCGAACCTCCTGCAATAAAGATTAGAAGTCTTAGTGCGCCCAGCACTTCCTTAAAGAAGGAGAGATTTTACTCCCATAATAAAGGCTACAACTTTACACCTCTACGGACGCCTCTTTTAAACCCTGGAGAAATATCACACCCTTAAGGTTGCAACTTAACATACTTTTTATACTACAGGATGAAATTAAAAGAGAGAGATGTTTTCTCTATACTCTGGGCATGAACCAGAAAACTTTACTTAGTTTACTCTTCACAACACCAGTTTTTACTAGCATTACTATGTTACGACTTACCTCAATTTAAATATTCGAGGGCGCCGGGCGATTTGTACGCATTTTATTTACTCAATTCAACATTTCTCTCTCCAAAATTTACTAATAAGTACGCTTTCACATAAACATTTCATTTTATGGTCCATAATTGTTTTACATTTGTAACTCAGCTAAGCCCCTAAGAAACCCTACACGTCTACCTGAACTTCTTCACATTTTAAATTTAATGATATCTCGCTGCAATCTTTCCCCTTTAGGTACACCTAATGACGGCGGTATGCAAAGAAAACTTAGGGTAAAGTATTACGAGGATCATCGGTTTAACCGCCAAGTTCCCCTTAATGGTTATAAAATACCGCCAACCTGTTCGAGTTTTAAACACGTTTGTTCGTAGTACCCGTAAGATTTAAGACAGCTTCAATAAGAGGGTCTCAAATCCCCGTCTCTATCACAGCCTTCTGAGCTCTAATTTTTAAATTACTTAAAATCAAATCAAACTTTTTGTTCGTATTTGACCATAAAAAGTAGACTTTTAACTTTACTTTAAACATTACTCTCTTACAAACTAATTAGCTCAAGGACAAAGTCTGACCGCAAGTGCTGGCACTTTATTTCTTCCCTTTAAATTCCAATCTCTTAAACTATCTTTCAATACTATTCAATACTATCTACTGGAGCCGGAATATTATTATTTCATCTTTTTATTATAAAAAATAACTTACTCCCAATTCAGTTAATCCATTAAGAACCTAACCTTCAAAAAAAGCAATCCTTCCTCTTCCTTTTTTATTCCATGTATAAAATAGAAGGAAAAACCAACCTAATACCACAGGCTAATATTTTGGGTTAAATTTCCGAAATCATACCTAAAGTTTACAAAACTCTTATTCTTCTTAAACTATTAACCCAACAAAAGACCACCTTGGCCCCTTAAAGATGACAACTTTATATTCTTTCTAAACTACTTTTGCTACATAAGCCCAACTATTCTAAATAACACAACTCTCACCACCACATTAATCACCAATCTTATTAATAATAAAATAAAATTTTTTCTTACTAAACCAAGAGAATAATTAGAAGCAAAAAAAGAACCACCTAACCTAAAATAAAGACCTATAAAAAACCTTAAATAAAAAAACATCCTTACAGCAGAACTTACCAACAAAACTACACAAATTATAGGAAACACCAATCAAACCTTTAATAAAAAAACCACCTTTACAAATCTTCCTACAAAAGGAGGAACCCCAGCCAAAGACAACAAATACAACCTAATTCACACAAAAGAGTTTCCACTTTTTCTTTTTAATAAATCAAAAAAAGAATAAACTCTTACACACCATAAACTCAACATTAAACCAGCATTTACAATAAAATAAACAATATAATAAACAAAAAAACTAATTATCCTTTCCAAACTTATTATAGCCATAAATCCCATATGAACCAACGAAGAATAACCTAACAAAACACGAAAATGCAGAACCATTAAACCCCCAACACACCCTATTAAACACGTCAAAACAGATCTAAACTCAACCATCCTAAACCCAAAAGAAGAAATACAAAAATTAGCAAGAAATCACATAGGAATAATCTTTTGCACTACAGACACAATAAAACAGCCCAATCAAGTCAACCCCCTTATAACTCTAGGAACCCAAAAATGAAAAGGAAAAAGTCCTAACTTTAAAAACAAACCTAATAAAAAAACAACCTCAACTAAACTCAAAAAACACCCTCTTAAAAGAAAAACAATTGAAGCCATTAATAAAGAAGAACCAATTACTTGCACCACAAAATATTTTACCAATCTTTCCCTTTCGTCATACCTAGAACCTCCTAAAAGACCTACAACACCAATAAAACTCAACTCTATAGCTACCCAAGCACCAAAAATCCTAGCTCTGCACAAAGACCAAAAAATCCCCAAACCCAACATAAAAAATGACAACCACCTAGCCAAAGAAGGCACCAAAGTAAACACCACAAGTAAGCATTCTAATGATAAAATTCCTAAAAGACCAAAACTTTTCGTGCCTCTACACCAGCTCACTAACTAAAAACCTAAAAACCTAAAAAGCTTAGTCTGATATATTCCAGAAAAACGACTTACCCCAACTAAAATTCTCAAACCCAAAACCCTCTCACAAACAGCAAGAGTTAAAAAAATAATACAAAAATAAAGACTAAAACTATTAGTTCCAACAGAAAGACCATAGAACAACCCAACAAAAATGGAAACAACTATTAACTCAAAAACTAATAAAACATTTAAAAAATGAAAGCTATTATAAAAAATATAAAATACAGACAAAAAAAACAAAAAAAAAAAAAAACTTATTATCACTACTTAATTAAAGCTCCATGTTGCTTTCCCGCAACTGAAACCACAGTAATTATTACCACCAACAATAAAACCCTTAACAGAACAATAATTACTCCTCATTCACCAGAAAAAAAGAAAATTTCTACTCCCCTCAAAAACACTCACTTATAAGTTTCCCTTGAAACTATCCACCAAAAAGAGCAACTAACGAAAAATAACCTTAAATAAAACCATTTAGAATTAAAAACCATTCCTTTTCCCTCTACTTTGATAAAAGGAACTAAAGAAATAGTATAACCAAAGACTACTAACACCCCACCAACCAATACCATAAAAAAACTAAACCCAAAAAGTGGACCACCAACTATTACTATTAATAAAGCTACCAAAACTCCCAACCTCAAAATTACAGCCCCCAATGCTAAAGGAAAGGAAAAAGACAAAAATATCTGTCTAACTACTAATAAAAAAAATAAAACAAACACTTCCATTTTATAAAAGAAATAAAACTGTAAACAAAATTACTCCTAAAAGAACAATAACACCAGCCACCTTAGTATGACTCTGATGAATAGAAGATCTAAAAGACCAAGCTACCTCTTTTAAACCTCCACCCCATACCATTCTCTCCAACCATCTTTTTTCTAAAAAATAATTTATCTTTAACGAATTTTTTAAAAACCAAGAACTAATAAAATTCCCAGACAAAAACGGTAAAAATCACATCTTACCTAAAAAAAAAGAAAATCAGCCCCCTTTTATAATTAAGTTCCCTAAACCAAATAAAAAAAAAACTAAAACCAAACTTACAACAATGGAAAATAAAATCCTTAATTTTAAAAAAGAAGAAATAAAAATAAATTTATAGAAAGACTTCATTACACTTTGAATAAAATATCCTCCCCAAATAGCACCAAAACCTAAACCTAAAGTGGAAAAAAACAAAAAATAATTTATAGAAGAATATCCCTCTAAAGAAAAAATGGAATCTGATATTAAAACCATTAAAATTATACGAACGGCATATAAAACAGTTAAAACAACAGAGATAACAAAAACAAATAATCCAAGACCACTAAAACCTTTTCTTATTCCCATCTCTAAAATTAAATCTTTCGAATAAAACCCAGACATAAAAGGAAGGCCTATTAAAGATATATTACACACAACTAACCACATTCTTACAATAGGAAGACGACGTCACCCTTCTCCTAACAAGCGCCCATCCTGCACCCCACCTCTATAAAAAATAACAGCACCTACACACATAAATATTAAAGCTTTAAAAAAAGCATGAACAACCAAATGAAACAAAGCAATTATTTTTATTCCCAAAGAAATAGCCAATATCATTACACCAAGCTGCCTTAAAGTAGACAAGGCAATAACTTTTTTTATATCTACTTCTAAAATAGCCCTCAACCCAGCTATAATTAAAGTTATTATAGAAAAAAATATTAAAACTACTATTAATTCTAAAGAAATTAAACCTGAAAAACGATACAACACATAAACCCCAGCCGTAACAAGAGTAGAGGAGTGAACCAAAGTAGAAACAGGGGTAGGAGCAGCTATTGCCGCCGGTAACCAAGCCGAAAATGGGATTTGAGCACTTTTAGTCATTCTCCCAACTATAACCAAAAATCTAAAAACAATTCTTAACTTAAAAACAGTTAAAGAAAAAAATTCAAGACTTAAAAAAGACCTTAGCGCCCCAATTCTTAAAATAAAAAAAACATCACCCAAACGATTAGAAATAGCAGTAATTATCCCAGCAGAAAGAGACTCCTTATTTATATAGTAGATAACTAAAAGAAACGAAACTACCCCTAACCCATCTCACCCAATCATTAACATTAAAAAATTTGGAAAAAAAATTAATAAATTTATAGATAATACAAACAAAACAACCAACCTAATAAAACGAGCCATAAAAACCTCATGACTTATGTAAAACCCAGAAAAAATTATAACAAACCTAGAAATAAATAAAACTACAGATCCTAAAACAGCCGAACTTGTATCCATAAAAAAAGGAACGTTCAACACAGTTAAAAATTTTAAAGAAAAATCCAACTCCAACATTAAAGCCACCTCATTATTTTCTAATAGAAAAAAAAAATTTAAAATTAATATACTAACAAGAAAAATTAAACTTCAAGACCTAATAACCACTCTTCCTTTTCTTAACTTCTCCAACTAAGTTTGCTTCACAGCTTCTTCCGATTAACAGTCAAAAATTTTTATTTAAACTAAAACTTAATAAGAAGAATTCTTAAATTTCCCTTTTGGTGTAAGCAAAAAACACTATATATGCTACTTCTTATATCAAGTAAACATTAAGTCTATTTCCTAAGCCTAAATTAGACGTATTTCTTCTACTAACTTGACTATAAACTTAAAACTACCCCAACACAAAACAAAGATAAGCTGACAGGTAAAAGAATAACTCAACATAATCTTATTAACAAATCATAACGAAATCGGGGAACAACACCACGAACTCAAACAATAAAATATGATAAACTTGTTATCCAAAATGCCATAATTAGCCTTCCAAAAAAAGTACCACCCATCAGACCCCCAAAAAATAAAACACCAGTAATTATTCTTATAAATATAATATTACTATATTCAGCCAAAGCAATAAGAGCAAATCCTACCCCACCAAACTCAACACTATAACCAGCAACAAGCTCAGATTCCCCTTCTACAAAATCAAACGGAGCTCGATTAGTCTCTGCTAAAACAGAAATTAATCATAAAAGTAATACTTCTTGACCTAACAAAACAGAACTAAAATATCCCTCTCGCGCAACCTGAAAATCAAATCTTCCAACCAAAAGAAGCGGCAAAAACAAAGCAGTCCTCAAAAAAACTTCATAAGAAATACTTTGAGCAACAGCTCGTATAGCACCTAAAAATGCATATCGAGAATCGCACACTCAACCAGTAATAAATACCCCATAAACCCTAAAACAAGAAATACACAAAAAAAATAACAAACCAGACTCAAAATTTAAACACCCAATGCTAGAAGGAAATAATAACCATAAAGAATAAGCACAAAAAAAACAAATTACTGGGCCTAACAAAAACAACTCTTTATTACAAGAAAAAGGATATCTAAATTCCTTTTTAAACAACTTTACACCATCAGCAACAGCCTGTAAAATCCCTTTCACACTAACCTTATTAGGACCTTGTCGAATTTGAAGCATACCTAAACCCTTTCGCTCTGTAACAATAAAAAATGCTACTGCTACCAACATTAAAACAGTTACCAAACAACACCTAATCACTGTTAAAAAAGGACACCCTTATCTTTAGAGCTTAAATCTAACGCATAATTTCTGCCACTTTAACAGCCTTAGACAGACTTTAATCCGCTTCGACGAGTTAAAAGCTCATCACTTTTATAGCTACTAAAGCCAATCTATTATGTTGGAATATAATTCATATTTTGCCCCATCAAGACAACCCAATTTATCTGGCACAACATAAAAGTATAAAGACACAAGTCTAATTTTAAGACGCAAACTTAACCTTTTTTTTAAAGTATTATACCTACTTATCCTCTACTCAATCAAGAGTTCCCTCATTATACTCATGCACCAAACCCAAAAACAACACTACTATAAACAAAAAAGCAAAACATTTTGATAAAAAAGAAAAACTTAAAAAAACAACTTTCAAACTAAAAATAAAAGGTAAAACTAACACCATTTCTACGTCAAAAATTAAAAACAAAAGAGCTAACATAAAAAAACGAAGAGAAAAAGGGCAACGACTACTACTTAAAGCATCAAAACCACATTCAAAAGAAGTTAGCTTAGCTCATTCCTCACGTCATCCCTGACCAATAACTAAACCCATCAAAACAAGAGCCACAGTTAGAAATCCCACAAATCCAATTAAACCTAATGCCTGCTGTAGAACCACAAAAACATTTTTTTTTATTACAATAATTTCTATCAAAAACATTAAAATCTATTTCTTAATTCTTTAAGTCTAATCTACTTTTAACTTTACTTCACTTACATAAAATACACATAAACCAGTAAAAATAATAGCCTGCAAAATACTTATACAAACTTCAACAATAAAATAAAATCCACTTAATCTTAACATAACCAAACTAAAAGTCACCCCACCAAAATAAGTAAAAGGATAAAAAATTCCAACACTTACAGAAGTTAAAACCTTCATAATTATCTGACCAATAAACATATTTATTCTTAACCGGGCAGAAAGAGTAATAGGACGAACTAAAATCCTAATAGTTTCAGAAACAACCATCATTAAAGAAATTACGTAAGTTATAAAAACTTTTCCTTCAGAAGACTCAATTTGAGTAATAAAAAACAACTTCCAATTAAAATTAAAATTTACTAAAACTCTTATTAACCAAAAAGGAACAGAAAACCTAGAAGTTACAATCAAATGAAAAGTTAATGGATAAATAAAAGGAAGAAGACCACTAATATTTATAGAAACCAAAAACATAAATAAACAAACAAAAACATGAGTTCTTCCAGCAAAAACCTTAACCTTTTCAGTCCTCATAACCTTCTCAAGACCCTCGCTTACTTCCAATAATAACCTCTCCCACCAAGAAAACTTATAAAAATAAACCATAAAAACTAAATAAAAAAAAATAGCAATAAAACAAGAAAACCAAGAACATAATCAAAATACATACCCACCCCCACCTCAAGCAATATCAAAAGAAGAAAACAAATCTCTATGCACAAGTTTTTGGACGAATCGAACGCCCTAAAAATAAGTTCAAATTACTTTATTTCCATAAAAACCCTTAAGATTAAAATCTATCTTTAACGTGAAAAGTTAACGTGTTTCCTTACACCACAAAGGTAATACTAGTTAAAATTAATTTTCTTTACAGCCACAAAGTAACATTTTATATAAACTAAACCAGTTAAACAAAAATATAATCCATAAAAAGAAAACCACCCATCAAAATTAAAAAAGAAAAAAAGAACCTATAACTATAACGCTCATTAATTAAATTTACAGACCGTAAGACTACAGGAACACTTCCATGATTTACTACAGAATAAAGAAACAAACAATAACAACCAGCCATAAAACATATTAATCCAGCAGGAAAAGAAAACACCCATCTTAACCATAATACAGAAGCTACACAAAATACCTCCCTAAAAAAATTTAAAGAAGGAGGAACACCTATATTTAAAACACAAAAACTAAACCAAAAAAATCTTAATAAAGGAAAAAGACGTAAAACATTTTTATTTAAAGCAACCCTCCGAGAATGACTTCAATCATAAACCCTAGCAGCAAGACAAAACAAACAAGGAGAACATAATCCATGAGCAAACATAAGAGCTACACCCCTCATTTTACCAATAGTAAATATTCTTAGCATACCCCCTAAACTTATTGCTATATGGCCAATAGAAGAGTAAGCAATCAAAGATTTTAAATCTCTTTGAACCAAACAAATCACACTTCTTAAAAATCCACCCCATAAACTTACAACCACCACCCACAACATAACACTCCTCAAATTTATACACATAATCCATAGAAAACGAACTACACCATACCCCCCAAGCTTCAATAGGACACCAGCCAAAATCATAGAACCACCCAAAGGCGCTTCAACATGCGCCTTTGGAAGTCAACCATGAAAAAAATAAATAGGAAGCTTTACCAAAAAACCTAACATAACAAACAACCAACATCACTTTCTAATTGATCTACCGTTCTCCATTAAAAGACTCCCTAACAACATTTTATCAGTAGATTCTAACAACCACATTACCAACAAAATTAACAATAAAGGCAAAGAGGCTCTAACAGTATATATTATTATAAAAACCCCAGCCTGCAAACGCTCAGGCTGATAACCTCACCCAAGAATTAATCACAACGTTGGCACCAAAGAAAATTCAAAAAAAAAAAAAAAATCTATTCAATTAGCCGCACAAAAAACCACTACACACACAGCCGAAACTAATACCGTTGGGATTTCAATTCCTTCTTTAACTGGAATTTTTCCCCCAAAACACACCTCTTTTGCTATAGATACTAATCTTAAAATTAAAACTAACACAACTAAACCAACTATTAAAAACCCAAAAAAATCCAATCCAAACCACTCATTTATTAATCCATAATATAGAAAAAAAGAGAAACCCCTAAAAATGAAAAGTAAAAAAATGACTGAAGAACAGAAGATTAATATCCCACCTAACCCTAAATATTCACACCTTACAAAAAAAGAAATAATTATGCCAAATAAAAAAGTAATGATAAATTAAAACCTATACTTCCGCTTTCCAGTTCATCAAACAATTACAAAAATCCTAATGAAAACAAATCACATAAAAAGAAAAATAAAAAACCTAGCAGTAGGAGCTATCTGTGGCATAAACAAAAATATTTTTGTTTAATAAAGTAATACATAAAAACTTGATCCTTTCGTACAAAAGTTTTTTTAAATAAAGATAGAAACCGACCTAGTTTACACCGGTCTGAACTCAGATCATGTAAAATTTTAAAGGACGAACAGTCCTACTATTATACCTGCTGCAAGCATAAAGAAATTCTAATCCAACATCGAGGTAGCAAACTTCTTCTTAAATATGAACTCTCAGAAAAAATTACCCTGTTATCCCCGCGGTAGCTTTTGCTTTTTTCAGTCAAAACTGGATCCTTATAATAAAAAAAATGATTCATTTCATTTTCTATTGCCCCAATAAAATTTTAAATAACCTACATTTAAGTTATTCTAATTAAGCTCGACGGGGTCTTCTCGTCTTTTATAAAAACTTAAGCCTTTTCACTTAAAAGTTAACTTCTTTTTTTATTTTTAAAACAGCTTTTTTACCGTCAAACCATTCATTCTCTCCCCCAATTAAAGGGCAAATTATTATGCTACCTTAGTACGGTTTCAATCGCAGCCGTTAAACCATTTCAGATCACCGGGCAGGCCCAACCTTTTATATAAATCCCCAAAAGGCCATGTTTTTGTTAAACAGGCGTAAAAAATATTTGCCGAGTTCTTAAAAAATAAATTAATTTTACAAAACTATTTTAATTCAACCTTCTTTCTTTTGAATAATAAAACATTAATACTAATCCTATACTAATCTCTCCATAAAAAATTTTTTAAGAAAAAGAAATATAAATAAAAACACAAACCTAAGCTTCTTTTTACGAAAACATATTACTGATTAGCAATTTCAACTATACAAAAAGCCTAAATTTTCTTGTTATTATAAAAGCTCATCCCTTTATAACTTAAATTTAAAACTACTTAAATTTTTTAAAAATTAGTAACTTTTAAATCTACACGTAAATGTATTTTTTTCTTAACCAGCTATCAGCTTTTGCGAAAAACATATCATTTCTATCTTTATATTTTCTTTAATTTTGAAACATTAACTATACATAAAGATAGCTCAAAAGCTTTCAGGACAAATAATTTTATTTTTATCTTTATAAGTCATTATACAAAAAGAATGAAATTTAAAACCTTTTTTAAAAACTTAACTTTTACCCTTCGGAAAATAAAAACTTTTTCTTTAAAAATACAGATTATAAACAAATTTTTCCAAAATTTTTAAACCTTTTGTCTTACAATAATTTTCTCCATTACCCTATCTCAAAATAAGCAAATTATAGGATAAATTAAAAAAAAACTAAAATATACAAACCTTCTTAGTAAACCTAAAGTAACAAATGGAGGCTCAATTGAGCAAGATCCAATAAAAGTAAGCATAATAAACCTCCTTACAAAAACTCAAAAAACAAACTGAGCTAAAGGATTATATTGACTTCCACGAACCAGACTCTTAGGATAAAATGGTAAAACATACAAGATTACAACAGATAAAAGAAGAGCAACTACACCACCAAGCTTATTAGGAATTCTTCGCAAAATAGAATAAGCAAACAAAAAATACCATTCAGGCTGAATATGTAGTGGTGTACTTATAGGGTCGGCAGGAATAAAATTCACCGGATCTAAAAATAGATCTGGTAATAAAAAACAAATAAAAAATAAAAACCTAATTATTAAAAAAATCCCTACCAAATCTTTTAATAAATAATACCTATGAAAAGGAATTGCTTCCGGATCCCTATTAACCCCTAATGGATTTGTAGAACCAGTTTCATGAAGATATATAATATGAATTCCAACTAATATGAACAAAATAAATGGACCTAAAAAATGAAAAACAAAAAACCGTTTTAAAGTAGCATCTCCTACTCTAAACCCGCCCCACATTCATTCAACTAATATACCCCCAATATAAGGTACAGCCCTAAACAAGTTGGTAATAACAGTAGCACCTCAAAAAGACATTTGTCCTCAAGGCAATACATACCCAGTAAAAGCAATTGCTATTAATAATAAAAAAATTGTACACCCAATCAATCAAGTATTTCTTAAATAAAAAGAATGATAAAAAATACCACGACCAATATGCATATAAACACACATAAAAAAAAAAGAAGCTCCGTTAGCATGAACCCTTCGAATTAATCAACCATTATTAACATCACGCATAATATGAACAACAGAATCAAAAGCTTGATTAACTTCAGGAGTATAGTGAGTTGCTAATATTAATCCAGAAATAATTTGAACCATTAAACAAACCCCTAACAATGAACCAAAATTTCATATAGTTGTAATATTAGGCGGAGCTGGTAAATCATACACAACCGGAGAAAAAAGACGTATTAACCAATTATTTTTACGCACTGAATAACTCAATTAGTAAGAAAACCTATTACCCTATGAGCCGAAATCACACATGCTTTTTACACCACTTACTACTTATAATAGCTAACCTTAGGCCTTTTGTTTGGAAGACAAATATACTACTTCATACTCCTATTATTAACTTTAATTAAATAGAACTCAACTTGAAAACAAATCAGCAACTTCATCAGTTGTTATAATTATTCTTTTTAAAAGCCACTGAGTATCTTTTAACCTAGAAACAACAACTTTAATTGGTATTGCTCTATGACCAACACCACATAGCTCATAACAATTCCCATAACAAACTCCAGAAGAATATGGATTTACAGCCAAAGAATTTGTTCGACCAGGAATAGCATCAACTTTTACTCCTAGTTCAGTAATTCCTCACCTATGTATTACATCTGTAGTACAAACTAAAACCTCATTATTCCTTCTTCGAGCTAAAAAACAAGGATTAGTGACATCAGCATTACGAAAACCTCTCTCATAAGAACTATATTCAACCCTATCAGCACCACGAGGAACCAAAAAAGATTCATAATTTAATACCCAATCACCTTCCATTATTAAAATTATAGAATCAAAAGAAAACCACTCTCTAGCCTCCTTTCCAACAATAAAATCCCCTATTAAATTTAAATTTCAAATATAATTTAAATCAAACCAAATAGATCTTTCTCTCCCAGCTGCCAGCTCTTTCTCAATCCCACCATACAAATTCATTAGTCGCCACCTAAACATAAAATCTTCAATAGTCCCTCCTTCTGTTACAGGACCAAAATCTTTTAATCGATCTTCAACTCCTATATAACCAGCCAAAGCAATAACTTCTTCACCCACACTATCCCGCCTCCTTTCATAAACTACCTCATTCAAATCAGCTTTCAAACTCTCCGAATCAAAATAATTAGATAAACCAACCATCTCTGACCTAACAGAAGATACTACTCCTTCATAAGATGAAGTTAATTCACTTAATCCTTTTGTTAAAATATCAACTCACATCACAGCCAACCCTTTTCTCCTTACCTCTTCAAAATATTTACTAACTATATCCCTAAATCATAAGCTATAATTTATTATAGAAAAATCATTAAAAGATAAAAGATATTCATAATCCCAATATCACTGATGTCCAGTAACTTTAACCAAATGTTCCGTCTCATCGCCTAGCTCCATTTGATACAAATTTACTAAAGAAATATAACCTAAAATAAATAAAATAAACGAAGGACTTACAGTCCACACAATTTCTAAAACATCATTTTTATGAATATAACGATTTATTATTCCACCAAAAATAACCTTTCTTATTAAAAAAATTACCAAAAACCAAACAACTAAAACTAAAACAACTGCTACTACAACCAAAGTAATATCATGATACAAAATCAAATTTTTAGCATTTTCAGTCTTAGGGTCCGGAAACCATAACTGTGATCAAACTCTCAAAAAAATTTAAACCTTTTCTTTATATTAAAAATATAACCTTTAAAAAATTAAATTTTATAAAATTTTACTCAACTATTCTTTTAGCTGAACATCGTTTTTTAAACCCAGAAACATGCCTATAACATCTTTGTCTTATGTTATGGAATCGCACCGGAAAATCAGCAGATGATCATTCCAACTCAGTATCAAATACTATAGGAAAAGCAAGACACCGTTGAGATAACATTCTTTCTCACAAAATGAAAAGAAAAGAAAATAATCTAACCAAAGAAACAATAGACCCTCAACTAGACATTAAATTAAAAACATGTATAGTATCAGGATAATCAGGATATCGTCGTGGCATTCCACTTATTCCTAAGAGATGTTGAGGAAAAAAAGTAAAATTAACCCCAATAAACATTCTTCAAAATTGACCCTTTCTCCAAACAGGATGCAAACCTACCCCAGTCACTATTGGATACCAGTAATGAAAACCAGCAAACATAGCAAAGACAGCACCCATTCTTAACACATAGTGAAAATGACCAACTACATAATAAGTATCATGTAAAATAGTATCTAAAGAAGCTCTAGCTAAAATAATACCACTCAATCCACCTAAAGTAAACAACATAATAAACCCACCAGCCCAATATATCATAGCTCAATTTCGAATATGTCCACCATGCATTGTAGCCAACCAACTAAAAACCTTTACGCCAGTAGGAACCGCAATAATTAAAGTTACTCTCCTAAAATATGCTCGACTATCAACATTTATCCCTACAGTAAACATATGATGACCTCATACAATAAAACCTAAAATTCCAATAGATAAAACAGCATAGATTATCGGAAGCTTCCCAAACAATTCATATTTACCTCTACCAGTTTTTACTACATGAGAAATTATTCCAAACCCCGGTAAAATTAAAATATAAACCTCTGGATGTCCAAAAAACCAAAATAAATGAACAAACAACAAAGGATCCCCTAAGCCTACCGGATCAAAAAATGAAGTGTTAAAATTACGATCAGTTAATAACATAGTAAGAGCCCCAGCTAATACAGGCATTGCAATAATCAACAAAATTCCAGTTACAACAATACATCAAATAAACATTGTAGTCCGGATTAGTTTTTGAGCTCCAGGACGCATACAAAATCTAGTGACAACAAAATTAATTGAAGCTAAAATTGAAGAAATACCCCCTAAATGAAGAGAGAAAATAGCTAAATCTACTGACGGGCCAGAATGAGCAATATTTCTAGAGAGAGGAGGATAAACAGTCCACCCAGTCCCAGCACCACTCTCAACATAAGCTGATCTAACCAACAAAAGCATAGCTATAGGTAAAAGCCAAAATCTTAAATTATTTAACCGTGGAAAAGCTATATCAGGAGCCCTTAACATTAATGGAACAAGTCAATTTCCAAAACCACCCATTATTATTGGCATCACTAAAAAAAAAATTATTACTAAAGCATGAGCAGTAACAATAGTATTATACAGCTGCCCATCATCTAATAAAGTCCCTGGAATAGCAAGCTCCATTCGAATAACTACCCTAAAAGCAGTTCCTATTAAACCAGATCAAATAGAAAAAAGAAAATATAGAGTCCCAATATCCTTATGATTTGTCCTATATAATCACCGCAAACGTCACAAACGAAACCTTTCAAACCGTCTAATAATTATAAGCAATTTTGCCCTGTAGTATTTTTAATACCATAAATTAAAATTTTAAATTGTCTTAAAACTAAAAGCTTCTTTAGCACCTTCAACGCTATGTTCTTTATAAACTATCAAGACCCTTCCTTACGAAATAAATATTAATCACTTACGCGCCCAACTTTTCCTGCTAAACTTTCTCAATCCTTCTTCGTCAAAGTTAAAAA
>JACCDU010879642.1_pt1 | contig 15816 bp, 13 predicted proteins | sample 7446081 | NCBI WGS metagenome assembly JACCDU01 (sample SAMN15323447, study PRJNA562643) | freshwater metagenome | isolation source: river surface water | place: USA:Blue River Watershed | collected 2017-08-17
CACCGGCGCGATGCACCTTGGCCATTACCACGGCGCATTGAAGAACTGGGTGAAGCTGCAGTCCGAGCATCCCTGCCTGTTCTTCGTCGCCGACTGGCATGCGCTGACGACGCACTACGATGATCCGTCCATCATCGAGACCAGCACCTGGGACATGGTGATCGACTGGCTGGCCGCCGGCATCGATCCTTCGCAGGCAACCATCTTCATCCAGTCCAAAGTGCCCGAGCATGCGGAGTTGCACCTGCTGCTGTCGATGTCGACGCCGCTGGGCTGGCTCGAGCGCGTGCCGACCTACAAGGACCAGCAGGAAAAACTGGCCGACCGCGACCTGGCCACCTACGGCTTCCTCGGCTATCCGCTGCTGCAGTCGGCCGACGTGCTGATCTATCGCGCCAGCATGGTGCCGGTCGGCGAAGACCAGGTGCCGCACATCGAGATGACGCGCGAGATCGCGCGCCGCTTCAATCACCTGTACGGCCGCGAGAAAGACTTCGAAGAGAAGGCGCAGGAAGCGGTGAAGAAGCTCGGCGCCAAGCGCGCCAAGCTGTACATCGAGCTGCGCACCGAATACCAGCAGCAGGGCAAGGAAGATGCGCTCGAGCAGGCCAAGGCCATGCTCGACGATGCGCAGAACCTGTCCATGATCGACCGCGAGCGCCTGTTCGGCTACCTCGAAGGCAGCCGCAAGCTGATCCTGGCCGAGCCGCGGGCGCTGCTGACCGAAGCTTCGCGCCTGCCAGGCCTCGACGGACAGAAGATGTCCAAGAGCTATGGCAACACCATCGCGCTGCGCGACGACCGCGACACCGTGACCAAGAAAATCCGCACCATGCCGACCGACCCGGCCCGCGTGCGCCGCACCGATCCGGGCAATCCGGAAAAGTGCCCGGTGTGGATGTTCCACCAGGTGTATTCGGATGATGCGACCAAGGATTGGGTCGTGAAAGGCTGCACCTCGGCCGGCATAGGCTGCATCGAGTGCAAGCAACCGGTGATCGATGGCATCCTGAAGGAACAGGAGCCGATGCGCGAGCGCGCGCAGAAGTACCTCGACGACCCTTCGCTGGTGCGCGCCATCGTCGCCGATGGCTGCGACCAGGCACGCAAGTATGCGCAGGAAACCATGCGCGACGTGCGCGAGGAAATGGGCCTGTCCTACAACTGACGCCAGCTTCCTCACTGCCTGCCGTGTCCCTCCATTTGCAGCAAGACCAGCCTTCCGCGTGGGTGCGGCGCTTCGCGCCGCTGATCCCGCACGGGCAGGCGCTGGATCTCGCCTGTGGCGGCGGCCGCCATTCGCGGCTGTTGGCCGGACTCGGGCTGGATGTCCTCGCGGTGGATCGCGATCCGCAGGCGCTGGCGTCCACCGCAGGGGAGCGCATCCGCACGCTCGCCTTCGACCTCGAGCAGGCGGGATGCGAATCCGATCCCGCTTTCCCGCTGAGCGAGGGGCGTTACACCGGCATCGTTGTCACCAACTACCTGCACCGGCCGCTGCTGCCGCTGCTGCTGTCCAGCCTGGCCGATGGTGGCGTGCTGGTCTACGAGACCTTCGCACTCGGCAATGGCCAGTTTGGCAAGCCCTCCAATCCCGACTTCCTGCTCGCGCCTGGCGAACTGCTGCAGGCCGTACTCGACCATGCAGGCCAGTCCCGGTTGCGCGTGCTGGCCTATGAGGACGGCTACGCGTCCAAGCCGAAGCCGGCGATGGTGCAGCGCATCTGCGTGCGCCGCGACGGCGTGGCGGACGCGGCGCCTGCCGCTGCGCTGGCACTCGACAAGCGCTGACGGGCACCTTGTGCTGCCTGAGGCCAGCCTATGGACTGGCCGGATGGCGCGCCCCCGCTTCGTCGTGTATTCCCTGCCTCCTGCTGAAATATCCTGAAACACCGCTTTCGCGGCTGATTCTGGCCCGTAGCAGGGGCGATCCGCTACAATCACGTTTTTGGATTTTTGCGGCGAATCAACCATGATCAAGGGCAGCATTGTTGCGATTGTCACCCCCATGCACGAGGACGGCAGCCTGGACCTGCCGGCACTCAAGGCCTTGCTGGACTGGCACATCGCCGAAGGCACGGATGGCGTCGTCATCGTCGGCACCACCGGCGAATCGCCGACCGTCAACGTCGATGAACACTGCGAACTGATCAAGCTGGCCGTCGACCATGTGGCCGGCCGCATTCCCGTCATCGCCGGCACCGGCGGCAACTCGACCACCGAGGCCATCGAACTGACCGCCTTCGCGAAGAAGGTCGGCGCTGATGCATCGCTGCAGGTCGTGCCTTACTACAACCGCCCGACGCAAGAGGGCATGTACCAGCACTTCAAGCGCATCGCCGAAGCGGTGGACCTGCCGGTCATCCTGTACAACGTGCCGGGCCGCACCGTGGCCGACATGGCCAACGACACCATTGTGCGCCTCGCAGCGGTGCCGGGAATTGTCGGCGTCAAGGATGCGACCGGCAACATCGGCCGCGGCACCGAACTGCTGCGTGCGGTTCCGAAGTCCTTTGCCGTCTATTCCGGCGACGATCCGACCGCGATGGCGCTGATGTTCTGCGGCGGCCACGGCAACATCTCCGTCACCGCCAACGTCGCGCCGCGCGCGATGCATGAGCTGTGCGTGGCGGCGATGGAAGGTCGCATCGCCGATGCGATCGCGATCAACAACCAGCTGATCCCGCTGCACAACAAGCTGTTCGTCGAGCCCAATCCGGTGCCCGTCAAATGGGCGCTGGCGCAGATGGGCCGCATGAAGGGTGGCATCCGCCTGCCGCTGGTGCCGCTCGGCGCAGGCTCGCATGACATCGTGCGCAATGCGCTGCGCGAGTCCGGCGTGCTGCAGTAAGCGCCGATAACAGCCGAATCCTAACGCCGCCACATGCAGCGCCAATCCACACTATCCAGGAATCGATCCACGATGAGTTTTGCCCGTAAACCGCAACAGGCTTCGCGCCTGCTGGCCAGCCTGATGGCACTGACTGTCGTTGCAAGCGTCACCGGTTGCAGCACGGTCGGCGATATGCTCGAACCCGAAAAGATCGACTACAAGAGCGCCGGCAAGAGCAGCAAGAACACCAGGCTCGACGTGCCGCCGGACCTGACCACGCCCAAGGGCGACAGCCGTTACACGATGACCAACAACCCGACCGGTACGGCGACGGCCTCGGACTACAGCGCGCAGCGCGGGACTGGCGCTGCCGCATCGACGTCGGCACCGACGACGACGGCTGCAAGCAGCCGACCCTCCGGCGAAGGCGCGGTCGCGCCGGCCGCCATCGCCGAGGCCGGCCTGCGCATCGAGCGCGCCGGCAAGCAGCGCTGGCTGGTGGCCAAGCAGGCGCCGGACGTGCTGTGGCCCAAGCTGAAGGCGTTCTGGGAAGAGCAGGGCTTCCAGCTGGTGATCGTCAAGCCCGAAGCCGGCCTGATGGAAACCGAATGGGCCGAAAACCGCGCGAAGATCCCGAAGGACTTCATCCGCGACACGATCGGCAAGGTTTTCGACGGCCTGTATTCGACCTCGGAGCGTGACAAGTTCCGCACTCGCCTCGAACGCACCGCGGATGGCGGTACCGAGATCTACATCAGCCATCGCGGCCTCGAAGAAAAGATGCAGGGCCAGGCGATGAACCAGAGCGTGATCTGGACCAGCCGTCCGTCCGACCCCGAGCTGGAAGCCGAATTCCTGAGCCGCCTGATGGCATCGCTGTCGGGCCGTGACCTCAAGATGGCCAAGGCCGATGTGAAGTCGGCGGCTGCCGCTGCGGACCGCGCGCGCATCGTCAAGGATGGCGGCGTCAGCGTGGTGCAGGTCGATGAAGGTTTTGACCGCGCATGGCGCCGTGTCGGCCTCGCGCTCGATCGCGTCGGCTTCACCGTCGAAGACCGTGACCGCACCAGTGGCGTGTACTTCGTGCGCTACATCGACCAGGAGACTGAGAAGAAGAGCGAAGGCTTCTTCTCGCGCCTGTTCAGCTCGAAAAAAGATGACGACAAGCTCGCGCAGCGTTACCGCATCGAGGTCAAGGGCACGGGTGAATCCAGCCGTGTCAGCGTGAAGGATGACAAGGGCGCAGTGTCCGCGAATGACACCGCCGGCCGCATCCTGTCGCTGCTGAACGAGCAACTGAAGTAAGCAGGGTATCCAGCCACGCTGGTTTCCGTCATCTTCGCAATACCTATCGCTGCCGGGGCATGGCCATGAAGTTTGCAAGCCTCGGCAGCGGCAGCGAAGGCAATTCGCTGCTGATCTCCGCCGGTTCCGGCACCACCATCACCCACCTGATGCTCGACTGCGGTTTTGGCCTGAAAGAGGCCGAGCGCCGCCTGGCGCGTGCCGGCGTCGCACCGCAAGAACTGCAGGGCATCCTCGTCACCCATGAGCATTCGGACCACGTTGGCGGCGTATTCAAGCTCGCGCGCCGCCACAAGCTGCCGGTATGGATGAGCCACGGCAGCTTCGAGGGTTCGCCGCGCGATGACATGGCGGGCGTCGACATTCGCATCTGCCGCGATGGCGAGTCCTTCGATGTCGGCGACCTGCAGGTGACACCCTATACCGTGCCGCATGACGCGCGCGAGCCGCTGCAATTTGTCGCCAGCGATGGCCGCAGCAAGCTGGGCGTGTTGACGGATGTGGGGCAGACCACGCCGCATCTGGTGCAAGCATTGGCGGGTTGTGATGCCTTGCTGCTGGAGTTCAACCACGACAGCGAGATGCTGGCGCAATCGGCATATCCGGCCTGGCTGAAAGGGCGTATTGCCGGGCCGCTGGGGCACCTGTCGAATGCGCACGCGGCGGCGCTGCTAGCCTCACTGGATCGGACCAGGCTCAAGCGGCTGGTGGCCGCGCACCTGTCGAAGAAGAACAATACGCCAGCGCTGGCGTTGGCCGCGATTGCGGGAGTGACAGGCGGCGACGGGATCGAGGTGGTGGTGGCAGCGCAGGAAGAAGGCTTCGACTGGTTGTCGTGCGATTGACCGGTATCCCCGGTGTCGCGAAGGGGAACATGCACAACAAAAAAGCCGCCCGAAGGCGGCTTTTTCGCTGATAAGCCGAGAATTACTTCTTCTCTTCTGCCGGAGCAGCAGCCGGAGCAGCAGCATCAGCCTTCGGTGCTTCAGCAGCCGGAGCAGCAGCGTCAGCCTTCGGTGCTTCAGCAGCCGGAGCTTCAGCTTTCGGCGCTTAAGCCGGGGCCGGAGCAGCTTCTTCTTTCTTGCCGCAAGCAGCCAGAGCCAGAGTCAGCAGGGAAGCGATCAGCAACGATTTTTTCATGATTATCCTTCGGGTTGAGTATGAAATTAACGCTTGAGTTTGTTGAATAACTACCGGTAGTTATCGCACATTCAGGACGCTTTTTCGACGAGGCACTGCGATTTGACGCACTGCCACATCGACGAAACTTCCTAACCGGAAATTATACCGGCTCCATTGAAATGCTTGCAAGCCGTTTTGCACCAAATTGCCGTGATTTATGTTCATTTTCTTGAAAGAAAATGTAACGATGTCGACACCGTAGCGACGGGCCGTCGGCAACCAAGGTGATTTCCATTCCTGTAACGAATCGCATGGGTCGCTTCGTCGTCCAACAGCGCCAAATTCCGCCGAATTTTCCTGTTCAGCCAGTCACGATCCAGCCATCGGAATGCCATTGATGCAGGCTGGCGCGCAAGTCTTCGGAGGCCGACTCCCAGCGGCTGCCTTCGAGCCGGCGCTGGTCGGCCAGCACCTGCAGCAGCTTGCGGTCGCCAGCATCCGGCATCACCGACTCGCCATTGATGAAAACGAATTTGCCGCGGTACAGCATGCGCGTCTTGCGGTGCAGCCGGATGCCGTCGCGCGCCGCCGACTTTGCGAACTGCAGCGAGGTCAGCTTGCGGGCCGGCGGATCGAAGTAGACGCTGGGTTTGAGCTCGGACAAATACTCGCCGAGGAAGATGGTGATGTCTTCACGCGTGCTGCGCAGCTTTTCCAGCCGGCCGGCCATGCGCTCGACCATGTCGTCGGCGATCTGCGCCGGTCGATTTGTCGGCACCAGCCCCGGATCGGCATAACGACCATCGAGATCCACATTGTCGGCCATGAAGTTCAGGAAGGATTCGCCCAGTTCCTGCCATGACGGCGCACGGAATCCGATCGAGTAGGTCATGCACTCGCCGATGGCCACGCCTTCATGGGCATAGTGGGGTGGCAGGTAGAGCATGTCGCCTGGCTCAAGCACGAATTCCTGCTCAGGCACGAAGTCGCGCAGGATCTTCAGCGGCAAGCCTTCCTTCAGCGTCAGGTCTTTTTGCGCGCTGATGCGCCAGCGTCGCTGGCCATGGGCCTGCAGCAGGAACACATCGTAGGAATCGAAATGCGCGCCGACGCCGCCGCCGTCGGTCGCATAGCTGATCATCAGGTCATCGAGGCGCGCGTCAGGCACGAAGCGGAACTGATGCAGCAGTCGGTCTGCCTGATCGTCATGCAGGTTCACGCCCTGCACCAGCAAGGTCCACAGCTTCTTCGATACCGGCGGCAAGGCCGGCAGCGGCCCGTGCTCGAGCTTCCACTGCTGCCTGAAATTGGTCAGCAAACGCGATTCGACATCGTCGCGCGCAGCCAGCGCGAACAGCTCGTCGCGTGGCAGCAGCGCTTGCATGCCGGGTATCGCCTGCCGGATCAGCAGGGGCTTTTTCTGCCAGTATTTGGCGAGGAATTCTTTGGGCGTCACCGCGCCCAGCACAGCGTGTTTTTTCATCCGGCCATTATATCGGCGCCGGCCTGCCTTCCCGACGGAAAAGGGGCAAGGGCCGAAGGTTATAATGCCTCGACTTATCGAAAGGATTCAACATGAACATCGCCAAGGACACCGTCGTGGCCCTGCAATACAAACTCTCCGATGCCCAGGGCAACCTGATCGAAGAAAGCAGCGAACCCATGGTTTACCTGCACGGCGGCTATGGCAACACGCTGCCCAAGATCGAGGCAGCGCTGGACGGACAGGCCGTCGGCTACCAGACCCAGCTCCAGGTCGAGCCGGAAGACGCATTTGGCGAATATGACGCCGATCTCGTGAAGGTCGAGCCGCGCAACCTGTTCCCGGCCGAGCTGGAAGTCGGCATGCAGTTCGAAGGCACGCCGGACGAAGAGCCGCATGCCGAAGTGCGCATCTTTACCGTGACCGACATTGCGGACGGCAAGGTCGTCCTGGATGGCAATCATCCGCTGGCCGGCATGGCACTGCGCTTCGATTTGAACGTGGTCGAGGTACGCAAGGCCAGCGCCGAAGAAGTTTCGCACGGCCACGTGCATGGCCCGGGCGGCCATCATCATCATGGCCATGACGACGATGACGACGACCAGTTCCGCAGCATCCAGCTGCAGTAAGTCGTTGTCGTAAGCCCCTGCGAGACCGGCAGCGGGCGGAGCAGCCAGAAACGCGCCGCCCGACAGTACCAACGCTGGCACCAAGGCGCAATGCCGCCAGCGAGATTGTCGGGGGACGCTCAGCCCTTGCCGTCGGCAAGGCGTTTCAGGCGATACAGCGCATCCAGCGCTTCGCGCGGGCTCAGGTTGTCAGGGTCGATGTCCTGCAAGGCCTCGAGTGCCGGCGACAGTTCCGACACATGTCCGATCGGCGCTGCGCTTGCAGTGTATTCCTCTGCCGTTTGCGAGGCCAGAGTCTCTGCCGAGAACAGGTCGAATTGTCCGGATGACGTCGACGATTGCGCTTCCAGCAGCGCGAGGTGCTTGCGCGCCGCGCGTATCACCGGTTGCGGCACGCCGGCCAGCTGCGCGACTTGCAGGCCATAGCTTTGCGATGCGGGGCCTTCCTGCACGGCGTGCAGGAACACGATGCTGTCCTTGTGCTCGACGGCCGACAGGTGCACGTTCGCGCAACCCGGGTGCTTTTGCGGCAGCTGGGTCAGCTCGAAATAGTGGGTCGCGAACAACGTGTAGCAGCGGTTCTGTTGCAGCAGGCCGGTGGCGATCGCCCAGGCCAGCGCGAGGCCGTCGAAGGTCGACGTGCCGCGTCCCACTTCATCCATCAGCACCAGCGACTGGCCGGTGGCGCCATGCAGGATGGCTGCTGACTCCATCATCTCGACCATGAAGGTCGAATAACCGCCTGCCAGATCATCGGCAGCGCCGATGCGGGTGAAGATGCGGTCGACCGGGCCGATGCTGGCCGACGTCGCGGGCACATAGCTGCCGACATAGGCCAGCAGCGTGATCAGCGCCAGCTGGCGCATGTAGGTTGATTTGCCGCCCATGTTGGGGCCGGTGATCAGCAGCAGCCGGCGGTCAGGCGTCAGGCGGCAGTCGTTCGCGATGAAGCGCTCGATCGCGTTCTCCACCACCGGATGGCGGCCTTGGACGATGTCCAGTCCTTCGCTGGCCAGCAACGCCGGCTTGCACCACTGGTTGCGCGCCGCATGCGCGGCCAGCGCCACCAGCACGTCGACGCGCGCGACGGCGCGGGCGATGCGTTGCAGTTCATCGATGTGCGCGCCCAGTTGCTGCAGCACGACTTCGTACAGCATCTTCTCGCGCGTCAAGGCGCGGTCTTGCGCGGACAGTGCCTTGTCTTCGAAAGCCTTCAATTCCGGCGTGATGTAGCGCTCGGCATTTTTCAGGGTCTGCCGGCGCCGGTAGTCTTCCGGCACCTTGGCGGTCTGGCCGTGCGTGACTTCGATGTAGAAGCCATGCACCTTGTTGTATTCGACCCGCAGGTTGGCGATGCCGGTGCGCTCGCGCTCGCGCGTCTCGAGGTCGACCAGGAACTGGCCGGCGTTTTCGGACAGGCCGCGCAACTCATCGAGTTCGGCGTCATAGCCGTTGGCGATCACGCCGCCGTCGCGCACCATCGCCGCCGGTTCGGGGGCGATGGCCTTTTCCAGCAGCAACAGGCCGTCGGCCGGTATGGCCAGTTCCGTATGCGTGAGTTCCAGCAGCGGTGCCGACAGCAAAGCGGCCCCGGCCTGTCCGGCCGCCGGCGCCAGTACGGCGCGCAGTTCGGGCAAGCGCTGCAAGCCCGCACGCAATGCGGAAAGGTCGCGCGGGCGGGCCGACAGCAGCGCCACGCGCGCTGCAATGCGTTCGATATCGGGCACGGCAGACAGCAGGGCCGTGACCGGCTCGCACAGCGAGGCTTCGAGCAAGGCCTCGATCGCTGCATGGCGCGAGCGGGCAATGTCCTGACTGCGCGGCGCATGGTGCAGCCAGTTGCGCAGCAGGCGCGAGCCCATCGCGGTGCGGCAATGGTCGAGCAGGGAGAACAGCGTCGGTGCCTGTCCTTCGGCGCCGCGCAGTGGCTCGGTTAGTTCGAGGTTGCGGCGCGTTGCTGCATCCATGCCGATGAACTCGTCTTCCTTCTCCACTTGCAGCGTGCGCACGTGCTGCAGGTTCTTGCCTTGGGTGTGGCGTGCATACAGCAGCAGCGCACCGGTCGCGCCGATGGCGGCCGACAAGCCTTCGGCGCCAAAGCCGGCGAGGCTGGCAGCAGCCAGTTGTTCCAGCAGTGATTTCTCGGCAGCGGCCACTTCGAAATGCCAGTCGGCGACGGTGGTCGCGCGCAGGCCGGCGCCTTCTTGCAGCAGCAATGTGGTCGCATGGTCGGCCAGCACCTCGGCAGGCGCAATGCGCTCGAACTCCTGTTTCAGGCGCAGCACCAGCTGGCCTTCATCCGTCGGTATCTCGGTCACGCGCAGCAGGCCGCTGGCCAGCGACAGCCAGGCTAAGCCGAGCGTCATGCCTTTGCGCTGGCGAACGATGTTCAGCGCCAGCAGCGGGCGTTCCGATTTCTCGGGCAGCAGTTCGGCTTCGGTCAGCGTGCCCGGTGTGACGATGCGCTGCACCTTGCGCTCGACCGGTCCCTTGCTGGTCGCAGGGTCGCCAATCTGTTCGCAGATGGCGACGGACTCGCCGAGCTTGACCAACTTGGCCAGATACTGGTCCACCGAATGGAAAGGCACGCCCGCCATCTTGATCGGGTTGCCATTGGAACTGCCACGCTGGGTCAGCGTGATGCCGAGCAGGCGCGCCGCCTTTTCCGCGTCGTCGAAGAACAGTTCATAGAAATCACCCATCCGGTAGAACAGCAGCAGGTCCGGATGTTCGGCCTTGATGCCCAGGTACTGGCGCATCATCGGCGTGTGATTCTCGACGCTGATTTTCTCCGGTGAATTCATGGATGCAGGCGACTGGATGATGGACAGCGGGTAAAGGCTGGTAAAGCGAAGGCCTGTAGTGAACGCAGGCGGCAGCGGAATGTAGCACAGCCGGCGCGGGGCCGGCTGTGCAAGTGGGGCGGGTGCTACAGGATCATTCTTCGCCGCTGCGCACTTTGCCTTGCGTGTTGGCAGCAGTGCGGCTCAGCAGTGCGCCGCCTTGTTGCGCGCGTTGTGCAGGACGCGGCATCGGATGGCCACCTGCGGTTTGTTGCTGGTTGCCTTGTGCCGGACGATTGCCACCCTGGCCGGGGCGCGGCTGTGCGGTGCGCGGTTGGCCCGAGCGGGATGGGGCAGGGCGCTGCCCGTCGCGCGGCGCGGAACGGCCTTGTGCGTCGCGTGGCTGTGCCGGCCGCTGCGGGCTGTCGCCGCGGGCGCCGCCCGGCGCCGCAGCGCGATTGCCATTGCGATCCTGGCTGCGATTGCCGTTGCCGTTGCCGCCGCGGTTGCCGTCACGATTGCCGCCACGCTCACCACCGCGCTCACCGCCACGATTGCCACCGCGGTCGCCACGCTGCTGCCGGTGTTCGGCGCTGCGCAGTTGGATGGGCTGGGCCTTCGCCGTCGGGTCCGGCTCGAAACCGGCGATCACTTCGCGCGGCACTTCGCGCTTGATGAAGCGCTCGATGTCGCGCAGCAGGCCATGCTCGTCGACGCAGACCAGCGACACCGCTTCGCCGGTGGCGCCGGCGCGGCCGGTACGGCCGATGCGGTGCACGTAATCTTCCGGCACGTTCGGCAGGTCATAGTTGACCACGTGCGGCAGCTGGTCGATGTCGATGCCGCGTGCGGCGATATCGGTCGCAACCAGCACCTGCAGTTCTGCGCTCTTGAATTCGGACAGCGCACGTGTGCGCGCGGCCTGACTCTTGTTGCCGTGGATGGCCAGTGCGCTGATGCCGCTCTTGCCAAGCTGTTCGACCAGCTTGTTGGCGCCATGCTTGGTGCGCGTGAACACCAGTACCTGGAACCAGTTGCGTTCCTTGATCAGGTGGGACAACAGCTGGTGTTTCTTGTCGCGGTCGACCGGATGGATCTTTTGCGCGATCACTTCAACGGTCGAGTTGCGGCGCGCGACTTCGATCATGGCCGGATTGTTCAGCAGGCCATCGGCCAATGCCTTGATCTCGTCGGAGAAGGTGGCCGAGAACAGCAGGTTCTGGCGCTTCGGCGGCAGCGCGGCCAGCACCTTGCGGATGTCACGGATGAAGCCCATGTCGAGCATGCGGTCGGCTTCGTCCAGCACCAGGATCTCGACGTCCTTCAGGCTGACGGCGTTCTGCTGCATCAGGTCGAGCAGGCGGCCGGGCGTGGCGACCAGGATGTCGAGGCCACGGTCGAGCAGTCGGATCTGCGGGTTGATGTTGACGCCACCGAAGATCACGGCCGACGACAGCTTCAGGTACTTGCCGTAGTTGCGGACGCTTTCTTCAACCTGTGCGGCCAGTTCGCGCGTCGGGGTCAGCACCAGTGCGCGCACGGATTTCGGCGCCGGGCGCTTGCCGCCATTGAGCAGCTGCAGCACTGGCAGCGTGAAGCCGGCGGTCTTGCCGGTGCCGGTCTGGGCGCCGGCCAGCAGGTCGCCGCCTTTCAGTACGGCGGGAATCGCTTGTGCCTGGATGGGCGTGGGTTGGGTATAGCCGCTTTCCGTGACGGCACGCACGATGGGTTCGGCCAAGCCGAGTTCTGCAAAGGACATGTAGGAGAAATATAAAGCGAACCGTCGCCTTGCTTGAGGCGCCAGTCAGAAGGTTCGGGGGGATGAATCGGGAAGGGCGGCAAGGGGACTGGAGCAATGACCGCGGGCGGATTATAGCAAGGCAAACGATGGCGTGCTTGATGTGGCGCCATCGTTGTCAGGCCAGAAGGAAGGTCAGGGGATTCCGGCCGCCGCCTAAGGCAAGTCATTCAAGGCAAGACACTGGATCCCGGCATGCGCCGGGATGACCTGCGAAAGCTGACAGCCCTTGATATGTCGTCCCGGCGAAAGCCGGGATCCAGCGTCTTTAACTTGCCCGGGCTGACCGCGAAAAGACGGCAGGACAGATGGTTCAGCCTTGCGCGAGCGATTGTTTGCCTTTGTACAGCGGCCTCAGCACACCCAGCATCTGAGCAAAGACTTTCGGCGAGCCGGCGACGATGTCGCCATGCTGCAGGTAACCGGTCTCGCCCTTGAAATCGGACACGATGCCACCCGCTTCGCTGACCAGCAGCGCGCCGGCTGCGAGGTCCCAGGGCTTGAGGCGCAATTCGAAGAAGCCGTCCAAGCGGCCGGCGGCCACATAGGCGAGGTCGAGCGCAGCCGAACCGGGACGGCGCAGGCCGGCCGACTTCTCGGACATTGCGCGGAACATCGCCAAGTATTCGTCCATGTACGACATGTCACTGTATGGGAAGCCGGTGCCGATCAGGCCATTGGCGAGTTTGTCACGCTTCGAGACGCGGATCCGCTTGTCGTTCAGGAAGGCGCCTACGCCCTTGGTGGCAGTGAACAGTTCGTTACGGGTCGGGTCGTAGATGACGGCTTGCGTGATCTGGCCGCGCTGCTTGAGCGCGATCGAGACGGCATATTGCGGGAAGCCGTGGATGAAGTTGGTCGTGCCATCGAGCGGGTCGATGATCCACACATTCTCGTTCTCGTCGTGCAGGTTGCTCGACGCACCCGACTCTTCGGCGAGGGTCGCGTGGTCGGGGTAGGCGGTTTTCAGTACATCGATGATCGCTTCTTCTGCGGCCTTGTCGACTTCGGTGACGAAGTCATTGTGTTCCTTGCGTGTGACGCGGACCTGGTCGAGGTCGAACGTGGCACGGTTGATGATGGTGGCGGCACGACGCGCGGCTTTCACCGCGGTATTGATCATGGGATGCATGGTGGTTCCGTTAGAATGGCGGCGGCAATGACAATGAGCGGGCAGGCCGGCGACAGCACCACGTTGTGTGGCAGTCTGCATGTTTCGACCTGCAATTGCCCGCTATTTTAAATGAACCCGACCAACCCGTCTTCGGCCGCCTGTTCTGCCGGTCACCATTTGTTCCGCCGCCTCCGTTTCGTGCTGGTCGAAACCAGCCGGCCGGGCAATATCGGCTCGGCCGCGCGCGCGATGAAAACCATGGGCTTTTCAGAGCTGGTGCTGGTCAATCCACGGGTCTCGAATCCGCTGCAGGACGAAGAGGCGATCGCGCTGGCCAGCGGCGCCACCGATGTGTTGGCCGCGGCGCGCATCGTCGGCTCGCTGGACGAGGCTTTGAGCGGATGTAACTTCAGCGTGGCCCTGTCGGCGCGCCTGCGCGAGTTTTCGCCGCCGCTGTTCGAGCCGCGAGCGCTGGCCACCGAGCTGGCCTCGAACGACGGACTGCAGGCGGCACTGGTGTTCGGCAACGAACGTTTCGGGCTGTCGAATGAACAAGTCGAAAAATGCAATGCGCTGGTCAGCGTGCCGGCCAATCCCGATTATTCGTCATTGAACCTGTCGCAGGCCGTGCAGGTGCTGGCCTATGAGTGCCGTATCGCTGCGCTGGGCGATGTGCGAGAAGAGGCAGCGATCGGCTTCAAGGGCGCATTGGCGTCGGCCGAGCAGGTGGAGGGCATGTTCCGCCATCTGGAGCAGGCGCTGGTCGAGATCGAATTCCTCGACCCGGACAATCCGCGCAAGCTGATGCCGCGGCTGCGGCGCATGTTCTCGCGCACGCAGCTGGAAACGGAAGAGGTGAATATCCTGCGCGGGATTGCCACGCAGCTGATCGAGCGACGGCAGAAGATCAGAAAGTAGGGATTATCCCCAAGCCCTGAGCAGTCCGACTGCCAGTCCTTCCAGCGCAAACTCATGCTTGCCCGGCTCGACGCGTATCGTCTCGAAGTCCGGGTTTTCGGGCAGCAGTTCGATCACGCCGCCATTGCGGCGGAAGCGCTTGACGGTGACATCGTCATCGAGTCGCGCGACCACGATCTGGCCGTCACGCGCAGCATCCGACTTCTTCACGGCCAGCAGGTCGCCATCCATGATGCCGGCATCGCGCATCGACATGCCACGTACTTTCAGCAGGTAATCGGGACGGGCCGTGAACAGCGCCGGGTCGACCTGATAGGTCGCCGAGATATGTTCTTCCGCCAGGATGGGCGAACCGGCAGCTACACGACCGACCAGCGGCAGAGAAAATTGCATTAGCTCCGGATGCGGCAGGATCATCTGCTCCGTGCCGAAGCGGCGCGGCCGCGCGGCGTCCCGGCCACCTTCGGCCGGGCGATCCAGCAGGCGGATGCCGCGCGAGGTGCCAGGGGAGATCTCGATCGCGCCCTTGCGCGCCAGCGCCTGCAAATGCTCTTCGGCTGCGTTGGCAGAACGGAAGCCGAGCTCGCCGGCGATCTCGGCCCGGGTCGGCGGAAAGCCGGTGGTTTCGATCGCATCGCGGATCAGCGCGAGGATTTGCTCTTGCCGGGCGGTCAGTTTGATCATGCGGTTCCCCGTGGCCTGCGGGCGAACATCGAGCACAGGCCTGTTTTTATGAACAGGCTGTATTCTTATACAGTATTTCGGTCTGTGCAAGGAATTTGTTCAGGCTTTTCCTTAGGCGACTTGCCCTAAACCACTGGCCCGATTGAGAAAACGCCAAATTCAGGCTACAATCGCGGGCTTTCCCTTCCCACACCCGTACTGACGCCGGGGTGGGCATTCAGCAATCCGACCACAAGGAGAAATGATGCGTCACTATGAAATCGTCTTTATCGTCCACCCGGACCAGAGCGAGCAAGTGCCCGCGATGATCGAGCGTTACAAGACGCTGGTCACTGGCCGCGCTGGCAAAATCCACCGCGTTGAAGACTGGGGCCGTCGCCAGATGGCTTACATGATCCAGAAGCTCGCGAAGGCTCACTACGTCTGCATGAACATCGAGTGCGACGGCGAGACCTTGGCCGAACTCGAAACCGGCTTCAAGTTCAACGATGCCGTGCTGCGTCACCTGACCGTTCGCATGAAGAAGGCCGAGACCGCGCCTTCGCCGATCATGAAGAGCGTGCAGAAGGAAGACGCTGCCAAGAGCGCACGTGCCGAGGCATCGGCTGCCTGATAAGGCGCCGTGTCATTGAACGAGAGAGGTGAAAACCAGTTTCAGTGCATAGCGACCCTGTCAGCGCGTGAAGCCTTGCGCTACACGCCGGCCGGCATACCGATCGTCGCAGCGACGCTGCAGCATGAATCGGTGCTGGAAGAAGCAGGGATACGCAGGCAGGTAGCGTTTGAAATGCAGGCAATCGCCGCAGGACAAATGGCCGCACTGCTGGAGCGTACTGAGATGGGCGTGCGGTATCGGTTCACAGGCTTCATGGCCCGCAAGAACCGCAACAGCAAGGCCCTGGTGTTCCACCTCACGGATATCGAAACAATTTCGCAGATTTAGGAGCCGACAAATGGCATTCGGTAAAAAATTCGACAAGAGCAAGATGAAAGAAAAGCGCAAGCAGCAGAACCCGCTGTTCAAGCGCAAGAAGTTCTGCCGCTTCACCGTCGCCAAGGTGGAACAGGTGGACTACAAGGATGTGGACACCCTGAAGGACTTCGTCCAGGAAAACGGCAAGATCATGCCCGCACGCCTGACCGGCAC
>JACCDU010134908.1_pt1 | contig 15809 bp, 19 predicted proteins | sample 7446081 | NCBI WGS metagenome assembly JACCDU01 (sample SAMN15323447, study PRJNA562643) | freshwater metagenome | isolation source: river surface water | place: USA:Blue River Watershed | collected 2017-08-17
GACACTGCAGCCACCAGTAACTTCAATATTGATTGGCGCAGCGAGTGATGGGACCGAAAAATTAGCTAACAGTGCCATTGCGACCTTTCAAATTTCTTCTTATTTATCGGATTCTAAGGTGACGCAGTCTTTCAGGTAGCTGCTTTAGGGATGACTCGAACATCCGCTCCTGGCCGAATGCAGTCATTGGAAGACTAGGTCAGAAGGGCAGCAACCGCTGCAAACCAGTCTTATTCAACAATTGGTTCAAGCAGCCTCAACGGCGACCAAGCGCGCCGAACTGCACTCATCGCGTATTGCTTTTAGACCTTGATAAATGGGGCCTTGGTAGAAGACCTCCCAAGCCTCAATGGACGGGAACTCCAAAATGACTATTCGTCTTGGCTGCCAGTCCCCTTCGTATACGCGATGCTCACCTCCACGAGTCAAGTAGTTTGCCCCTGCATTTGCCAGCGCCGGTTTCACTTGATTCATAAAATCTTGATACCGAACTGGATCTCGAATTTCCACGTCAAAAATCACATAAGCAGACATACACACTCCTATAAATCAAGCGAACCAGCAGCTTTGTTGCGGATCAATTGCTTGTTGAGATCAATGCGCTCTTCGGTGTGATCCGCTGCGGGTGAAGGAAATCCTGCTGGCACCGTCCAGCCGCAAACGTCAAGCCACATGGAGCTTGAGATGATTGGTAAGCGGATAAATAATGCCCGAAAATTGTTGGCATTGCTGTCCGTCGGATCCATCACCAGAACAATTTTTTAATTGATTACTAATTCACCGCGACAACGATCAAGGTCGAGACCGAAAGTCCAAGCACTACTAAAAAGACAATCTTAGCGAAAGCATCTTTAAGTCCCACAACTTTATATCGTTCATTAAATATCAATTGCTGACGCCGAAAAAAATATAAAGACACAAGTATCAGAAAAAATAAAATAGTGATGAAAATTATCAAAAGAATATAGACTTTGCTGGCCACAGCAACCCGCCACAACAGCAAAATATTCGCACCAAGCAGCAAAATTGTGCGCCCCCAGGCAAGTATTGTTCGCTCGGGCTGTAGCCCTGGATCACCAATAGCCACTTTAATCACTTTAGTATGTAAATGAACAATGCGATCGCCAGGCAACACGTAAAAATCATCAAAAACACCAAGCCCATACGACCATTCAGGGGTTCATCATTTCGCATGGCACTCTCATGATTTTTCCATCGGTAATATGACACCAGAGCTATTGCTGCTGCTAGCAAGGCTAATGCACCAGCAGCATAGTTAGAAAAGTTATCTTTTGCTGAGTTTTGACTGAGCTGCTTGAGTAAGCTGGCAAATGCTAAAACTGCAAGAGAGGTACGCGTCCAAGCCAAAAACGTTCGCTCATTAGCTAAGCTGAAACGATAGTCAGGCTCCTTACCTTTAGTTTGCCAATGAGGCTTTTTATTTCGGGAAAACATAGATCTTCTTCGCTCGATTCCAACCATCACCCATAATAAAATTGACTTTCTAACCCCATGGCAGACTAGCTTGGCCGATGCATACGCCATACACTTAAGCGTTAGTCGAGGGGATTTTGAAAGAGTAAGTCAGCGGCTTTCTCGCCAATCATGATTGATGCTGCATTTGTGTTGGAAGCAGGCATTGTCGGCATGATGGACGAGTCCACCACACGCAGACCTTGCAATCCACGCACGCGCAACGCAGGATCAACCACGGCCATTTCGTCTTGGCCCATACGGCAGGTACCCACCGGGTGGAACGAGGTGGCGGCCGATTTCTTCACATAGGCCAACAACTCCTCGTCGCTTTGGGCCTCTTGGCTGGGACGAGTTTCGCGCAACACAAAACGAGCCAACGGATCTTGCGCAGCCACCTTGCGTGCCAGTCGCACCGAAGCGACAGCATCGAGCTGATCTTCGGTTACCGCTAGGTAGCGCGGATCAATGCTCGGGTCGTCCATCGGATCTGGACTTTGCGCATGCACATGCCCACGCGAGAGAGGTCGCAACTGAAAGCAGCCAATTGAAAATCCCGGGTACTCGTCTAGTATTGCGCCAGGGGTACCGCCAGTCGTCATTTCGAAACGGGTGTTTCCACTCAATTGAGCCAGCTGGATTTTCACACTAGGGCGCTGGCGACCCAAGGATATGTCGCGATCGGTTCTGGCTAGTGCATGGATGGTAAAAGCAGGTGTTGCCATCAGTCCGCGCCGCGTCAGCAAGTAACGCAGACCCAAGAGCGTTTGCCGGAATGGATGACCCACCACCTGGTTTAAGCCCACACGCTTGGTGGCTTGGTAAGTTACACGAGTTTGTACGTGATCAATAAGGTTTTCACCCACACCGGGCAAATCATGAACCGTCGTGATTCCGAGACTTTGCAAACGATTACCTTGCCCCACCCCCGAAATCTCTAGAAGCTGAGGTGTTTTGATCGGACCGGCAGACAAAATGACCTCGCGATGAGCCAAAGCTCGCACAGGCACACCTTCTCGCAAATATTCAATTCCGATGGCGCGACGGCCATCGAACAATACTTTGGTCGCAATAGCATCAGTCACCACATGCAGGTTGTCGGCGCGTCGCCCCTGCAAGTATGCAGTAGCGGTATCGCAACGCCGACCATCGCGTGTGTTGAGTTGCAAATAACCAACTCCCTCGTATTTTGCTCCGTTGTAATCGGAGTTATCGGGGATGCCAGCAGCCACACAGGCGTCATGAAAGGCATCGGACAAGGCGTCCCGCATGTCCGACAGACAACTGATGTGCACTGGACCTTCTCGCCCACGATATTCGTCTTCGCCCAGCGCCGCGGATTCCAAGCGCATGAAATACGGTAACAAGTCGGCGTAACTCCACCCCGAGCAACCCACGGCTTGCCAGTGATCGTATTCTTGGGCCTCCCCCCTCACATAAATAGTGCCATTGACACCGCTGCTGCCACCGAGCATTCGTCCTCGCGGCCAATAAATCGACTGGCCAACTAGACTTTCTTGCGCCTGTGTGCGGAACTGCCAAACATACCGAGGATCACCAACTACCTTAGCGATGCCGATCGGTGCTCGTATCCAGAAGTCACGCTCACGAGAGGTGCCTGCCTCCAGCAAGAGTACGCGCCCGCTTTGACGCTGGGCCAAACGGGCGGCCAGTGTTGCACCGGCGGAGCCAGCACCTACCACGATGTAATCGTAGGAATGATTGGTGTTCATGTGGGTTCCTTCTGAAATAGATCAATTCAGTTTTTGATTCGACGAGACTAGAAAATTTGAAAAATCGGAGAGTTGAACATGGCAAATAAAGAGGGGAGATTCCTCGGTTTGACTCATGTTCAACAGACAATGTGAATTAAGGAGACTCATGCCGGCTTACCTCTGTAGACCGAAGCCAGAAGAAATCCACTATTGCCAAACAAGACTGCGTATATGGCCCAACTGAAAATACGCTGGCTCACGTGCAAATAAAGACGCTTGCCGAGCTCGACGCCAAGCAACGCCACTGGCAACAACACTAAGGGCAACCACCAATCCCGCAAGGGATGCGAAGACAACAGGATTTGCAGGAATAAAGAATAGCTGTAAATGAAGGTAAAAAAAGCCAAGACAGTTGCACGCACAGTGGCCTTGGGCATTTCGACACCAGCGAAGTAAATCAGCAAGGGCACACCTCCCATACCCACGGCTGAAGTCATTGCACCGGCAAGAACACCGCTGCATGCATCGCGTAATGGGCTGCGAGCGAATCGCACTCGCCTGACCAGCAAACCGGTAAACAACAAAATAAGCAGTGCAATCGCAATTTTGAAAGTTTCGGCATCGCCATATAAGAAGAGCAGGAGGCCCAAAGGGGCGCCCAGCGCACTGCTCGGCAGCAAGCGCCACAGCAAGCGTCGATCTACCTGTGCCCAAGTGGCAGGGATTAAAACTAACGACAGTGCTATCGACAAGATGAGATTGATTTGTACCGCCTGCCAAGGCGCATACAAAAGCAGCAATAACGGTACTGCAAGGATCGAGAAACCAAAACCAGTGGCTGTATGTAGCACCGAAGCCAACAACACCACCGCAGCCGAGAGAAGGAGTATCAGCATGGACAGGCGTTGGTTTGGGCTAGGTAACGGTAGCAAGGCATAAGGACTACTCGCTGAACTGCACAGCACGCTGCTGGGCCACCTTGCTGTAACGCAAGCGCTCTTGCTGCAAAAATTCGTGAACCGCGGTTCCGCGCAAACCCATGGGCTCTACACCGGCATTCTGAAGGCGCTGTTGTAGGTCTTCGTCTTGAAGTAAACGAAAGACTTCGCTGGCCAATCTATCAACCACTGCCACGGGGGTTTTCACGGGTGTCATTAAAAGCATCCAGTTAGAAAAACGGAATTCGGATAACCCAGGCAGCTCGGCTATAGCAGGCACATCCGGTAAAGCGCGTGCGCGCTTCAGAGTAGTCACTGCCAGGACTCTCAAGCGCCCAGATTTGGCATGAGCGACAACCGGAGGCAGACCCACAATTGCCAGTGGGATCTGGTTGCCCAAGACATCATTAACGGCAGGCGCAGCTCCACGGTAGGGTATGTGTTGCAAGTCCAACTGGGCGGCCAGATTGAGTGCCTCGCCTGCAAAGTGCATTGAGCTACCGCTGCCGGGCGTGGCAAAACTTAGGTTTGATCGCCCTCCTTTAAACTGCGCGATCAAGGCCGATAGAGTCGAAGTAGCCAATGACGGATGGGCCACCAGTGCCAATGGGGTCTCGCCGACCAGTATTAACGGCATAAAAGATTTATCAGCTTGGTACGGTGTTTTCTGCCCTGCCAGTGGGCCCACCAGCACCTCGGCTGGCGAAGCCAGCAATAAGGTGTAGCCATCAGGATTTGCCTTGGCAACGCTGTCTGCTCCTATCGCCCCACTAGCACCGGCCTTGTTTTCAACCATGACCGGCTGGCCGAATGATTCCGAAAGCTTCTGGGACAGGGCTCGCGCCACAAAGTCCACCCCCCCACCTGCTGGATAGGCCACCACTATTCGTATCGGCTTGCTAGGATAGTCTTGGGCACCAGCGCTAATGCTCAGATAACCCAAACTCAGCGCTGCGATCAATAATTTGATCATCTGCATTGCAGGCTCCAAGACTCAATCTAATGTGAAAGCCACACCAGGGACAGGCGTGAAGCCAAGGTCACCACGGGCAACGACCGCTTCGCGTCCGCCGTTCATGGCAAGCAATTCTGCTTGGTCTGCTTTGGCTCGACTATCTACTTCCTCGGGATCGCAAATTTTGTACAGACGCTGGCGGCAATCGTCCAAGACCTTCGAATAGGCAGGGTTGACTGCGAGATCGACCAACTCCTCGGGATCAATCTCCAAATCAAAAAGCTGGCTGGGATAACCCACGTAGTGGACGTATTTGTACTGACCATGACGGATCATGAACGCGCCAGTAGCCGAGCCCATACCATGATATTCAACCAGCACATTCCGATCGGGTTGCGTGCCTTGTGCGATATCCAACAAGGACGTACCGGGGAACCCTTCGCGCAAATCAAGTTCACGGTTACCCACAACATCAAGGATTGTTGGATAGACATCGACATGGCTTACTGAGGTTTTCACAACCTGACCTTGCGCAATGCCATCGCCGGCCATGATGAGAGGCACGGCAGCAGCCTCTTCAAACATAGTTGACTTGCCCCACATGCCGCGTGTACCTAGGTTGTCGCCATGATCAGAGGTATAAATCACACGGGTGTTATCTGCCAAGCCAGCATCTTCAAGCGAGAGCAAGATCTTGCCGATGTTCTCATCCAAGAAAGAACACAATCCGTAATAGCCTGCAATCGCTCGCTTGACCGTGTCGCGGTCAAAGTAGTCGTCATAGTTGAAACTACGACGATAGTCGAGTAGGTAAGGATGATTAGGTCGCTGATCTTGCTCGTACAACTTAGGCATCGGTAGGTTCTGGTTGTAGTAGCGGTAATAGTGCTCAGGTGGCGCGGTCAACGGAAAATGCGGCGCAACCAGTGACACAAATAACACCCAGGGCTGATCATGATCCCGTTGAGCAGCCTGGCGCAACCAGACCTGTGCACGAGCCGTGATGTCACGGTCATACATGGTGTAAGTACTCTCACCAGGGCCAGCGTAATGAGCCATCTTGTAAGCGCCTTTACGCACCGGCAATTCACTGCGTACAAGGCCCATGAGGTCGCCTTTGCCCTCGAGAATGTGCATCGGAACCTGTTCCTCAGTAAAGCCGTGATCTTCGTCAGGTTTTCTAAAATGCAATTTTCCGATTGAAACCACCTCGTGTTTGCGATCTCGCAACTTGTGGTGCCAACTAGGAATCTCTCCGTCATAAGCGTCAGCGTTATCCCAGTACCCAATCTGATGAATGTACTTCCCAACAGCGAATGACGCACGCGCCGGAATGCATACTGGGCTCGAACAGTAAGCCGACTCAAAGCGTGTTCCTCTGGCTGCCAATGCGTCCAAATTCGGTGTTTTAACGATTTCACTGCCGTAGCAGCCAAGCGCTTTAGTTGAATGCTCATCTGACATGATGACGAGCAGGTTTTGGGGTTTGACGTTCATGGGGTACTCCTGTGGATGATGGGGTTCAAAACAAAGTCACTGTGGTTTCAGGGAACTTGAGCAAGCGCTTGGTTTTTCCAACAAAAAATTCTTGGTAATAAACAATGCGATCACGGCCTGCTTTTGCAGTGGCTTGTAAATACAAGCCTTGGAAACCGGATGGTGCGTCAACTCTGCTGCAAGCTTCATCATCAAAAGCGTCTATGCTCACCAAGTGGGTGATATCTGTAATGGGCAGTTGACATTGACGAATGATTAGCTGCTTGAAGTTGGCACCATGCATTTTTTCTACCGGCATTTCCCACAATCGTTTGAGAAGATTACGGTCAGCGTAAAAACGCGTGTAAATCTTGAATTCGTCATTGACGGTAATGATGCGGTCTAGCCGCATAACAGAAGCGTTTGGCCCAAGGTATTTAGACCAAACACCTTGCCCAGTAACAGCTTTACGTGCTACCGCCTGCGAATAGATAGGTAATATTGATTCCTGGTCATCAGCTAGAAAGCGGCAATGCCAGGGATCATGTAGCTCTCTAGGCCGGTCGGCCACAAAACTACCCAGGCCGTGCTGGCGAACAATCAGACCTTGGTCTGTCAAGTCTCGCAATGTGCGTTGGACTGTTCCAAGGCTATAAGGCGTAAGCGCTGTCAACTCCTCTTCGGCAGGAAGCTGATCGCCTGGTCGCCAAATTCCTTTACGAAAGGCTTCAATCAATACATCAGCTAGTCGTTGATATTTGGGTCGCCCGCTGCGGTCATTGTGTTGCAGACTCTGGAAAATTTCCGAACGACGTGCTTCTGTTCTCATGTATGTCTCCGGTCTACGTTAAAAAAACATCTTCTGGATCAGAGATCTAAAACAACTGGTCCCTGCATCACGCGTGCGCAGCAAACCAACACCTGACTATTTCGCTCTTGTTCGTCGAGTAAATAATCGTTGTGCTCAATCTGGCCACCTGAATAAGACACCTTGCAAGCACCACAGAGCCCCGACTCACAAGACGATTCACATGCGACCTGCGCCTCTCTCAAAGCCTGCAAGATCGTCTGCACTGGATAAACTGTTATTGAACGCTGTGATTTACTAAGCTGGATCTCAATTGACTGCCCATCAGATTTGGCTGCAGGCTTTGGTAAGGGCTCTGCACCGAAATACTCGCAATGCACATTTTTTTTGGGCCAATGACTAGTAGCAGATTCAACTGCTTTCATGAAACCTGTGGGGCCGCAGAAATACACGTGAGAACCCTGCTCGTGTGATTTCAAGAGTCCTGCGATGTCAAAACCTTGGCTTGGATTTCCGAAGTCATGATGAATGTGCACTCGACCCGCCACATACTTAGGTGCTAAGCGTTGTATGAACGCTGTTCGTTCTGGTGTCTGTGTGCAGTAATGGAGTTCATAACTTTTTCCCGACAGCTCCAACTGTTCAACCATGGAAATCAGAGGAGTAATGCCAATACCACCGGCCAGTAATATGGTGTGCTGCGCTGATAGATCGAGTGGAAAAAAATTATGTGGGCCTGAGACTTCCAGATAATCTCCAGGACGGACACGCTCGTGCATTGCCTTTGAGCCACCGCGACTGTTTGGCGCAAGTAGAACAGCAACACGATAACTTTCGACTAGCCCGGGGGCATTGCACAGCGAATACCGCCGCGAAAGCCCGCCGGGCGTTTTAATGTCGATGTGCGCTCCAGCTTCAAACGCAGGTAAATCAGTGTCTTGTGCATTCACCAATTCAAATGACAAAATGTTTTCAGCCTCGTAAGTGACCGAACGTACGCGCAGTTTCAACATCAATACCCCCTACATCAAGCCAATTGGGAATCAGACTGGGCAGCTTGCGTGCCAAGTCCACCATCAATCAGATTGAGTTGACGTCGAACATGAGCGTCGCGCTCTTCTGCGGGCAAATGGTCTGCCGAGCGCATGGCTTCCAGCACCTTCTTACCCAGCGACAGGATGAGCTTTCTGTCCTCTTCTCGTGGTAGTTCGGCGACATGAAGCACTGTGTCTTGTGAATACAGAGGCAAGGTCTTGCCTCTATCACTCAGACTTTCGTAAAGAGCGTTTGGTTTGCTCTGACCCCGCACCGCTTCGCGCAAAAGTTTGCGGCAGAGATAGACACCCACATCCGAGGCACCTGGATGTTCAGCTGCGTGTACTGCGATCTTGCCCTGGCTGACAATTGCTTCCCAGTCGCCCGGTGCGCGCTGACCTTCTTCATAACTGCGATCGCCAACCTGGCCAACCAGGAAATCAATCTTGTCAACACCACATCCGGACTCATCACCCAGACCATCAGGATCTACTGTGCTATTGAAGTGACGGTAGCCAAAGATGATCATATTTTGATCATCAATGGGCACGCTCCAGCGCGTACAGCCTGAAGTGCCATGGCGCTCACGCGCCGCAGTCGGAAGCAGGGAGCCGATCTGCAGGTAGTTGGGGAAGATCATCTCGGTGATGCGAACCCACACTTTGTTGTCGGGCAAGCGGCGCCCTGCGATAAAGCAGCAGCCATTGCCATCGCGCGTAGCTTCCCACTGCATGACAGGCATGTCACCAAAACCCTCAAGCGATACACCCGCTGCTACCTCGTCATCTACACCTTCAACGACCATTTTGTTATGCAACACTGCAGTATGCATATGGTCCATGATGTTTTCATAGACTTGAAGCCAGTTACAGGGATAGATGTTTGAGAAGGGCACCAGCTTGGTGTCCTTAGGCAAGCTGTATGTATCAAACTCAGGGAAGGGTGGCTGTTCATCGGGCGGGCCCATGTACGCAAACACAAGGCCATCACGCTCAAAGGCCGGATAAGCTCCCTGACAAACCGTTTGCTTCAGCCGCGTTGCATCCGTCTCGCAAGGTGCGTCCATCAGAATACCGTCGACATTGAAGTGCCAGCCGTGGTAGCAGCAACGTATGCCATGCTCAGCAATGATGCCGTATTCCAGGGATGCACCTCGGTGTGCGCACTGGCGATGCATCACACCGATGTCGCCACTTTTGTCCCGAAAAGCTACCAGATCTTCTCCCATGATCCGGATTGCCTTAGGCACATCCTTGAGTTCCTCGGAAAGACAGACAGGCTGCCAGAAGTGGCGCATGTATTCGCCCATCGGTGTGCCCGGGTTTGTGCTGGTGATTTCAAGATCGGGTTGCGTTTTTTCTCGCTGGGCGTAGCCTGCAAACCGCAGTGGATATGTTTTGCTTGAGTTCATAGTTCGTCTCCTTACAGATTAAAAATTGCTGCCGAGTTAATTCAATGCATTAGCTTGACTAATAAATCGGATATGCATGTATGCATCCAAGCCTTCAGGTCCCCCCTCATAACCTAGACCACTGTCCTTGGCCCCCCCAACAGGAGCATCTGACAGTGAAGGGGTAAAGTTATTCACACCTATCCATCCAGCCTCGATTCTTTCGCTGAACTCTGCCGCTCTGTGCATTTGCTGGGTGAAGGCATATGCCGCCAGGCCAAAAGGTGTAGCGTTTGCCTTGGCGATAACTTCGTCCATGGTCTCAAAACGCATGATGGGTGCCACGGGACAAAATGGCTCCTCGGTCAGAATGCTGGCCTTTTCAGAGAGTTGAGTAAGCACTGTAGGAGCAAAGAAAAAACCATCACCTGGCAAACGCTTGCCGCCAGTTTCAACACGAACGCCTTGACCATGCGCCTGTTCCACCAACTGTTGAGCTGCCTGCAAACGGCGAAGGTTATTAAGCGGGCCCATTTGAGTGCCTTCGACCAGGCCATCGCCAACACGCATGGACCTGGCAATTTCGGTAAATCGCGCAATGAAGTTGTCGGCAATATGCTCGTGCACATAAAAGCGACTAGGGGACAGACATACTTGGCCGGCATTGCGAAACTTGAAAGCTACGCAGGCGCGCACCACCTTTTCTACATCTACATCGTCGAACACGATGACCGGCGCATGACCACCGAGCTCCATGGTTGCGGGTTTAAGGTGCTGGCCTGCCTGGGCAGCTAACAAGCGACCTACCGGGACTGAGCCGGTAAAAGAAATTTTTCTGATAATCGGCGAAGCAATAAGCTTTTGCGAGATCTGAGAAGGAACTCCAAACAGCAGATTGAGCACACCTGCAGGTAAGCCTGCGTCAACAAAGGCACGAACCAACTCAATACAAATGGCTGGAGTTTCCTCTGCTGGTTTTAGAACTACGGTACAACCTGCTGCTAGAGCTGCTGCCACCTTCCGGGCAGCCAAGAATGCAGGGAAGTTCCAAGGCACCAGAGCAGCCACTGGACCTACAGGGCGTTTTACAGTTGACTGCGTCAGGTAGCGCGCGCGTGGAGGTAGGATTCTGCCGTAGGCACGCTTACCTTCTTCAGCGCAAAATACGATGCCTTCTATAACACGATCTAGTTCAGCGTAGGAATCGACCAGCGGCTTACCGTTCTCAAGTGTGAGGATCACTGCAAGTTGCTGACGACGGGCATCAATCAATGCGGCAGCGCGACGAAGCAGTTGATCACGCTCCCATGCGGTAGTTTGAGCCCATGATTCGAAAGCGGATTGAGCAGCCAGCAGTGCATCGTCGATATCTGCTTCGGTTGCAATCGGCAGTTTGCCAAGCAGTTGCTCGGTTGCTGGGTTAATTACCGGAAGGGTTTCACGACCATCTACTCCGCGCCACTCACCCGCCACATAAAGTTCTAAAGACTCGAGATACATATGAACAGACATATTCAACGCCCTTTCCAGTGGACCAACTTGTCTTCTGACAAGGCCAATACCAAATTGAGAATCAAGCCGATTGCACCAATCAGAGCGATGCCAATGAAAACCACTGGAATTCGGAAGAGCTGCGCAGCATCCGAGATCATGAATCCCAGGCCAGCTTGTGCACCCACCAGCTCGGCAGCTACCACAACCGCCCAACTCAGAGCCATAGCAACCTTAAGTCCGGTGAATATTTGAGGAATCGCAGCAGGCAAGACCACACGTAAAAATGTCTGAGCCTTACGTAACCCCATTGACTGGGCCGCCCTAAAATAAGCTTGAGGCACACCAGCAGCTCCAGCATGGGCGTTCACGAATGCGTAATTGAATGCCGTGAACATTATCAAAACCACTTTGCCGGTTTCGCCCAGGCCGAAGTACAGCACCGCCATTGGAATGAAGGCGATAGGCGGGATTGGACGTACAAAGGCCATGATGGGCGAGAACATTGCTCCGACCACACGGCTGTAGCCGCTTAGCAAACCCATTGGAATGCCAATAGTCACACCGAGGAAAAACCCCGCCAAGGTTCTGAAAAGGCTGATTTGAACGTGCGCCCACAGACTCTTACCTTTGTAGCCATCACCCAACAGATTCATGAACTCTCTGCCCATATCCATCGGTGTGGGGAGATACCCTGGCCCAATAAGACCCGAGAGTGTTATGGCTGACCATGCCGCCAACAGCAACAACACTGCAAAAATCGAATAGAACACCAGCGGCATGCTGCGTGGAATCTTGATCATGGCGACACCACTTCGTTGGCCTGCTGCGGCCTCAATCCCTTCTACCTTCATTTGCGCTCACCTTTGAGGTAACGTTGGATGTAACTCGGATCAATTGAGTCGGCGATTACCTTGGGCGAAAGTGCCGTAGGAATAGATCCAGCAGCCGCGAGCTGTTCGCTGGCTACTTGGAATTTCAGCGCCAAGCCCGCACTAGGGGCTGTCATTGAAAATGGAGATTTGGGATCGGCCTGTTGCTCAAGCGTTGGAATTCTGGAGAACTCTCGCTCGAATGCTGACTTGGCTACATCTCTCGAAATACCAACGTTTTTGACCAGTGCATCAATCGCCAGATTCGGGTTTTTGGCAATCATCTCCATTGCCTTAGCCTTCACTTGCACCAGCTTGAGACCCAAATCTGGGTTTTTGCTCAAGAAGGCGGGACGTCCTGCCGTCATGCCTGGACAGACTCCGCCGTGGGGGGTGTATTCAGTCGCCCAGCCCGCCACTTTGTAACCTTGAGTGATAAGGCTGTTGGAAAATGGTGACCATGCAATACCCGCTTGAATCGCACCACTTTGGAAAGCGTTACCGTACAAGGGCGGAGCGATATTCACGACACTGAGATCTGCGACCTTGACGCCCATGTTTTTAGCCATCAACATCAGCGAAACTTGCGCACAAGTCCCTGAGGGAGCTCCGATCGCTTTGGCCTTTGGCAAATCAGAAATTGTGTTGATCCCAGCCTTGGAATCGACAATCAAGGCCTCTGCAGCTGCATGGTCAAGCTCCCAATAGATCATCTTGAGCGGAATCCCTTGACCAATCGCGAAAACAGTTGCCAATCCTGTAGTTACCACATCAAGGCTTTCGCTTTTTAGCCCAGCCAGCAAAGGCGCCCCCGATGCAAAGAAGAAAAATTCGGGGTCTAGTCCCACCTCTTTAAATAAACCATTATCCTTAGCGACGTAGACTGCGTAATAGTCAGCAGAGGGCAACCCCCACTTGAATTTGAATGGTGCCGCTGGAGCTTGCGCATGTACTGCACTTAGTGCGAGCGAACAGCTCATCGCCATCACAAGACGCTTCAAAAATCGTTTCATGTTTATCTCCTGATGTAATGAAAATCAGCCGAATTAGGCTGCCGTCAACTTTGCTTGGTTCTTCTGCGCCTCTTTGGACGCATTGACTTCCTCCTGCACTGCCTGCAGAAGCTGCCGCTGCAGATCAATGAAATACGGCGTTGTTAAAAACTCCGAAGTACGAGGCTTTTCTACTTCTACGTTCACTGAGAGCTTGACTCGGCCCGGACGTCGAGTCATGACCAACACCCGGTCTGCTACAAAAATCGCCTCGCTGACGTCGTGAGTAATAAAGAAAATGGTTGGCTTATATTCCTGCCAGAGCTTGAGTAGTAGCTCTTGCATCTGGATTCGTGTCTGATAGTCCAGCGCTCCAAATGGTTCGTCTAGCAAAAGAACTTTGGGCTCTGAAACGAGCGCTCGCGCTATCTGCACCCGCTGTTGCATACCGCCAGAAAGCTGATAGGGGTAATGCCGCTCGAAACCTGACAGACCCACTTCAGCGAGCAAGTGCAAGGCACGAGCGGTGTAGGCTTCCTTATCGATTCCTTGGCACTTGACACCCAAAGTCACGTTATCAAATACGTTGAGCCATGGGAAAAGCGTCGGATGCTGAAACACCACCGCGCGATCCGGACCAGGCGCGTCAATCTCCGCGCCGTCCAAAGTCAGAATACCGGTGCTGAGCTTTTCAAAGCCCGCAATCGTGTTGAGAGCAGAAGATTTGCCGCAACCGGTTGGACCGAGCACAGTGACGATTTCTGCCGTTTTGATATCTAGGTCCAAGCTATCTATGGCCAATGTTGGATTTTTGGCCCGGCCAGTACCTCCATAGAGCTTGCTTGCTCCCTTAAAACTAATTTTTGGTTGAACATAGGCATTCATGGCAATCAGCCCCGCTTTGGTTGTCATGTTGTCTCCTCTTGTTTGTTAATTTCGCCGTTGATTAACTGTAGTGCTATACAGGACTAAAGATCAACAGTACCTCCCGCATCGTTTTCCCTACGTCCTATGTAAATTAAACAAAGAAAACAATAGGACTGAGTGAAATGAACAGAAACTGCAACTCATTTCATCCACCTACGGAGACGCGATCGTCACAAAGAAGGATTGGAAGGGACGGTGGGAGTGGCTGATTGGGGAGCTTCAGCTACTCGGGCGCCACTGCCGAGCAGAGATTTCAAATCCAGCGCAAATTCGATTTGCATACTCAAAGAGGGGGTGGGTGACCGCCTTGACGACCCGGTTCTAATGCCGCACTAGAAATATTTTCATGATCCCGAACCGTTTCATGCCCAACCTGCCTCTTAGTGGGTGAAGTTCATCTTCATTCATTTAACTGTCGAAGGAGATCCAAATGTTCTATGTCAAAAATGTTCCAAATTGGGAACGCGTATTGCGGGTCATTGCAGGCGTGATGGCACTCGCTTTTGCTGCAATGAACTGGGGCACATCCAGCATCGCTGTGGGCATTGGGATCATGGGCGCCGTTTTGGCCATGACGGGCTTGGTGGGTTTCTGCCCCATGTGTGCCATGGTGGGGCGCAAACTCAACAAAAGTTCTTGAGTGCTTGACATGAATACAGGCGATCGCGATAGCTTGATCATGGCGGCCCAAACGGGTGACGCCATGGCGATATCGCGCCTGCTGGCTGTTTGCCAGGCAGATGCTCGCAGGTACGCTTACAGACATTGCTATGCCAGCGACGTTGATGATGCCGTTCAAGAGTCGCTGTTGGTGGTGTCTCGCAAAGTCAAAGGTTTGAAAGCAGCTGCCGCATTTTCCTCGTGGCTTTTTACGGTGATCAAACGGGAGTGCCGCAAGCTAGAACGCATGATGTTCAAGCACGATCCATTGCCCGATGAGTTGGCAGAGGAGCAGATGCTGTGCCGGGATGACGTTGCTTTGCGAATTGATTTGGCTAAAGCCCTGGAGTCCTTGCCTGCGCATTACCTTGAAGTGGTACTGCTGCGCGATTTTGAAGAACTCACCATTGCTGAAATTGCAGAGAGACTTGGCGAACAACAGGGTGCAGTGAAAAGTCGATTGCATCGCGCCAGAGAGTTGGTGCGCGAGTACATGCTCGGCACTGGTTCTTAGAACTTTCAGGAGTTTTTTATATGAGAACAGACACATGCTGCAGTCAACCCGTGATCACTCAATCGGTCTTGAAATGTCCTGGCTGTGGTCACGCACAGACGCTTGCAATGCCCACAAATTCATGTCTTTTCTTTTGTGTGTGTGAAGCGTGTCACGTAGTCATCAGCCCAAAGCAAGGGGACTGCTGTGTATTTTGCAGCTATGGCACCGTAAAGTGCCCACCTGTTCAATTGGCCATGCTTGAATAATTTTCCGCAAGTATCGGAATGCACATACGGTCAACACTTTGGAGGCGCTCATGCAAGCAATAACCAACAGGTCAGCGATCCTCTTTGCGTTGGTATTTTTTTTGAATGTGCCAGTTATTGCATCGGCCTCTCAATGCAAAAAAGACTTGGCTGCCGTCGATTCCGGGATTAAAGATCAATACGGAGGTTATGACTCGTGGTGGGATTATTTCAAATGCCCCGTTTGTTTGGGTGGTGATCTTCGGAAAGATGCGATTGTGAGCAAGTCGCAAATTAGAGAGATAAGTAGCATGCGCAATATCGCCTACCTGCAAA
>JACCDU010153532.1_pt1 | contig 15800 bp, 11 predicted proteins | sample 7446081 | NCBI WGS metagenome assembly JACCDU01 (sample SAMN15323447, study PRJNA562643) | freshwater metagenome | isolation source: river surface water | place: USA:Blue River Watershed | collected 2017-08-17
CGATCTGCGAGTAGTCTTTTGCTTCGCCACCAAACTTCTTGGACAGAACAGTCGTGATCGCTGCGGTCAACGTCGTTTTGCCGTGGTCAACGTGGCCGATTGTGCCGACGTTAACGTGTGGTTTGGTGCGTTCGAATTTACCTTTTGCCATGATTTTCCTCTAACTTAATTACTTGCCACGGGCAGCGATGATTTCATCGGCCACATTTTTCGGAGCTTCGGAGTAGTGCTTGAATTCCATCGTGTAAGTTGCACGACCTTGCGTCAATGAACGCAGGTTTGTCGCGTAACCAAACATCTCGGCCAGAGGGACTTCGGCCTTAATGACCTTGCCACCACCAACCATGTCATCCATGCCCTGGAGCATGCCACGACGTGAGGACAAATCGCCCATCACAGTACCGGCATAGTCTTCGGGTGTTTCAACTTCAACAGCCATCATCGGCTCAAGCAGCACAGGACTTGCCTTGCGCATACCGTCTTTGAAAGCCATTGAAGCTGCCATGCGGAACGCGTTCTCATTTGAGTCAACGTCGTGGTATGAACCGAAGAACAATGTCGCTTTAACATCAACGACAGGGTAGCCGGCCAAAATACCTGATGGCAGTGTTTCCTGGATGCCTTTGTCCACTGCAGGGATGTATTCACGAGGAACCACACCGCCCTTAATGGCGTCGACAAACTCGTAACCGCCGCCTGGTGGCAGGGGCTCAAGCTTCAGGACAACGTGACCATACTGACCGCGACCACCTGATTGCTTGACGAATTTGCCTTCAATCTCTTCGCAAACTTTACGAATCGTTTCACGGTAGGCCACTTGTGGCTTACCAACGTTTGCCTCGACGCTGAACTCACGCTTCATGCGGTCGACGATAATTTCCAGATGCAACTCACCCATTCCGGAAATAATGGTCTGGCCAGACTCTTCATCCGTACGAACGCGGAATGAAGGATCTTCTTGCGCGAGACGGGACAAGGCAAGACCCATTTTTTCTTGGTCTGCTTTGGTCTTGGGCTCAACAGCCTGCGAAATCACAGGCTCGGGGAACACCATACGCTCAAGCATGATGTGTGAATCCACATCACATAAAGTCTCGCCCGTTGTCACGTCTTTCAAACCGACCACAGCGGCGATGTCACCTGCAACCACTTCTTTAATTTCTTCGCGGTTGTTTGCGTGCATCTGCAAGATACGGCCGATACGCTCTTTCTTACCCTTAATCGGGTTGTAAATGGTATCGCCCGACTTCAGAACGCCAGAATACACACGCACGAAAGTCAACTGACCAACATAGGGGTCGGTCATCAACTTGAATGCAAGCGCTGCAAACTTTTCATTATCATCTGCTTTACGGCTGGTCTCAGTACCATCATCGAGCTCACCCTTGACTGGTGGAATGTCCACTGGCGAAGGCAAATACTCAATCACAGCGTCGAGCATGCGCTGTACACCCTTGTTTTTGAAGGCTGTACCACAAAGCATCGGCTGGATTTCGCAAGCGATGGTGCGCGTACGGATTCCGAGCTGGATTTCTTCTTCGGTCAGCTTGCCACCTTCGAGGTATTTGTTCATCAGCTCTTCTGATGACTCGGCTGCGGCTTCAACCAGTTTTTCATGCCACTCGTCTGCAAGTTCTTGCATATCGGCAGGAATGTCGACGTAGTCGAATTTAATGCCTTGGCTCGCCTCATCCCAGATGATTGCTTTCATCTTGACGAGATCGATGACGCCAGTGAACTTTTCTTCGGCGCCAATAGGCAATACGACTGGCACTGGATTCGCCTTGAGGCGTGTCTTGAGCTGGTCGTAAACTTTGTAAAAGTTCGCGCCTGTGCGGTCCATCTTGTTGACGAATGACAGACGTGGCACACGGTATTTATTAGCCTGGCGCCATACAGTTTCAGACTGAGGCTGAACACCACCCACAGCGCAGTAAACCATGCAGGCGCCGTCAAGCACACGCATTGAACGTTCAACTTCAATGGTGAAGTCAACGTGTCCGGGAGTATCGATCACGTTGATGCGATGCTCTGGATAATTGTTACCCATGCCTTTCCAGAAGGCAGTGGTTGCGGCAGACGTAATCGTGATGCCGCGCTCTTGTTCCTGCTCCATCCAGTCCATCGTGGCTGCGCCATCGTGAACTTCGCCAATCTTGTGATTGACACCGGTGTAGAACAAGATTCGTTCTGTAGTTGTGGTCTTCCCTGCGTCGATGTGGGCAGAGATACCGATGTTGCGGTAGCGCTCGATCGGGGTTTTGCGGGCCATGGTTGATCCTTAAATTACCAGCGGAAATGACTGAATGCTTTGTTAGCTTCAGCCATCTTGTGCGTATCATCACGCTTTTTCATGGCAGCACCACGGCCTTCTGCTGCATCGAGCAGCTCGCCAGCGAGGCGCAGATCCATTGACTTCTCACCGCGTTTTTTCGCGGCTTCACGCAACCAGCGCATGGCCAATGCCAAACGACGGACCGGGCGAACTTCCACCGGCACCTGATAGTTGGCACCACCAACACGGCGGCTTTTTACTTCAACGATTGGCTTGATGTTGTTGATGGCCAGATTGAAGACTTCGATTGGCTCTTTGCCTGTCTTAGTCTGAATCTGATCCAGCGCACCGTAGATAATGCGCTCTGCCACAGCTTTTTTGCCGGACAACATCACAACGTTCATAAATTTAGCGAGCTCGACGCTGCCGAATTTTGGATCGGGCAGGATGTCACGTTTGGGGACTTCGCGACGACGGGGCATATCAATTCCTTTGTGTCATTTCAGTTGAACCGTAGCCTTTAGGCCACAGCCACGATCTACCATCGGGTAGATCACTTACGATGCCAAATTGCTATTGCTTTTTGGCTGCACATTTCAGTGCTACTTTTTCAGTGCTACTTTATTTGCTGCTTGATTACTTAGCTTGTTTGGGGCGCTTGGCACCGTACTTGGAACGCGATTGCTTGCGGTCTTTCACGCCCTGCAAATCGAGTGAACCGCGAACGATGTGGTAACGCACACCTGGCAAGTCTTTTACACGACCGCCGCGCACGAGCACGACCGAGTGTTCCTGCAGGTTGTGGCCTTCGCCACCAATGTACGAAATGATCTCAAAACCGTTGGTCAGACGCACTTTGGCGACTTTACGCAACGCCGAGTTTGGCTTCTTAGGTGTTGTTGTGTACACACGTGTGCACACACCGCGTCGCTGAGGGCAGTTTTCGAGCGCTGGGCTCTTGCTCTTAGAAACGCTGACTTCGCGCGGCTTGCGCACGAGTTGGCTAATGGTTGGCATAACCTCAAATTCCCTTTTATTTCTGATACTTGCGTGCGGTGTATTTCACCCTGAAATTCACCCTCTACGACGCGTTCTCAGTATTCCCGTTCCTGGGCAGCTCGCGCAAACCCACCATCAAACGGAAATCCGTAAAAGAGCGGGTATTGCTTTTCAAACCAGGGCGCATCAACAAGCCCAGAGCTGTTGAGTCCCCAAAAAATACGGTAAGCCTTATAGCTTAGCGTAAATCCTTATTTACTGTCAACCGACTTAGCAAAGGCTGTAAAAACCTTTGCTAAGTTCTGTTGAGTCTTGATGTACTGATTTTCGTACAAACTTCTGGTTATTCTTCAGTTGCTTCTGGTGCTTCAGCAGCAGCAGGTGCATCTTCGAATGGGTTGGCTTGCTGTCGTGCGGCCTCGCGTTCTGCCGCTTCGATTGCTTCTTTTTCCTTGCGTGCAACGTGGTACGCCATTCCGGTACCAGCTGGAATCAAGCGACCCACAATGACGTTTTCTTTCAGTCCACGCAAATCGTCGCGCTTGCCCATAATGGCAGCCTCGGTGAGTACGCGTGTGGTTTCCTGGAAGGAAGCCGCTGAAATGAAAGAGTCTGTCGACAGCGAAGCTTTCGTGATACCCAACAAAATGTTGTCGTAAGTTGCTGGACGCTTGTTTTCAGCTTCCATACGATCATTTTCATTGAGCAACTCGGCACGCTCGACCTGCTCGCCAGGGATGAAGGATGTATCACCTGCATCAACAATGTTGATACGACGCAACATCTGGCGAACAATCACCTCGATGTGCTTGTCGTTAATCTTCACGCCTTGCAAACGATACACGTCCTGAACTTCATCCACGACATAGGTCGCCAAACGCTCGATACCCTGCAAACGCAGAATGTCATGCGGATCGGCGGGACCGTCAACAATCATTTCGCCTTTATTCACAACCTGGCCGTCATGCACCAACACTTGCTTCTCTTTAGGAATCAAGAACTCGTGTGCAATGCCTTCGAGGTCGGTAATCACCAGACGCTGCTTGCCCTTGGTGTCCTTGCCGAACGAAACCGTACCCGTGACATCGGCCAACATGCCAGCGTCTTTGGGTGAACGTGCTTCGAACAACTCGGCCACGCGTGGCAAACCGCCGGTAATATCGCGAGTCTTTTGCGATTCTTGTGGAATACGCGCCAGCACCTCGCCCACTTGGGCTTGTTGACCATCACGCACCGTAATCAGCGCGCCAACGGGGAACGAAATATTCACTGAGTGATCCGTACCCGCGATCTTGACTTCTTCACCTTTTTCACCGATCAGCTTGATCTGTGGACGCATGGCGATCTTGCCGCCACGTGTCTTGGGCGTGATCACCACGAGGGTGGACAAGCCCGTCACATCATCAACCTGTTTGGCAACCGTTGCGCCTTCTTCAATATTTTCGAAACGCACAGTCCCAGCGTATTCGGAAATAATTGGACGGGTCAGCGGATCCCAAGTGGCCAGACGCGCGCCTGCTTTCAAGACGTCGCCATCGTTGACTTGCAGCGTCGCGCCGTAAGGCACTTTGTGACGTTCGCGCTCACGGTCATTGTCACCATAGATGACAATTTCACCAGAGCGTGAAATAGCAACACGTTCGCCTTTAGGGTTTGTCACGTAACGCATGGTGCTTGCAAAACGCACGACACCATTGGATTTCGTTTCAACACCGCTTGCCATTGCTGCGCGAGACGCAGCACCACCGATGTGGAACGTGCGCATCGTCAGCTGTGTACCTGGCTCACCAATCGATTGCGCTGCAATGACACCCACAGCTTCACCGACGTTGACCAGATAGCCGCGACCCAAATCGCGGCCATAGCAATGCGCGCACAAACCATGACGCGTTTCACAAGTCAGAGGAGTACGTACACGCACCTCGTCCACGCCAAGCTTGTCGATGTAATCCACCAAGTCTTCGTCAAGCAACGTACCCGATGCAATCGCTGTTTCCTGAGTGTCTGGATTGACGATATCAACCGCTGCAACACGACCAAGAATACGCTCACGCAAGGGCTCGATCACTTCACCACCCTCGACCAAGGCTTTCATCGAATAACCATGGGTCGTGCCACAATCGTTTTCGGTGATCACCAAGTCTTGTGTCACGTCAACCAAACGACGTGTCAGGTAACCCGAGTTTGCTGTCTTGAGCGCGGTATCCGCCAAACCTTTACGCGCGCCATGCGTAGAAATGAAGTACTGAAGTACGTTCAATCCTTCGCGGAAGTTCGCTGTAATAGGTGTTTCAATAATCGAACCATCTGGCTTGGCCATCAGTCCACGCATACCGGCCAGCTGTCTAATCTGAGCAGCTGAACCACGCGCACCCGAGTCCGCCATCATGTAAATGGAATTGAAAGACTCTTGACGCACATGATCGCCATGACGATCGACAACGGGCTCTGTTGCCAACTGTTCCATCATGGCCTTGCCGACTTTGTCGCCAGCCTTGCCCCAGATGTCCACGACGTTGTTGTAGCGCTCTTGCGAGGTGACGAGACCGGACGAATATTGCTTGTCAATCTCTTTCACTTCACGGCTGGCTTCGGCCAAGATGTCACCCTTGACTTCAGGGATCAACATGTCGCCCATCGCGATCGAAATGCCGCCACGTGTTGCAAGTCGGAAACCGGCCTGCATCAGTTTGTCAGCAAAAATCACGGTGTCGCGCAAACCGCAACGACGGAAGGATTGGTTAATCAGGCGTGAGATTTCTTTCTTTTTCAGCGCGCGGTTCAACACGGAAAAAGGCAAACCGCGTGGCAAAATTTCTGACAGCAAGGCACGACCTGTTGTGGTCTCTACTCTTTGCACACCAGCAACCCACTCGCCATCTGCATTACGTGTCCACTCGGGCAGACGAACAGTAATCCGTGTCTGCAGAGTAGTCTCGCGGTTGTCGTACGCACGCTGCACCTCGGCAACATCGGCAAAGAACATGCCTTCGCCTTTGCCGTTTGTGCGTTCACGCGTGGCGTAATACAAGCCCAACACGATATCCTGTGAAGGAACGATCGATGGCTCGCCGTTTGCAGGGAACAGGATGTTGTTTGAAGCCAGCATCAACGTGCGGGCTTCCATCTGCGCCTCAATCGACAGCGGTACGTGAACAGCCATCTGGTCACCGTCAAAGTCGGCATTGAATGCCGCGCAAACCAACGGATGCAGTTGAATCGCTTTACCTTCGATCAGAACCGGCTCGAAAGCCTGGATGCCCAAACGGTGCAACGTTGGCGCACGGTTCAGCATGACCGGATGTTCACGAATCACGTCTTCGAGAATATCCCAAACCACAGGCTCCTGGCTTTCAACCAACTTCTTGGCAGCCTTGATCGTTGTGGCCAGACCCATCAACTCGAGACGGCTGAAAATAAATGGCTTGAACAACTCGAGTGCCATCAGCTTTGGCAAGCCGCACTGATGCAGTTTGAGCTGTGGACCCACCACAATCACGGAACGGCCGGAGTAGTCGACGCGCTTACCAAGCAAGTTCTGACGGAAACGCCCGCTCTTGCCTTTGATCATGTCCGCGAGAGACTTGAGCTGACGCTTGTTTGCGCCCGTCATGGCCTTGCCGCGACGACCGTTGTCAAGCAAGGAGTCTACGGACTCTTGCAGCATGCGCTTTTCGTTGCGCAAAATAATCTCAGGAGCTTTAAGCTCGAGCAAGCGCTTGAGACGATTGTTACGGTTGATCACGCGACGATATAAATCGTTCAGGTCAGAGGTCGCGAAACGACCACCGTCCAGAGGTACCAGAGGACGCAAGTCCGGTGGCAACACGGGCAGCACTTCCATGACCATCCACTCAGCCTTGATGCCAGACTTTTGGAAACCCTCAAGCACTTTAAGTCGCTTGGAGATTTTCTTGATCTTGGCTTCTGAGGTCGTAGCGTTGAGTTCTCCGCGCAATGTTTCCACTTCGCGATCGATGTCGATCGTGCGCAATAATTCGCGCACAGCCTCGGCACCCATCAGCGCACGGAAATCATCACCGTATTCTTCTGTCTTGGCGATGAAATCGTCGTCCGACATGATCTGACCGCGCTTGAGCGGGGTCATGCCAGGTTCGATCACGCACCATGCTTCAAAATAAAGCACGCGCTCAATGTCACGCAAGGTCATATCAAGCACCATGCCCAAACGGGATGGCAAGCTCTTCAAGAACCAAATGTGCGCAACAGGACTGGCCAGTTCGATATGACCCATCCGCTCGCGACGCACTTTTGCGACAGTGACTTCAACACCGCACTTTTCGCAAATGACACCGCGGTGCTTCAAGCGCTTGTATTTGCCGCACAAACATTCGTAGTCCTTGATGGGACCAAAAATTTTCGCGCAAAACAAACCATCGCGCTCTGGCTTGAAGGTTCGATAGTTAATTGTTTCTGGCTTGCGCACTTCACCGTAAGACCACGAGCGGATCTTTTCGGGTGAAGCGATGCCAATTTTGATGGCATCGAACTGTTCGTCTTGCGAAACCTGTTTGAAAAGGTCGAGTAGCGCTTTCATTATTTACGCTCCAGATCCATGTCAAGCGCCAAGGAACGAATTTCCTTGACCAACACATTGAACGATTCGGGCATGCCCGCATCGATCGTGTGATCGCCTTTGACAATGTTTTCGTATACCTTGGTGCGGCCGTTGATGTCATCGGATTTCACCGTCAACATCTCTTGCAGCGTGTAAGACGCGCCGTACGCCTCGAGTGCCCAGACTTCCATCTCACCGAAACGCTGGCCACCAAACTGAGCTTTACCGCCCAGAGGTTGCTGTGTCACGAGAGAGTAAGGACCTGTTGAACGCGCGTGCATCTTGTCATCAACCAAGTGGTGCAGCTTGAGATAGTGCATGTAGCCCATGGTGACAGGGCGCTCGAACTGCTCGCCAGTGCGTCCGTCATAAAGCCAGGCTTGCGTACGCGACTCTGTCAGACCCATTTGCTGGGCGATTTCGTCCGGGTAAGCTAACTCGAGCATCTTGGTGATTTCAGCTTCTGTCGCACCGTCAAACACGGGTGTAGCAAAAGGAACGCCATTCTTCAGGTTCTGAGCAAGTTCAATGACTTCGTCATCATTGAGCTCCTCAATACGGGCACCCGTGCCTGTACCGTTGTAAACCTTGTCGAGATACGCGCGAATCTTTTTCACTTCGACTTTTTGCTGATCACGCAGCATGTCGCCGATGCGCTGGCCCAGACCCTTGGCAGCCCAACCTAAGTGAACCTCAAGAACCTGACCAACGTTCATTCGCGAAGGCACGCCCAATGGGTTGAGCACGATGTCAGCCGGTGTTCCGTCCGCCATGTGCGGCATATCCTCAACCGGAGTGATACGCGATACAACACCCTTGTTACCGTGACGACCGGCCATCTTGTCGCCAGGCTGCAAGCGACGCTTGACGGCGAGGTAAACCTTGATCATCTTGAGTACGCCTGGTGGCAACTCATCGCCCTGCGTCAGTTTTTTACGCTTTTCTTCAAAAGCCAGATCAAACTGATGACGCTTTTGTTCAAGAGACTCTTTGGCCTGCTCAAGCACAACTGCATGCGCCTCGTCAGCCAAACGAATGTCGAACCACTGCCAGCGATCCAGCTCTGCCAAATACTCTTTGGTCAAAGCCGTACCTTTGGCAAGCTTGCGAGGACCACCGTTAACGATCTTTTTGATCAGCAACTTTTCGATACGATCGAAGGTATCGTTTTCAACAATACGCAGCTGATCGTTCAGATCCTGGCGATAGCGACGCAGCTCATCATCAATAATCGACTGAGCACGCTTGTCCCGCACAATCCCTTCGCGTGTGAAGACCTGCACGTCAATGACTGTTCCGACCATGCCTGAAGGCACGCGCAATGATGTGTCTTTAACGTCTGAGGCCTTTTCACCGAAAATCGCACGCAACAGTTTTTCTTCTGGTGTCAGCTGGGTCTCACCCTTGGGCGTGACCTTACCAACCAACACGTCATCGGCACGCACCTCTGCGCCAATGTGAACGATACCCGACTCATCGAGACGATTGAGTTGTGTTTCGGCCAGATTGCTGATGTCACGTGTGATCTCTTCGGCACCGAGCTTGGTATCGCGAGCGACAACGGTAAGTTCTTCGATGTGGATCGATGTGTAGCGATCGTCTGCTACAACTTTTTCAGAGATCAAAATCGAGTCTTCGAAGTTGTAACCGTTCCAAGGCATGAAGGCGATCAACATGTTTTGACCCAGAGCGAGTTCGCCCAGATCTGTTGATGCACCATCCGCTAACACGTCTCCAGCAGCAACAATATCACCACGGCGCACGATCGGGCGCTGGTTAATGTTGGTGTTTTGGTTGGAGCGCGTGTATTTGATCAGGTTGTAAATATCTACACCGACCTCACCTGCTACGTTTTCTTCGTCATTGACACGAATCACGATACGATCTGCATCAACGTGATCGACAACGCCACCGCGCAAAGCTTGAACCGTTGTGCCAGAGTCGATCGCAACTGTGCGCTCAACACCGGTACCAACCACAGGTTTTTCTGGACGCAAACATGGCACAGCTTGACGCTGCATGTTGGCACCCATCAACGCGCGGTTTGCATCGTCGTGCTCGAGGAAAGGAATCAACGAAGCAGCAACAGACACGATCTGCGATGGCGCAACGTCCATGTAATGCACATTCGCTGGAGCCGTGAGCAATGTCTCGCCTGACTGGCGACATGCGACGAGGTCGTCCGTGAACTTGCCTGTCGGGCTCAACTCTGCGTTTGCCTGAGCAATTACGTAGTTGCTTTCTTCGATCGCGGACAAATATTCAATCTGATCTGTGACGCAGCTATCGACAACTTTGCGATAGGGCGTTTCAAGGAAACCATACTCGTTCAAACGAGCATAGAGTGCCATGGAATTGATCAGACCAATGTTTGGTCCTTCAGGTGTCTCAATCGGACATACACGACCATAATGCGTTGGATGCACGTCACGGACTTCAAAGCCTGCGCGCTCACGAGTCAAACCACCAGGTCCCAATGCCGAAACGCGACGCTTGTGCGTGATTTCGGAAAGAGGGTTCGTTTGATCCATAAACTGGGAAAGCTGGCTTGAACCGAAGAACTCCTTGATCGCTGCAGAAATAGGCTTAGAGTTGATCAAGTCATGCGGCATCAGATTTTCTGTTTCTGCCTGACCCAAGCGCTCTTTGACTGCGCGCTCAACACGAACCAAACCTGCGCGGAACTGGTTTTCTGCCAATTCACCGACGCAACGCACGCGACGATTGCCAAGGTGATCGATGTCATCAATCTGTCCGCGACCGTTACGCAGCTCAACCAACACTTTGATTGTTTCGAGGATATCCTCGTTTGTCAGTGTCATTGGGCCGGTAATGTCGTCGCCACGACCTAAACGACTGTTCACCTTCATGCGACCCACGCGTGACAAATCGTAGGTTTCTTCGCTGTAGAACAGACGCTGGAAGAGGGCTTCAACCGCATCTTCGGTTGGTGGCTCGCCAGGGCGCATCATGCGATAGATCGCCACACGAGCGGCCATCTGATCAGCGGTTTCGTCTGCGCGCAATGTCTGCGAGATGAACGGACCGCGATCGAGGTCGTTTGTGTAAAGCGTCTGAATCGAAGTGATACCGGCCGCGCGCAATGCGCTCAGCGTACCTTCGGTAATCTCGTCGTTTGCCGAAGCAATCAACTCACCTGTTTCAGCATCCACGATGTTCGTTGCAATCACACGGCCAATCAGAAAATCTTCAGGCACAGAAATGCGCTGAATTTTGGCCGCTGCGATATCGCGCAGATGCTTTGCATTGACACGCTTGTCTTTTTCAACAAGCACCTTGCCCGTGCGATCAGTGATATCGAAACGGGCAACTTCACCCTTCCAACGGTCACCGACGAACTCCATCATGCCACCCTCGCTTTGTAATTCGAATTGATCGAATTCAAAGAATTGTGACAAGATGGCTTCGGGTGTTAATCCGATCGCCTTGAGCAAAATCGTGACAGGCATCTTGCGTCGACGGTCAACCCGGAAAAACAAAATGTCTTTCGGGTCAAATTCGAAATCGAGCCATGAGCCACGGTAAGGGATCACACGAGCCGAAAACAACAACTTGCCCGAGCTGTGGGTCTTGCCGCGGTCATGCTCAAAGAACACGCCGGGCGAGCGATGGAGCTGGGATACGATGACACGCTCGGTGCCATTGATGACGAAAGAGCCGGTGCTAGTCATGAGCGGTATTTCGCCCATGTAGACCTCTTGCTCTTTGACTTCCTTCACTGTTGGCTTGCTGACCTCGCGGTCAAGCAGAACCAGGCGTACTTTCGCACGCAGTGGTGAAGCGTATGTCAAGCCCCGCAACTGACACTCTTTGACATCGAACACAGGTTCGCCTAAGCCGTAGCTGACGAACTCGAGACGAGCCATGTTGTTGTGGCTGGAGATGGGGAAAATTGAACTAAAGGCTGCCTGCAATCCTTGCTCTTTACGAGCAGAAGGTGCGGTATCAGCTTGCAAGAAGGTTAGATAAGATTGAAGCTGTGTCGCAAGCAGAAAGGGAACGTCTTGCACGTCCTCACGCTTCGCGAAGCTTTTGCGGATGCGCTTTTTTTCGGTAAACGAGTAAGGCATGAGCACTCCGACTCGAAGTTACATAGGCCGTCAACCACGGCCACAGGGTATGACTTAAGGAACTGCAGGTACTTCAAACGACTTCAGAAAACCCGACTACTCAACTGCTTTAAGAGAGGTTTTCTGAAAGCGCAAACGCCCGGGAATGCAATATCTGCTTTCCCGGGCGGTCACTGAAAAAATTATTTCAGTTCAGCTTTAGCGCCAGCTTCTTCAAGCTTCTTCTTTGCAGCTTCAGCATCAGCCTTGGCAACACCTTCTTTAACTGCCTTAGGAGCGCCATCAACCAGATCTTTAGCTTCTTTCAAGCCAAGACCTGTCAGTTCGCGAACAGCTTTAATCACGCTAACTTTGTTAGCGCCAGCTTCTGTCAGCATCACTGTGAATTCTGTTTGCTCTTCAGCAGCAGCAGCACCGCCGCCAGCAGCAGGTGCTGCAACAGCAACAGCGGCAGCAGCAGCCGACACGCCAAACTTCTCTTCCATTTCTTTGATCAGCTCGGACAACTCAAGCACAGTCATGCTAGAGATTGCGTCGAGGATTTCAGCTTTAGTAGCCATTTGTAGAACTCCAGATTAAATAATATGCCAGGGGTTGGTATCGCTTGTCGTTCAACGAAGTTTCTTTCAGCTGTATTAAGCAGCTTCTTTCTGATCACGCACAGCCGCAAGGCCACGCACGAACTTAGTCGGAACTTCATTAAGGGTACGTACAAATTGCGCAATCGGAGCTTGCATCGTGCCAAGCAATTTGGAGAGCAACTCTTCGCGTGAGGGCATCGTGGCCAAGGCCTTAACACCGTTGACATCTAACAGGCTGTTGGGCAATGCCCCTGCCTTGATGACCAGCTTATCGTTGTCTTTCGCAAATGCGGAAAGCACTTTTGCAGCATTGACTGGATCAGCACTGATGCCATAGATCAGTGGACCCACCAATTTGTCGGACAAAGCCTCGAAAGGCGTGCCTGCGACAGCTCGGCGTGCCAGCGAGTTTTTGAGGACTCGGAGATACACACCTGACTCACGCGCAGTTTTGCGCAGTACGGTGACAGAGGCGACGTCCAGACCACGGTACTCTGCAACCACAATCGATTGGGCTTTCGCGACTTGCGTCGTGACTTCCTCGATTACGATCGCTTTCTCTTGACGATTGAGACTCACGGTTTGAACACTCCATCAAAAGATGCGCGGGGATGATTCCCTTTGCATCAACCGAACGCGGCGAACCTGGTCGAGTTCTTAAAAACAAGAATTCTTCCGTGGACGCCGTCTGCGCTGGATCCAGAAACAACCTGGGATTAAGTTTCGATGGTCGTAGAAAAAATTTCTATCAACCCGTCTCGACTCCAGCGGTCTTTGACAGCAACACCCGGACAAGCCGGGTGCAGCCCAAAGTCTGTATTAACTGACGATTACTGTTGTGTAGCCGTCAGTGATGCAACTTCAATTTTCGCTCCACCACCCATTGTGGATGAAACGGCCAACTTACGCAGGTATACACCCTTGGAAGCTGTGGGACGCGCTTTATTCAAGGCATCCACAAGCGCGGCAAGGTTTGTTTGCAGCTGTTCGACCGCGAAAGATGCGCGACCGATTGTTGCGTGAACAATACCTGCTTTGTCTGTACGGTACTGAACCTGACCGGCTTTAGCGTTTTTAACTGCCTGAGCAACGTCAGGAGTGACCGTGCCAACCTTTGGGTTTGGCATCAGACCGCGAGGACCCAAGATTTGACCCAGGGTACCCACAATTCGCATTGTGTCAGGAGAAGCAATCACAACATCAAAGTTGAAAGTTCCGCCCTTGATTTGCTCTGCCAAATCATCCATTCCAACGATATCTGCACCTGCGGCTTTAGCCTGCTCGGCTTTTTCGCCTTGAGCAAACACAGCGACACGAACAGATTTACCTGTTCCTGCTGGCAGAACGACTGAGCCACGCACGAGCTGATCCGATTTCTTTGGATCAATTCCAAGCTGAACTGCAACGTCGATTGATTCGTCAAACTTGGCTGTTGCACATGCCTTCACCAACGTGATGGCTTCTGTAACAGGATAAAGTTTGGCTCGCTCAATTTTTTGAGCGATTGCGGCCATGCGCTTAGATGTTTTAGCCATGATCAGAGTCCCTCTACCGTGATGCCCATACTGCGTGCGCTACCAGCAATTGTGCGCACTGCTGCGTCCAAGTCGGCCGCTGTCAAATCAGGCGCCTTTGCTTTCGCAATTTCTTCTGCCTGAGCGCGCGTCAACTTACCGACTTTGTCAGTGTGCGGGCGTGGGGAACCTTTTTGAATGCCGGCAGCTTTCTTGATCAGGATAGACGCTGGTGGCGTCTTCATGATGAAAGTGAAGCTCTTGTCAGCAAACGCTGTAATGACAACAGGAATTGGCAGGCCTGGCTCAAGACCTTGGGTCTTGGCATTAAAAGCCTTACAGAATTCCATAATGTTCAAGCCGCGTTGGCCCAATGCGGGACCAATCGGTGGTGATGGGTTAGCTTTACCAGCTGGTACTTGCAGCTTGATGAAGCCGACGATTTTCTTCGCCATGCTTTGCTCCTTACGGGTTCAAACGCCAGCGTTATTAAGCGCCAAGCTCCCCGGGGTTAATAAATTAGGTTTTTTCAACCTGACTGAAATCTAATTCGACAGGTGTGGATCGACCAAAAATCGCAACCGATACACGCACCTTACTCTTTTCATAATTAACTTCTTCGACGTTGCCATTGAAGTCTGCAAACGGACCTTCTTTGACGCGGACCATTTCGCCCACTTCGAACAATACTTTTGGACGGGGTCTTTCGACACCTTCTTCCATTTGCGACAAAATCTTGGCGACCTCTTTTTCAGAAATCGGCGTGGGTCTGTTACCAGAACCACCCAAGAAACCTGTTACGCGGGGTGTATTTTTAATGACATGCCACGTTTCATCTGTCAGTTCCATTTCGACAAGCACATATCCCGGAAAAATCCGCCGCTCAGAAATAGACTTTTGACCGCCTTTTGATTCGATCACTTCTTCGGAAGGCACCAAAACCTTGCCGAAATAGTTTTGCAAACCAGCACGCTCGATGCGCTCGAGCATGGCTTTGTGGACACTTTTTTCCATGCCGGAGTAGACATGAACGACATACCAACGTTTACTCATGGATCGTCCTTGTTATTTCCAGCCCAGCAAAACACCAAACAACAGCCATGCAATCAGCTTGTCCAACACCCACAAAAACAATCCCATGACAGCAACGAAGGCAAATACGATGCCTGTCATTTGCATGGTTTCTTTACGTGTCGGCCAGACAACGCGGCGCACTTCGTTGTATGAATCTTGTGCAAATGCAATCGTGCGTCGGCCTGGCTCACTGAACCATGCGATTATCGCGGCCAGGATCAAGCTTCCAATGAAAACTGCGATACGCCCAACCAAAGGAATCTTTGACTCAAGCATAGAGAAACCAACGATTCCAGCAATAATGACGAGCACAGCCAAGGCCAACTTCAGTCGGTCCGCAGTGCTAGTGACGTTTTCAATCGTTGTATTTGACATGTTCTTCACGCAAGCACTAAAAATGCACTATGCGTAGTTTTATTTCTGTGGTGGCAGGGGCAGAGGGCCTCGAACCCCCAACCTTCGGTTTTGGAGACCGACGCTCTGCCAATTGAGCTATGCCCCTAGACCTGCACTACTAAACTAAAAAGGGCGGGCGCCTTACGGCACCTGCCCTTGACTCTAATTACTTCAGGATTTTTGCAACGACGCCGGCGCCGACGGTACGGCCACCTTCGCGGATTGCAAAACGCAGACCTTCTTCCATGGCGATTGGCGCGAGCAGTTTGACTGTCATACCAACGTTGTCGC
>JACCDU011376214.1_pt1 | contig 15796 bp, 41 predicted proteins | sample 7446081 | NCBI WGS metagenome assembly JACCDU01 (sample SAMN15323447, study PRJNA562643) | freshwater metagenome | isolation source: river surface water | place: USA:Blue River Watershed | collected 2017-08-17
AGAACTCAAGAACACTAGACAGCACTCTGAATCACTCACTGGGCCTATTTGGCTGGAAGTGGAATGGATCAATGGTCGTTGCTATCTGTGGGAACGCGATACCCGAGCCTTTGTGGGCCAGGGCGACTCAATAGAATCAGCAGTGGGACACAGCCAAAACCTGCGTCCCGGCACAGAATATCGCATTTCGCCAGATCAGGCTGCGAAACCACAGTAATTACACCAATAGACTTGCACCGCAAAGCAAGATCACATATACTATAGGGACACTGAGCACTGCTCATGTTTGCTATAGTAAAAACAACCTAAGGAGAAACTAAATGCAAAAAACTACTACTACCACTAAAACTCAAACTACCAAGGCACAGCGCCTGCTTACAGCACTGCAAAACGGTGAGCGTCTAACACCCAGCCAGATCGCCAAGAGATTTTCAATTGGCAATCCTTCAGCAGAAGTCAGCCGTATCCGTCAAATGGGCTTTGCAGTCTATGCCAACAAGCGTGTGGCCGGTAACAATGTTGAAGTCACTGAGTATCGTTTGGGCAATCCCAGCCGTGAGTTGATTGCCGCTGGTTATCGCGCATTGGCTTTGGGTCTGTAATAAGACACCCTAGTCAAACAAGGGCTGGCAACAGCCCTTTTTTTACGACCATGCAAGCCCAAATAGCCGCGAAGCGGCAGCGCAAGAATTAAGCGTCAGCACAGTACCAGGAGCAGTCAGTACAGGCCAACCATGTGGCCAAACTGGGATCCCAAGAATGTAATCTAGCAGTCCATGCTATGAAGTCACCATTGGAATCTGCGTAGTAACAGAGGTTGTCAAACCCCCAATGATGGCATAGTGTCTGTATATAACAGGGATCTGAATATCCTGCTAGGTAAACCATACAGTACTTATCCATAAATACTGCTGTGAACCTGACCAAACAACAACAAGAAACACTAAAAGATCTAGAACGACTGTTGGCTGAGCGAGGTCGTGCTTGGTTGTTGGGTTGGGCACTGGGTCAGTTATTGCTGTTGAGTAAACACGACTATGAACTACAGCGCAGAATACGCAGACTGCTAGACTAAAGGCCCCGCTGTAGCCCACGCTAAATACTAGCTGATATGTAGGGCACAAAGGCCCCGCTGTAAGGATTATAAACTATGAAAACACTACGCGAATTGATCACGATTGTTGAACACAATTTGGCAGAAAGAATACCTATTGGTCCGGGTGTGAGTCCAGAACAGACACAGGCTGCTATAGATGCCAAACAGCGGATGAGTCAACAGTTGAGCCAGCAGGCCTCCCAGGGTAAAGAACCCAGTTTGGCCACTGCACAGCCCACGGGTGCCATTGACTACTCAAAAGATGGTCCCAAGACTAAAAGCAGCATGGGACACGATTTAGAGTACGGCATACCCGTAAACGCTCGTGGTGAGTTTATGAATCCCAACAGACTGAGCAACTATGAAGAACTGGGCGATGAAGAATACTCAGCAATGATCACAGCATATAAGACTTGGCTCAAAGACTTTCTACGTCGCTGGCCCAATGCTACACAGAATCCAGATGGAACTTGGTCAAAGGTCAAACCAGGATTGGCTGCACCCAGAATGTAACTATGGCGGGGATTGATAGAGTATTATACGATAGCCTCTCATCCCCGTGGTCATCAGATTGCTGAAACCTTGTAGAATCCTAGACCCCACCGTTCAAAAGGCTCATTTGAGCAGATCTGTCACACAAAATCACACAATTTCACACTTTTTTACACATTTTTCGCCATGGTGGCCTGCGTATAGGTCTCTATACGCAAGGCGGGTCTATTCTAATCACACTAGATTGCACTCTTGCTCTATATGCTATACTAGGGATAACTCTGTAGATAAGTTGTGGATATCCTGTGCATAAGTTGTGTATAACTCTGTTAATAACCTGTGCATAAGTTGTGGATAACCTGTGGATAACTTCGTGGCAAAAATACCACTGTGGATAACCTGTGGATAAGTCTGAAATCACCGTTGCCCAAAAGCCACACCAAAAGTTGTCCACAGGTTATCCACAGTCTGCTTAGGGAGGTGGCTCTCGCCGTCCATCCCCAGCAAGTCTGTTCGAACCCTCGTTTGCACTACCCTTGTTTGGCGCTCTAGTGCTCGCTCTCTCAGTGTCTTAATTATAAGGCCTTTTGGCTGTTCTGTCAACAACCCGCAACACTGTAGGGTCATTGACTGCGACTGTTTTTGGCAGTATAATTAGCGCATAGTAACAAGGAGCTGACAATGGGAATCTACGCAAATACAGTTAATGCATACGCTATGTCTGCCGCTCGTAGTGTAGTATATAAAATTAATAATCCCAATCAAAGTTACGGTCAAACTGCTTATATGCTTAATGTAAGCACTAATAAGTTTCGCAAAGACATAGACGCTAAAAAAGTCAAATATATTGCACAATTACAGCAAAAGCGTGTGGCAGAATTACAACGAGAACTTGCTAGTTTGACTGTGGCGTAACTGCCACTGGCGAGTGCGGGGCAGTTGACAGTTTGGCTAGACCCTGCTATACTATATGCATAGTGAAGGAGCGATCAATGGCAAGAACCCGTAAAATCCGTTCAGACTGCAACTACATCATCTACGAAGCGGTGGATGAGCGTGGTGAGAACTACATTGGTCTCACTCGCAAGTCAGAGTCTACTGTGAACCGTTCAGTGCTAGAGCGTTGGCGCAAGCACAAGAGCCGTGCTCGTAACGAGAACCGTTTGTGGGCTCTGTACATATACTTGAAGACTGGTGGTTTGGAACTTAACTGGGAGCATCGCGTCTTAGAGATCGTTAGAGGTCGTAAGGCAGCGTATGCTAGAGAGCGTGAGATCGTCAAAGAACTCAAGCCCACACTCAACGATCAATATCTATAAGGAGAGCGAGATGTATACTGTAATCGTTTACAAGACAGACAAGCGGACCAAATCGGGCGAACGCCAAGTGCTCTACAAGGACTATGACACTGACAACCTGTCAATGCTTGAGCATACTGTGAAACATACATGGCGCTCGGGTGCAGGGTTCCGCTATGAGATACACAAGACATTCGTAGAGCGTACTAACCTTATGGGCGGCCGGGCCTATACAGAGCGTTTCGATACGCCTCGTTATTGTTCGCCCTCTAGCGAAGCCTATTGGAGCATGTGATGACCAATGTAGAACAGATGAACTTTGTGGTTTGGGCCGCCAAGCGAGATCCCAAGTTTACGCAGAGCCGCAGGGCTTATGTGACTCAACTTTGGGCTTGGCGCCAGGTTGTGCGTAAAGACCCTATGCTGACTAGGGTTATCAAGCCTGTTGGTTGACTGCCAGTTGGTTTGAACATATACTATAGGTACAGTGAGCAACAAGGAGCGCGATATGGACTTTGAAAACGACTTGGACTATGGTTTAGATCACGACGAATTGGAGCGTGACTGGGATGAGCCCTACGAGCCCGAATACGACGGGCAACCCGACGAAGCCCAAGAATGGCACGATTTTGACCCTGACTGCTAAGGAGCCCTGTATGTTTGATCAAGAACTGTTCCGCAAGGACCCCCGTGGCTATGCCATTGATCTAGTAGAGCAAGGCATGGTCAGCCCCCAACTTCTGCTAGAAGCATGCCTAAGTTACATGAGTTGGGACGATGTTCGCGGCATGCTGGACGCCAACGAACTCAGCCCACGCTTTGATGAGGAGTACGAAGAATGAAGTACTGGGACGAGTTGGCTCGTTACGAGCGCGGTAATTTCACTGTCATTGTGGACAAGACCTGGGATGACATTCCCCTGCGTGACTGTTTTGATGATACCTGCTACAATATCGAAGAACTAGAGGACAAGGTCAATAGAGGAGTCATGGACTGGTTTATGGTCCGAGTGCGAGTTTTGGTAGACACGCACGAGTTGGGCTCAGCCTATTTGGGCGGCATGCTCTACGATCGTGCTGAGGACTGCCTCACAGACGGATCTGTAGAGGATCTGATCCACGAAGCAATGGAAGAAGCCAAAAAGGAAGTTTGGCCCTTGATGCGCAAGCTACAGGCCATCAATGCTGAACTTGAGGCTGTGGCGTAACAGCCACAAGGCGGGTGCGGGGTTGACTGGACCCCGATTTGAGCATATACTAGAGATACTGTAACACACAAAGGAGCGCAAGATGGATATCAAAGCCGTAAACTCAGCGATCATGTTTGGTAACTTCTCCAATGCAGAATTGAACTCTGTGATTGATGCTGTCAAGTTCCGCAGAGCGCAGATGCAGAAGACTGCTCGCTATACGCTGAAAATTGGCTCGCCGGTGGCGTTTACTTCCACCAAGACCGGTCAGCGGGTGCAGGGTAGCATCACCAAAGTGGCGCAGAAGTATGCCACAGTCAGCACTGGACAGGGTCTGTGGAAGGTGCCCATGAACATGCTGGAATCTGCCTAATGGAGGCGGTACGTGAAGTCACAGTTTGGAAGGAAAGTTACCAACCCAACCACGACTACCTATTGGACGGAGACCGGATCGTGGCTTACAGGCCTTGGGGCACAGCAGAAATCCGTGTGCTCCGATCGGGTATTAAGATCGACCGTCGCGGCAGGAAGTTCGTCAAGTTGGATCCAAACCCCTTCGCAGAACCTGAACCGCAAGCGGAGCCAATGGTTGTAGAAGTGCAAGGCAGCAAGGGTGCAGTCTACATGGTAAACCGGGAGGAACGGACCTGTACCTGCCCAGGATTCACCTACAGAGGCGCTTGCAAGCATGTGGCAGAAATCGGTTGACAGGGTCTTTGTTTGGTAGTATACTATAGGTACAGTAAGGAAGCAGGGCCGAACAGACAAATGGCGGCGAGCCGATGAGTCCTGCGGAATTACTCAATTAGGAGCGATAGATGAACAAAGGAACTTGCCCTGTGTGCATGGGTAGCGGTAGGGTGCCCGTGCCTGCACACCAACAACCTTACAAGACGGTCTATGCAGGCTACGATGCTGACACAGACACCCTGGGTTGCACCAACTGCGGTGGACAATACATGTGGGGTCGTCCTACGGGTGAAGTGAGGTTGAACAAGGCGGGAGAGCCCTGCAAGCACTCCTACTCTAGTCAAACGGTTGGACGCTGCCTTACAGAATACACCTGCTCCGAGTGTGGGGATCGCTTCCAGATCGACTCGGGAGATTAACCCTACTACCCTCAGGGTCTTTCGGGTCCAAATTTGACAGGGACCCCCTCCTATGCTATACTACGTGTATTGTATAACAAAGGAGCGAACTATGTTAGCAGCAGCAAAAGCAGCAATTTATGCACAAGTAGCAAAAGCAAAATTAATTTATAATAAAGAAAAAGAAACTTATAAAGTTATTATTGCTTTTAATGTTTACGAGCGTAATAAAAAAGGAGACTTAAAGTTTCCTGTACAAAAAAAGTGCAATTATGTTAGCGGAGATTTAAATTACGAGACGCTACAAAAAGACGTAGCAAATACTATAGCAAACGCTAAAAAGGTGTTGCGTACAGACAACATTGTATTTGTTGACTAACGTGTAGGGTCTTTAGCACAGCAAGTTGACAATTTGGGCTTGCTGTGCTATACTGTGTTTGTTGTGTTGTTAACAAGGAGCGAAAAATGCAGAAACTGACACTTGTGCGTTATGAGATTGACATGGACTGCGTTATTACTGCATTTGATTGCGACTTTGTAGTTACTACAAACGGAGATGGCTTGTGGGGCTGCGAAGCTGGCAGACATGTGCATGTAGAAGGCATTACTATTGTGCATAATGTATATGACGGTGAAGTGTATACGCAAGTAAATGTTGGACACGACAGCACGTGGGACATTTACACAGACACGGGCTTTGAGACTGCTATTAGCGAGGCTATTGGCTTTACTGTGCGCTTTACTGAGCAAGGTATGCAAGAAGACGAGCAAGCGAGCATGGAGGCTTAATTATGCAGACAGTTAAAGAGCAGATTTACAATAAAATAGAAGAACTAGAAACTTTGCTTGCAGAGGCTAGTTGTGACGGTGAACAGTTAGCAGAAACAGAAGTGTTTGGCGAACTGACTAGAACGCTGAGACAATTGGCAGAAGAAGTGGAGTACTATGTGGATTAATAATGCGCTACAGTGGGTAGGGGCTGCTTTTATTATAGCAGGGCACATACTGAACGCGGTGGGTGTGGACGGCTGGAATATTGCGGCATTTACTATAGGGACGCTGGCGTTTATGGCATGGGCTATACGTGTGGCAAATACGCCACAAACTATAGTTAACGTTGTGGCAATAACCACATGCGCTATAGGGTTATGGCGTGCGTTTGGTTGACAGCCCAGCCCAATCCTGCTATACTATAGGCTAAGTTAAACAAGCAAGGAGCGAACCATGCGAGTACAAGACCTAATCGACGAACTTGAGAACTTTGACCCTAATGCTGAGGTTGTGTTCAGTTACAGTTATGGGGACTATTGGAATACCACAGTGGCTGCTCCTGCAGAGTACATTGATGAGGGTACTGTAACTTATAGCGAGTACCATAGGCAGGACAAGGTTGTGGAGATGGATGACGACGAAATGGATTCGGACGGTCGTATCCGTAATGTTGTGATTATCTCTGCTTAAGGAGTGTTTATGATAACTGCTGACAGCATACGAGAGTTGGGCTTCCTCAGTGCTACTGCGCTAGAGACTGTGCTACGCAAGGACTACATGGAGGACCGGATCCTCAGTGCCAAGTTCCTGGGCATCAGTAACGGTGGTCAGTTTGGCTACATGTGTCGCTTGCCCGACGAAGAGGGTGCGCCCAAATACGCTAAGGTTTGGGTGTGGCGCGATAGCAACGGTACGATCAAAGCAGACTATTAACCTTACGGTTGACTGGGGTACCGAAAGGTGCTATACTATAGGTACAGTAAACACACAGGAGCGTGAAATGGCAACTCGAAGCACTATTGCATTAGAATTCGCAGACGGTACAGTTGAGCAGATCTACTGCCACTGGGACGGCTACTTGGAGCATAACGGGCAGATCCTGCTCAAGCACTACAGCAACCCCTTTGTCCTGCGCGACCTTATTGACTTGGGTGCCATTAGTTCGCTGGGTCCTAAGATTGGTACCAAGCATCCGTTTTCTAAGTTTGAGATCGACAGTCAGAACCCAGACTTTGACAAACTCATTGCTCAAGTCAAACTAGCAGACGAGCAAGGCTTTACTACATTCTACGCACGTGACCGTGGCGAGGACTTGGTCAAGCACACGTTCAAGGACTTTGAGGACTACAAGGCTAACGCACAGGACGAGGAATACAATTACATCCTGCGCCGTGACGGCAAGTGGTATGTTGAGTTCTACGGTGAGTTTGACGGCTTGCTGGAGCAGGCTATTATGGACGAACAGGATCGCAAAGCACAAGAGGAAACAGCATGAGCAAGATGAGTGAACTGAGTTACGACATTGAGCAACTGTACATTGAGGGCAAGAACGCAGGGCAGATCGCCCGTGAGTTGAACTGTCCCAAGGAGTTGGTACTGCAATGGATTGCAGAAGTTGGGCTCAAACCCTTTGATGAATGGGATGAAGACGCTCAGAAGCGTCTAATCCGAGACGTCATGCACGACGCTTGATTGGTTGATCGCAAGGTTGACACAGTTAGGTAGAGACTATATACTAGACATATTGTAAACACACATTGGAGCGAACGATGGCGCGAGTTGTAACTATGGAAATGTTGACTGACACTAAGGCTTCTAAAGGTCGTACTGCCAGTCTTGAAATGGAACCCGTACGCAAGGACACTAACGAGTCCGATGAGCAGATCATCGAGAGACTGCGTGAGCGTTTTGCTATTCTTGATGACATGACCCGTGCTGTTAAGAAGGGCGAAGTACGTGCTATGATTGTTTCAGGCCCTCCGGGTGTGGGTAAGAGTTTTGGTGTAGAGGCTGTGCTGGGCAAGCACGACTTGATGGCTAATATTGCCCAGAATGAAAAGTTGAAGAAGTATGAGATCGTCAAGGGTGCGATGAGTGCCATTGGTCTGTACAAGAAACTCTATGAGTTCTCCGATCGTAAGAACATCCTTGTGTTCGATGACTGTGACTCGGTTCTGCTTGATGACCTGTCCTTGAACATTCTCAAGGCTGCACTGGACAGCAGCAAAAAGCGTACCATCCACTGGAACACGGACAGCCGACTGCTTCGTTCAGAAGGTGTGCCCAACCAGTTTGAGTTCCACGGTGGTGCGATCTTTATCACTAACATCAAGTTCGAAAATGTTAAGTCTAAGAAACTACGTGATCACCTGGAGGCTTTGGAATCGCGTTGTCACTATCTCGATCTCACTATCGACACTGAACGAGAAAAAATCCTCCGCATTAAGCAGATCGTGGCGGACGGTATGCTCGCAGAGTACGAGTTTGCTAACAGCGAAGTCGAAACGCTGTTGAACTTTATCGATATTAATAAGAAGAAACTGCGTGAGTTGAGCCTGCGTATGGTGCTCAAACTAGCAGACTTGAAGAAGAGCTTCCCGGATCGTTGGATGCGGGTTGCTGAGGTATCTTGTATGCGCCGCGTCTGATTCGCTCCCAGACAGCATACTAGGTCTAGGGCTCCCCGCCCTGGTTGCCCTGAAGCATAAGTCCGATTCGCTCCCGGCACTTCAGGGCATTTTTTTGGCCCCGCACTCGACTGTGGCTCTAATGCAACACTGCTAGAAACCATATGGTTGACTCAGATACTGTTTGGCTATATACTAGCACTATGATGAATGCAAAAGCAACTCCAAAAAAGCACAGAGAACACTATGTTCTTTTTGCTCCTAACACTCCCTTCAAGCAGAAGCGTGTGGAGTTAAAGACCCGCTACGAACGTCAACCCAAGCATAGGAACAAGGAACAATGAAGACATTTCGTGCTGTGATTATGGTACGCAATACATGGGGTGTTGATACCCTGCGTGAAGTTAACATACAGGCACAGACCTACATGGACGCACAAGTCCTGTTGGAAGGTCAGTATGGGTTTGGATCCGTCCGTCAACTAGTGGAGCAATGACATGGAACTGAGACTGCAAAACGCCGCCCAGGTTAAGATCGCAGACCTGCTGTGGGTCGCACAATCGCAACAAGAAGTGGACAGCATCCTTAGGGTGTTCGGGCACGATGCACATGTGGTCTACAATATGATGTTAGCGGCCACTTACGATCAGGTAGAAGATACCCAGGATGCGGATAGGGTTATTCAGCGCATAATTGACAAGGCCTAACTTTGGCGCTATACTAGAGACTAAGTTAAACAAAAGGAGCGACAATGAAAGAGTTGAAAGAGTTTGTAGATCGCGAGAACAAGTGGTCCAGCATCTTTGGTAGCCCTGCACTGAGCCTGCAGAGTGCGGCTGATCGTAAGCGGATCGCTGGCAAGATTGATGCTTGCTTGAGCCCCGAGAACTTGTCCTGCGATGGCGAACTGAGCCGCAGAGAAGTTGATGCCAAGTTCCGCTTCCTCACTCGTGCCGCAGAGCAACTGATGAAGTTGGATCCCTCTGTTGAAATTCACGAATATTACTAAGGAGCTGCTATGCCTAATTGGTGCAACAATTCTATCACGCTCAAGCACAAAGACCCTGCTATGATCGAGCGTGCTCACAAGGCTCTGTGCAAGGGTGAGTTCCTCAACGAGTTTATCCCTGTTCCGCAGAATCTCAAGGATACTGTAGCAGGTTTCCTAGGTGAGGACAAGCGAGCCGAGCACGAAGCACAGCAGGCTCGCAACATTGCAGAACATGGCTACAAGGATTGGTATGACTTCTGTGTTGCCCAATGGGGCACTAAGTGGGATGTAGGTGGCGATGATGGCCTAATCCAGAAGTTAAATGATAACACCCTAGAAGCATCTTTCGACAGTGCCTGGGCGCCGCCCTGTGCTGCCTATGAGAAGTTGGCTGCTATGGGTTTCGAGATCCGTGCTTACTACGATGAGTGCGGTATGGCTTTCTGCGGTAAATGGGAAGGCAATGAGGACGATTTCTTCGATGACTACTACGAGTATGGTGGTGAGACTTCGGAGACTATTCGTGAGGCTGTAGGTGAAGAACTGGACGAGTTCTGGGGATTCACTGAGCGGTTTGCAGAGTATGAATCAATGGAGGAAGCAAATGACTAAGACTGCTAGGGAACTAAACACCGAGCATGATCGCAAAGAACTGCTTCGGGTGCGCCCAAAAGAGCCCGATTGGCAGTTTAAGGAACTGGAGGAGGTTGTGAATCGTTGGGTGCGCGATAGCATAAATACCAAACATGAGTAGACTACAATTATACGGCCGCCCTTGGGTCGTATTTGATGCCAGCAACAAGGATCATAGGCGCTGGTATGCTGAGTTTAACAAGAATCTATCTTGGAAGAACTGTCCGGTTCGTTTTGTAGTCAATGAAGATCACGGAGACCTAATTACTCAAATTAATCGTAGCCTAATTCAGTTCTATGTGGACAAGGAATTTGGCACTGATGAGAACCCTAGGGTGCGTGACAGATCGGTTAGCCAAAAGAGGCAAAAACCGGTTGACAAGCGAACCAAATGAACATACAATATGAACATGTCCAAAAGGGCATAAGGCAATTTAATCTTAAACGAAAGGCAATTTAAAATGGCTACTGATAAACTTTACACTGTTTGTGGTATTTCTAAACTTGATGGCGAGTACAAGGTTCGTTTCGCCAATGACGTACTGCGCATCAAAGTACTTGCAAAGCACGGTCACGAAGACATCCGTCTTGCAGAACTGGACACTGCAATGACTAAGATCGATGCAGCCAAGGCCATCGCAAAGATGGACGAGTTCCAGGACGTTACTGCACAGGCTGCAATCGCTGATTACCTTGATCGCAAGGACGACAAGCCCGCAAAGGCTGCTCCTAAGGCCAAGGCTCCTGCCAAGGTTAAGGTTGCTGCTCCTAAGGCCAAGGCCAAGGCAGCAGACACTGCTGATCTGGAAGACGCTCCGTTCTAATCTAAAAACCCCTGAGTCTACGCTGAAGTAAATAGTGTATGCGATACGGGGTTTCATTGTCAAAAGACTATCTAGCAGGCGAGTGCGTGGTCATTAGGGACTTTCTAAGTGTGCCCAAAGGCCGCGTACTCTGCATCATTGTTCGGGAAAATAGGTACGAAGCCGAACAAGAAGCACAACGTATCTGTGATCTACTAAACCAATCTGAAGCAAAATGAGCTGGGAACAATACGAGGTCTGGGCCACTGTTGATGGCACGGATGAACTTGTTGATACTACCAAGAGCCTCAAAGAGGCACGCCACTTGGCTAAAAAGGCAATCAATGAAGGCGCTACTGGCGCAACAATTTACCTAGAAACCTCAGACGGTGACTATGAACAAGTTGACAGGCTAGAAGCATAGTGTTATAATTTCAGTATGCCCGGGTGGTGAAATAGGTAGACACAAGAGACTTAAAATCTCTCGCTCTAACAGGCGTACCGGTTCGAGTCCGGTCCCGGGCACCAAGTTTCAGGGCCTCTAGCTCATGTTGGTTAGAGCAGCGGACTCATAATCCGTTGGTGCGGAGTTCGACTCTCCGGGGGCCCACCAGATCTGCCCGTAGTTCAGTGGATAGAACAACAGCCTTCTAAGCTGTGGGTCGGAGGTTCGATCCCTCCCGGGCAGGCCACAATACCCATTCGGTTGACAGGGTTTCTTTTTGGTGCTATACTATAAGCATAGTAAGAAACAAGGAGCGAATGATGAAGGCTTTTTTGTGTGGACTGAGTATGATGGTTGCTACTTCTGCCATGGCACAAAATGTCGACCTGTATGTCAAATTTAATGATCATACTTGGACCAGATATGAAAATATCTCTGGCAACATTCCTGTAGAAACCATGCGGCAAATCATTGCCAGAGATCATCCTACTAAGACAGCAATACTAGATGCAGAGGTTGTTTCAGTTGGTGGTAACAATCCTTTTGTCCAACCTACTCAACTTCCTGTTGCACACGAGCAACCAACTGCTCAAAATCAAGGAAGTTCAGCAGGAAAAATTGTTGGAATGCTTGTTGGTGTAGTGGTTCTTGGTGCCCTTCTTCGCCATACTGGCGGTGGTGCAAAAGCATTTCCATGTGTACTTCCTACTAACCATGCTCGTGACGGTAGTCTTTGCGGCGGTCGGGCTAGTACAGTTCGTCCAGGCGGTCGCTAATACCCATTCGGTTGACAGGGTTTCTTTTTGGTGCTATAATTGACACATACTAAGGAGAGCGACATATGGGATACCGAGTACTGGGATTGTTCAATGATGTAATGCAGGGCTACGAGGCTCGCAAAGGTCTAGAGGGTCCTATGAACTTCAACGGTCGTGTGCTCTACTACGATCCCAAGGAAGGCAAGTACTGGGATCCCAAGACTGACTTCTATGTCAGCCACGAAGATTTCTTCCGCCTTGTAGGACTGATCTAACATGAACAAGCCAATCACACCCCAACAGATGAGCGAGTGGGTCGCAAAGACCTGGCGGGAGTGCCAACGCCGTGCGTGGGCTGAGAAACCCGCCGGTTGACTGGGTTATCCAAAGATGCTATACTATTGACATAGCGTAAACAACAAGGAGCGAACGATGGGTATGTGGACTACGGAAAATCAAGACACAATGAGCCTTGTGCTTCGTGCATTCTCAGAAGCTGCCAACAAGAACTACGGTGGTCATGCTTTCGAAGCAGGCTATCTACAGAGCGTGATCGTTAGCATCTTGCCTCAGTTGCCCAAGCGGGCTCAGAAGGTTCTGATCGAGGACATGGTTCGTGCTGCCAAGAAGCAAGAAGCGCAGGTCATTGAAAAACTCAACAAGGAGATTGCATAATGCTAGTAGATCTGACTCAAGAGCCCGTAGAGTTTGAAGGTGAGTTCTATGATCAACGCCACGGTGGTCCTTTCGATCGTGGTGCTGCCGACAGTTACTATCATAGGCCTAGGGATCCGCATTGGTTCACGGGTGCTACCTATCAAACAGCCAAGTTGGTAGCCAAGCCCGGCACTCCAGAGTGGTTTGCCTATCATGCAGGCTACGACTTCAACGAACAATACGGTGACAAGAAGGAATGGGGTTAATAACCCGCAAGTTGACAGGGTTATTGTTTGAGCGTATAATAGACACATATTAACACAAAAGGGAGCGACCCAAATGGCTAAAGTAAATTACGACCGCTTTGCGAGTTTTGACCTCAACGAGTGCTGTGACCACTTTGACAGCGAGGACCAGCGTCAGTGGAAGAAGATTGGTAAGTTCATCGTAGCAGACGGACAAGAGTATGTGGATGTCATGGAGAACCACTTTGACTTTGAAGACACAGCAGAAGGCGAATACGCGGCCTTTGACGCAGGTGTCCGTTATGCCCTTACAAAGATGAACACGGCCCTAGAAGCCGCAGGCATAGACGTACAGATCTGCGAAGTGGACCTTGTAGAGAGCATGGGCTTTATGATGGTACGTTGCGATGACGAGCCCGAGGACTTTGTTAAGCGAGCCCTTAAGAAGCCTGTTATGATGGTAGACAGTTGGGTCTAAAGACCCGCCGGTTGACAGGGTTACCAAAAGAAGGTATACTACGAACATACTGAAACGGAGCGAACCAAATGGCTAAACTGCTGATCCAAACCCAAGTCTACGAGAACTACGGTGCCCACGATTGGGACGGTAAGAACGAGTGCCCCCAGTACTGGAAAGCCAAGGGTGGCAACGACTATGTAGTCAAGAAGTTCAAGAAGTTCAATGCTGTCACAGAAACCGTGATGGCTCTGCGTGGCCAGATTGAACAGGACAACGATCACTATCGTGAGCAGATCATCAACTTCGAAGTGGTTGCTGACGACTACCTCACAGAGTTCGAGCAGAGCCAGTTGGACTACGAGGGCCGTATCACTTACCCTGCCAAGGAGATCGCATGACTTATCCCGAAGATATGACTGCTGACGACATCATGGAGTTTGAATACGAGTACAACCGCTGGCTAGATAGGTTCTTGCCCGACAGCCTGATCCCAATCAACGAAGAACTTCAGGTTGTGGCAGATCTACAACGGGAACAGGAAATGGTTGACAGTTTGGTGCTGTGATCATATACTGTAATGACTGTAAACACTAAGGAGCGCGATATGACTGCTGTTAAAGAACTGTTTAACTTGGAACTGGTACAAGACGCTGTGCAGGCTGCACAAATGGCTGCTCACACTGCCGCACAAGACTTCCTGCAGAAGCATGGCGATCGTGATGCCTGTGGCTTTGCTTGGGTCAATGTGTGGGGCGTGCGTTCTAACTCAAAGTTGGGCAAGGCACTACAGGCCGCAGGTTTCCGTAAAGACTACACGGGCTCACTGCAACTATGGAACCCTAGCCGTGCAGCCGTGCAGAGTGTTAGTGTGCTAGAAGCGGGCGCAGAAGCCTACGCTAGTGTACTGCGTAGCAAGTTGGGCTTGGACAAAGTCTACGCAGGCTCACGCTTAGATTAAAAAAGACGCACTGCCTGCAACACGCCTGGCAGTCCCTCTTCCCCGGTCACCGAAAGGTCATCGGGGTTTCTTTTTTTCAAAAAAGATTTCTTTCGGGGTCGGGGTTATGAGACGGTCGGGGTATGCTTTTTTTAGTTAGCACACGCTAACTTTTTTGGCATATAGACTAAAAATCACCACCTTGACGAAAAAAGTACTCCACCTTAATTTTTTGCGCGGCAATTTTTTTGCCCTGCAGGACCCATTTCGGGCCCTTAGTCCCACATTGATCTAAAGTCCCCGTAGTGTCTAATAGCAGTATATGTACACTCTGCTAAAAATTCAAAATGATCACGCATCACAGCCAGTGTAGGACTGGGCATGATCTTCTGTGCCCAATCATAGCAACTCTGTCCCATTTGCACATAGTATGTGCTTTTGATACCTTTGCGCTCGCCCAGTTCAGGAAATACAGCACGAGTAAACCAGCATTGATTAGCCAGGTCTAGTGCTTGATCACTGGTTTGAATAGTCATGAACTGTTCTGCATAACTAGGTTCAGGACGCCAATTGGGTCGGTCAATACGTTCTGCCAATATACGACTTTCGTAGTCGATAACATAGTTGGGTATTAGCCAACCGTGCAGTTTGTTTGTGTCTGTGAGTATTTGTTTAATTGCTTGGGTAGCCAATTCCATCGAATACTCCTTTTTCTATATTTATTTTGAAAACTGCATGAACCGTTTGCGCACCGCTGTCGCTGCGCTGGCCGCTTCGCGGCTTTGGGCTGTATCTTGCCGCTAAGTACTAGATGCGCAACATATATCTCACACTCAATCTTGCACCTGCGCCCTTGTTCTTACTGGGGTTTATCATCAGTGTGTTATCGCCTACCAGCATATGCGGTTCATGGGCCTATGAAATGACTGCGATGTGGGCTGTAATGACTCTGGCACACTTGTCACCTTGGTTCATGTGGTGGCAACAGCGTAACCTTGCCCGGAATGCTTAGACAGCAGTGATAAGCACCTTGTAACACAGCCCAAGATTCCCAGTAGTAGATCTCCAGCAGATCCTGTCGATCTGTGACCCAAACTAGATCACGTATGTGTATTCTGCCCTTAGGACCCTGTATCACAGCATGATATCTGTCCAGATCTTGTTCAACGCGGACCAGAGTCAGCATCTTTCAATAACTCATAGAGTTCATGATAAGTTATTTTACCACCATTACGGCAGCGTAGGCTTATGGCTACTCTGCGTTCTGTGCCTTTATTAGTCACTGTGTGAGGTATGGTAGTATTCA
>JACCDU010119247.1_pt1 | contig 15795 bp, 19 predicted proteins | sample 7446081 | NCBI WGS metagenome assembly JACCDU01 (sample SAMN15323447, study PRJNA562643) | freshwater metagenome | isolation source: river surface water | place: USA:Blue River Watershed | collected 2017-08-17
AGGCAGGGTCGGGCCGTTCACGTGCCAATGCCTTCAAGGGCGAGCGACCTGCAGACACCTCCGTGGACAGCACCCCCGACGCCACTGCTGCAGCGTCTTCGGCTGTGCCCCAGGTTGGTACTCGGGTCGACCTGCTCAACAGCCGTTCGCGACTGGCCACCGAGTTGTCGGGTTCCATGGGTTCGGTGATCACGGGCCTGGGCGGTGTTTTCTCTGCAGGACAAAAGCACGCCGCAGACATGGACGAGGCGCAAGGCAAGGAGCTGGAGGCCCAGTCCACCCAAGCCGCTGCCGACATGGCGCGCGAAGACGAATTTGCGCAAATGTGGAAAGAGGCCATGCAGCGCCTGATGGACAACCTCAAGGCCGCGATCGATCAGGAACAGGCCGCGAGCAAGGCCACCATTCAAAACATCTGAGGTTCTTCATGTCTGAAACGCTGAACACTTCGCCAACGAATGCGTCGGTGCCTTTGCAGGCATTGGCTGCCCAAGGTCTGGAGTTGACCGAGCTCTGGAACAGCACCCCGTTGCCCGATCGCCCGCTGAGCGAAGAGGCCCTGGATGTGCTCTACACCCTCGGCATGCGGGCTTTGCAGGCTGAACAATACGCCGAGGCCCAGGTTGCTTTTGCCGTGTTGCTGCAGCATCTGCCGGCGCACGTCGACTACCTGGCGGGCATGGGGCATGCCTTGAGTGGATACGGTGACCCTGCGGGGGCCGTGATGATGCACGCCCTGGCGTTGCAAAGCGCGACACTGGAAGACAAGGTGCCCCACGCCTTGTCGCTGGCGCAGTCGTTCATTGCTGTGCGCCAGCCCGAAGCGGCCGAGGCGGTCCTGAATGCCTTGCCCAGCAGCGCCGTGGCCTTGCCCCTTTACCAGCAACTCCAGGCCCGGGCACAGGCTGTCCGTGCCTTGATCGACCGTGTCAGTCACTGAGTTTCTGAGCGCCGACGATGTGCACCTGCTGACCGAAGTCGGCATGGTGGGTGTGGGTGCACGCCTGCACGTGAGTGCACTGGCTTTGTTCGAGGCCCTGGCTGTCTTGCGGCCCGGGCGCGACTTTCCCTGGATCGGGCAGGCGGCCGTCTGGCTCAACCGCGGGCAGGCCGATGAGGCCGTGCGCGTGTTGCAGCAAGCCTGTGCCGGGCTGGCCCGGCAGCCGGTGCAGGGAACGATGTCCTCGGACGATCTGACGATGCTCACAGCCTTCTTGGGTTTTGCCCAGCACATGGCGCGGCGCACGGCCGAGAGCCAGCAGACCATGCGGGCAGTGCTGGCCATGCCGCACCACGCCCATGCGCACGCGATGGCCAAAGACATGCTGGGCCTGACCGCCCAGCCCCCTCTGTTTTCCCCTGTCCAGGAGCCAACGACATGATTGAACCTGTGCTTGCCCAAACCGTCGCTCCAGCGTCCACGGCCGCGCCAGCCACTCCTTCTTTGCGTGACCAGGCCCTGGGCACCGATGTGGCGCGCTTTGCGGCGGCCATGCAGATCCCGACGGAGTCCGTCGTGCATGCGGCCGATACGGTGCTGCCGGCCAGCGAAACGACCAAAAACACCCTGGGTGACGCCATCCTCACAGGGCTGCAATCGGCCTCGGACGACCTGGGGCAACGCTTTTCTCAGGCGCAGACCATGTTGACCGGGCCGGACCTGAGCGTGGCTGACGCCATGCGTCTGCAGCTGAGCATCATGCAGGCGAGCATGCAATACGAATTGATCAACAAGGGGGTCAGCAAGATGACCCAGAACATCGACCAGGTCCTGAAAACACAATGAGCATGTTGTCCTTTTTCATTCGACGCGCGGCCTGGGGCCTGGCTTGTGTGCTGACGGCACTGCTCACCGCCTGTGGCGGCCAGGTGGAGTTGCTCAGCGCCATTGCCGAAGCCGACGCCAACGAGGTCATCGCCGCCCTGATCAACAACCAGGTGCAGGCCACCAAGGTGCCCGGCAAAGAGGGCATGGTGGGCGTGCGTGTGCCGCAGGAGCAGGCGGCGCAGGCGGTCGACATCCTGCGCGAACGCGGCTTGCCGCGCGAGCAGTTCTCCGGCATGGGGCAGGTGTTCCGCAAGGATGGCCTGATCTCGTCGCCCATTGAAGAGCGGGCGCGTTACCTCAACGCCCTGTCGCAAGACCTCTCGGGCACCCTGTCCCGCATTGATGGCGTGTTGTTCGCACGTGTGCACCTGGTGTTGCCCGAGCGCGGCAGTGGCAGCGAGCGTGACCAGCCCGCATCGGCGGCGGTGTTCATCAAGCACCTGCCCGACTCCGATCTGGATTTGTTGCAGCCGCAGGTCCGACGCCTGGTGGTCAACAGCATTCCCGGCCTGTCCATGGAGCGGGTGTCGGTGGTGCTGGTGCCCAGCGCGCCGCTCAAGAAGTTGGCGCCGACGCTCGAGCGCTTCATGGGCATGCAGATGTCGGCCGATTCGGTGGGCCTGGCGCAAGGCTTGCTGGGCGGCTTGCTGGCCTTGGCGCTGGTTTCGTTGTCGGTGGCCGCATACCTGGGCTGGCGTTTTGTCTGGCGGCCTCGTCAGGTACAGCAGGCAGCTTCGGGGGCGCAGACATGACGTTGACCTTGCCCCTGCATGACTTGCCGCTTGAGGCGGCGCGCTGCGTGTTCGAGTTTGCGTATCTGCCGGCCCAATACGCGCATCCCGAGCGACTGGCGCGCCTGCGGCCGTCCGCGCTGACCGATCTGAACCTGCCCGTAGAGCGGGTGTCGCGTGCGGTGGAGCAAGCGGTGGGCTTGCCCGAGATGCAGGGCCTGGATCTGGCACAGACGGCGCACCGCGCGGCCTTGCTGCCGCACCCGGTGCTGCGCGAGCTGGCCTGGTGGCTGGGCTTGCGCAGTGGCAGCGCCATGCTGCGCAAGCTGGTGCTGCGCCAGGACCTCGAAACCCTGGCGCCGCATGTGAACGATGCGCAGTGGTCCTGGGTGTTCAGCCCGGTGTCCAGGCCTTTGCCCCAGACGGCCACGACCCAGCAAGCTTTGCAAGGGGTACCTGTGTCGCAATGGCCCGAGTGGCTCTGGCGCAGTGGCTGGGAGGCCCTGGTCGGTCTGTGCCAGGGTTTGCCGCGCGGCATTGGTCAGCGCCTGTGGCTCAAGCTGCCCGCTGAAACCCCCGACGTGTTTGCACTGGCCCTGCCGACGCCTGATGCCGAGGCTGTCCAAGCCCTGGTGCACAACGTGGCGCAAGCCTATGAAGCGGTGGTGCCGGCCTGGAACCCGGCGTGGGCATCGCAGTGGACGGCAACACCTGCCAAGGAGTTGGCATGAGCGGTTTCATCCAGTTCAAGACCCCAGGCCAAGGCACTGCGGCGATCACTCCCGACCCTTCGGCCTGGGTGCTGCAGGCCGAAGATGTGGCCGCTTGGCATGACGCCCAGGCCATGCTGGCCCAGGCACGCGAAGAGGCGCAGCGCATCCGCACCGAGGCGGCGGCCTTTTTTGAATCGGAAAAGGCACGCGGCTTTGCCGAAGGCCTGGAGCAGGCCCAGCTGGAGCAAATGGACCGCATGATCGATGTGGCCGGCAAGACGGTGGACTATTTCGCTGGCATGGAGCAGCGCGTGGTCAAGCTGGTCATGCAGTCGGTACGGCGGGTGATCGACGACTTCAGCGACGAGGAACGCGTGATGGCGGTGGTGCGCAGCGGCCTGGCCGTGATGCGCAACCAAAAGCAGCTCACCTTGCGCCTGTCGCCTGAGCGCGCAGAGCAGGTGCGCGCCCGCGCGCAGGAATTGCTCGAGCGCTTCCCCGGCGTGGGGATGCTGGACATCGTGGCTGACGCCCGCCTGAAAGGTGAGGGGGCCATTCTGGAAAGCGAGATCGGTGTGGTCGAGGCCAGCATCGACAAGCAGCTGGAAACGCTGGAGAAGTCGTTCCAGAAAATCCTGGGGAGCCGGGTGTGAGCGTGCGCGACGATGCGCCCTGGCTGCAGGCCGCCCAACAACTGGAAATGGCGCTTGCACAGCTGACGCGCACCGTGCCTGTGCTGGACGAAGCACTGGGGCTGGAGGCCCTGGTGGACGCACACGTGCCAGAGGATGCCGAGCCAGCAGAGCCGCTGGCACCAGAGCAGGTACACGCGATGTACAGAGACAGCGTTGAGGCCTTGCGCCAGGAACGGGCCGAAAAGGCCCTGGACGGGTTTGCTGCGCTGGTGTCTGCGCACCCGCTGGATGCGCGCTACCTGTTTGGCTTTGCCTTGAGCCTGCAGCATCTGGGAGAAGTGGAAAAAGCGGCGGAATATTTTTCGGTGGCTTACGGTCTGGAACCCAGCAACGGCGCTTGTGCTTTCCGCCTGGGCGAGTGCCTGTGGGCGCTGGGCCATGAGGCCGAGGCGCAGGATGCCCTGCGCGCAGCGATTGAACTGGATGCGGTGCCCGGTGCGGACCCACAGATTCGCGAACTGGCCCAGCGCTTGCTGGACGAGTTGCTGGCAACGTCCTGAAGGAAAAAAGCAGCATGCCTCCCGTGAGTTCCCTTGGCCAGTCCAGTCCCGCTCGCCGTGACATGTCTGTGGATCTTTCCACCGACCGGGGGTCGTCTGTGCACTGGGGACAAAAAGGCATGCCGGTGGCAGGGCGCAGCGCGTCCATGGTGTCGTCTTCTGTAGACGAGGCCTCGTCCGGGTCGCGCGGCGGGCCGATGGTCGCCCGGCGCTTTGCATCCATGTCTGCCACCTTGCCGGACCTGGAGACATCGATCGACAGCCAGCGGGATGGCGCTGAAGTAGACAGTGCGGTGGACGCTGTGCCGCAAGCACAAGCCGCGCGAAGCGGTGAGGTCAGCCTGCAGTCACTGGGTGTGCAGTTTGGCGAACTGAAAGACGAAGTGGCCGCCTGCAAGGAAAGATTCTCGGAGTCACTGAAAAAGACCGAGGCCGCCAATGTCTACCCTGCCAAGCGATCGTTCTGGCAAAAGGCAGTGGGTGTGGGCATCAATCTGGGGGCGGTTTTCCTGTTTGCCGGGCTGTCCCTGGCGACAGGCGGTGTGGGGCCTTTGGTGGGCTTGGGGGTGGCGGGGGTCATGGCCGCCAAGTCGGCAGCAGACACGCGCTGCGCCTACAAGGACATGAAGAACAAGATGGCCAAAGCCGAAGGCAAGGCCCCGCCTTATGCCGAACAACCCTTGGGGGGCGATGTGATCGGCAATGCGCTGTATCGGCGTTTCTTGTTCTCGGCACAGTCCAGCGGGCAGCCCCTGTCACAGAGTGAACTCGACGGGATCAAGGAACGCGCACGCCAATGGAGCCTGGGCTTGAACATCGGCCTGAAGGTGGTAGCGTTTTCAGCCGGAGGCGTCGCCGGCATGGCCGCGAACCTGGGCGTGTCCGCTCGCCTGGCCTGCATTGGCCTGAGTGTGGGCGCCCTGGGCTTTTCTGTTGCCCTGGACATGGACAAAAGGAAGCTGGACGCCGATTACAAGAAGTACGGCCTGGCCAACATGCCGCAGCACTATGAAAAGCTGTGTGACGTCTACCAGAAACTGGCGCAGGACGAGCGCGCGCAGGACTTAACCGACCTGCAGCGCCAGCGGCTCACAACGGAACTCAGCGCGGCCTACCTGGCCCTGCACCAGGATGTGCAAAACCTGCAAGCGTCGATGCAGGAGAAGCTGGCGGCGCGCTCCAACCAGCTGGCTGAAGCGCAACGCGGCATGACCCATGGCCTGACCGATGGAGCGGTGGATCTGGTGATTGCGGGGGCACGGCGCACGGCCGAAAACGTGGCTGCGTTGGGACTGCAAGCGGTCGGGGCGAATGCCGAAGCGGTTTCCTCCCTGCTGTCCTCGCTCAAAACGCAGGTGCTGGTGTACCGGATGCTGGACCGTGTCGAGCAGCGCACCGAGCCGCTGGTGCGACATGCCGAACAGATTGTGGACCTGCGCGACCGCATGCAGTGGATGGCCGTTTGAACAGAGACACCGACGTGAAAAGTTTTGACTACGTACTCGACATGATGCAGCTTGCGGTGGAGGACACCCCCACGCTGGCCATCACGGGTCGGGTGACCCAGGTGATCGGCACCATCATCAAGGCGGTGGTGCCTTCGGTGAAGATCGGCGAGGTCTGCATCTTGCGCCAACCCGGCGAGGACTTCGAAATGAAGGCCGAGGTGGTGGGCTTTGCACGCGATGCCGCTTTGGTCACGCCACTTGGCGACATGTACGGGATTTCGGCTTCGACCGAAGTCATTCCCACCGGACGTTCGCATGTGGTGCCCGTGGGGCCGGGTCTGCTGGGGCGTGTGCTCGATGGGCTGGGCCAGCCGCTGGACTTCAAGGAACGCGGCCCGCTGGAAGCGGACCGTTTCTACCCGGTGTTTGCCGAGGCGCCTGATCCGCTCACGCGGCGCGTCATCCAGGACCCCTTGCCCTTGGGGGTGCGTGCCATCGACGGCTTGCTGACCTGCGGCGAAGGCCAGCGCATGGGCATTTTTGCTGCCGCCGGGGGCGGCAAGTCCACACTGATGGGCATGCTGGTCAAGGGCGCCGAAGTGGATGTGACGGTGATCGCCCTGATCGGCGAGCGCGGGCGCGAGGTGCGCGAGTTCATCGAGCATGAACTCGGCGAGGAAGGCCGCAAGCGCGCGGTCATCGTCTGTGCCACTTCCGACAAGTCGTCCATGGAGCGGGCCAAGGCGGCGTATGTGGCCACGGCCATCGCTGAATATTTCCGCGACCAAGGCAAGAAGGTGCTGTTCCTGATGGACTCGGTCACCCGTTTTGCGCGCGCCCAGCGCGAGATTGGTCTGGCCGCGGGCGAGCCGCCCACGCGGCGCGGTTACCCGCCTTCGGTGTTTGCCACCTTGCCCAAGCTGATGGAGCGGGTCGGCATGAACGACAAGGGCTCGATCACGGCGCTCTACACGGTGCTGGTGGAGGGCGATGACATGACCGAGCCGGTGGCCGATGAAACCCGCTCGATCCTGGATGGCCACATCGTGCTGTCGCGTGCGCTGGCGGCGGCCAACCACTACCCGGCCATTGACGTGCTGGCCTCGGCCAGCCGGGTGCAAAACCATGTGATCTCGCCCGAGCACAAGGCCGCGGCCGGCCGCATGCGTGAACTGATGGCCAAGTACAACGAGGTGGAGTTGCTGGTCAAGATCGGCGAATACAAGCGCGGTAGCGATGCCACAACCGACGAAGCCATCGACAAGGTCGAGGCGATCCGGGGCTTTTTGCGCCAGCGCACCGACGAACACAGCGGCTTCGCGCAAGCGCTTGAAGGCTTGTCCAAGCTGACCGCCAGCGGTGCGGCGGCAGGACGCTGAGGAGAGTTGCATGGCCATGGTCGACGAACTGCTGTTCATCAAGCGCTTTCGTGAGCAGAAGGCCGAAAAAGACATGCTGCGCACGCGTTTCGACCTGCAGCAGGCCCACGGGCGCGAGGAGGCGGCGCAAGACAGCTTGCAAGCCTTTCGGCTGCAGGCGCAGGCCGACGAGTTGCGCTGGTACGGTGATTTGTGCTCGCGCGTGGTCAAACCGCGTGAAATCCTGGCGGTGCAGGAGGATGTCGCCGCATTGCGGGCCAACGAAGCCCAGCTGGCCGTTGGACTGGAGCAGGCGCAGGCCGAACACGCTGCCGCGCAGCAACGCTATGCCGGCGCGACCGACCAGCACCGATTGGCCACGGCCGCGAAAAACAAGTTTGTGGAGTTGGCCGACAGCTTCCATGCCGCCGAGGCCCGCGAGCGCGAGCGCCGCGACGAACTGGAACTGGAAGAAGTGGCCGGTCAGGTGCGTTTGCGCGATGGCACCGAGGAGCAGGAACATGGCTGAACAGGCGATCCACTTCGGGCTGCACACCCGCACACAGCCCCAGTTGCACGATGGGGAAGATGCCAGGCAACCGGCACCGCACGACGCCGATCCCCAGGCCTCGGCGCGCTTTGAACAGGCCATGGCGCAAGCACCTGCAGAGGCGACCCCGGCGGCCGAGGTGCCGGCCAGTCCGTTTGCGCTGCTCGGTGGAGCGTCGGCGCCGGCTGGCGCTGCGGCAGGCGAGGGGCCTCAGCAACAAGTGCTGCTGGGCCTGCTGCAGAACACGGTGCAACGCTTGCTGGTCAATGAGGACCCGCAAGGGCGGCGCGAGGTGCGCATCACCCTGGCCGACGACTTGCTGCCCGGCGTGACGGCGGCTCTGTACGAAGACGCGGGAGCCTGGGTCGCAGACCTGCACTGCAGCGATGCGGCGTCTTACGAGACCCTGGCCCAACCCGCCTTCAGGATGGCCGGCCAGCTGGCCCTGGCCCTGGCCTGCGATGCGGTCTGGCGCGTCACGCTCGATGAGGTGGCCGCTGGCGAACCCATGACCGTCGAGGCGTTTGCCTCGTACCCATGATTTGTTGAATGGATTGTTTGTGTCGGAAAGCTCCTTGAAACTTCCTCGGCTCAGTGGCAGCGAAGCCCAGGCCCTGACGACCCTGGCGCGCCATGCGGTGGATTTGCCCCTGCCAGCTTGGCCCAGCCAGGAGGCACAGCGTGCCCATCTGAGCCTGAGCTGGGTGCCACCCGGTGCCCCGGCTGTGCTGGAGCAACCGGGGTTGCGCATGGCCGTCGAATGGGCCGGCGCCGCCTTGTGGCTGGACTGGCCACACAACGCCACTGAACGCTGGCTGGTCGGCACCTTGGGCGCTGCCTGGCCGGCCTTGCCCGGCCTGGCGCCCGAATGGCAGCACATGGCGCAGGTGCAGGCCTGCGCGTGGTTGACACAAGCGCTGGGCCAGTCCGGGCGCGGCAGTGCCACTTGCACGGCCTGGGTGCCGGACACGGGCACGCTGCCACCGGGCGCGCGTCACCGCCTGCTGATGCGTTTGCAGGTGCAAGCCGAGCAGGCGGCGCCTGAAGTGTTCCATGGGGTGTTGCACACAGACAGCCTGGGCTTGCTGCTGCTGGCCGGCCTGGTGGCCGACCACCCAGGCCAGGCGCCCGAAGTGCTGGACGAAGACGCCCTCGCACAAGCCATGACCTTGTGCCTGGGCGAGACCTGTCTGCCCCTGGCGGCGGTCGAAGCCTTGCGCCCTGGCCAGGTCGTGCTCATGCAGCAGCACTACCTGCAGGACCCACACAGCCTGTGCCTGCGCACCGAGTCGGCGCATGCCCCCTGGCTGGGTTGCCAGGCTCGCCTAGAAAACTCCGTTTTGCAGATCCTTTCCACGGTACAGACCATGACGCCTCCAGAAACCCCTTCCACCGTCCCTACGTCCGATGTGCCCGCCGATGCGCTCGCACAGTTGCCGGTCCGTGTCAGCTTCGATCTGGGGGAGACGGTGCTGAGCCTGGCCCAGCTCAAGGCCTTGCAGCCAGGGCAGACACTGGCGCTGCAACGGCCGGCACAGGAATACGTGACGATCCGTGCCAACGGCATGCCCATCGGTACGGGGCAGCTGGTCGACATTGATGGTCGCCTGGGTGTGGCTGTGGGCAGCCTGGTGCCGGCGGCCCCGCGCACCACGGCGGAGTGACCCATGGCGGGAGGATTTGATCCGGTTTCCCTGGCGGTCACGCTGGCCCTGCTGGCCCTGCTGCCCACGCTGGCGGTGGTGTGTACGAGCTTTCTGAAGATCGCCATCGTGATGTCCTTGCTGCGCAACGCCCTGGGCGTGCAGCAGATACCGCCCAACCTGGCCTTGTATGGCATCGCCTTGTTGATGTCGGCCTACATCATGGCGCCCGTGGGGCAGAACGTGTACGAGCAGGTAGCTGCCGTGCCGCAGGCCTCGCGCTCGATTGAGAGCACCTTGAATGCCATGGTCCAGGGGGCGGAGCCGCTGCGTGATTTTCTGCACAAGCACAGCGCGCGTGAACACCGCGATTTTTTCGTGCAGACGGCACGTGAGATGTGGCAGGCCGACATGGCCGCCCGTGTGCGTGAGCGCGACTTCATGGTCTTGCTGCCGTCCTTCATGCTCACCGAGATGACGGCCGCCTTCAAGATCGGTTTCCTGCTGTTCCTGCCTTTTGTGGTGATCGACCTGATCGTCTCCAACATCCTGCTGGCGATGGGCATGATGATGGTGTCGCCGGTCATGATTTCGATGCCGCTCAAGCTCTTCCTGTTTGTCATGCTCGATGGCTGGACCCGCCTGATCCGTGGCCTGATCCTGACCTACACCTGAGGCCGCGCCATGAACCATTCAGAAATCGTCAGCATCCTGTCGAGCGCACTCAACCTGACCTTGATGCTGTCCATGCCGGCCATTGCGGTGGCCGCCATCGTGGGCACCCTGTTTTCGCTGTTGCAAGCCCTGACGCAGATTCAGGAGCAGACCCTGTCGTTTGCGATCAAGCTGATTGCCGTGGGCATCACGCTGTACCTGACCGCCGGCTGGATCGGCGGGCAGCTGTTCAACTACGCGTTGGCCATCTTTGACGGCTTTCCGCGCATGGTCCGCTGACATGCCACTGCCAGACGCCATGCAAGGGTTCAGCCCCACGCAGCTCAAGAGCCTGGCCATGGGCCTGCTGCTGGTGCAGGCGCGTCTGATGCCCATGTTCCTGCTGTTGCCGATGATGAGCCGTTCCATGGTGCCGCGCACCGTGCTGTTTGCCATGGCGGCATGCTTTGGCGTGCTGGTCTTGCCCATGCTGCAGGTGCCGGCCGACTTCGGCCACGATGCACCCGCCATGTTGCTGGTGCTGGGCAAGGAAGCCTTGGTGGGACTGCTGCTGGGCTACCTGCTGGCCTTGCCGTTCTGGTTGTTCGAGGCGATTGGCTTCATCGTGGACAACCAGCGTGGCGCCAACATGGCGGCCATGCTCAATCCGTTGACCGGCAGCGAAAGTTCGCCGCTGGGCCTGCTGATGAACATGGCCTTCATCACCGTCTACATGGCCCTGGGAGGCATGCAGGTGTTGCTGGGGGTGGTGTACGACAGCTACAAACTGTGGGACCCCTTGCAGTTCTGGCCGCATTTTGGCGAGGGCTTTGCCGATCTGGTGTTTCCACAACTCAACCGCATGCTGGCGCACTGCCTGTTGTTGGCGGCGCCCGCCATGCTGGTGATGTTGCTGTCCGAGCTGTCGCTGGCACTGGTCAGCCGCTTCGCGCCGCAGCTGCAGGTGTTTTTCCTGGCCATGCCGATCAAGAGTGCGCTGGGGATTTTCATCCTGGCGGTTTCCTCCGGCACGCTGTTCGAAATTGCCCGGGGGCAGATCGGGGACAGTCGGCAGTGGCTGCAATGGCTCGCCCCGGTCTTGCAAGGAGGCGCTTGAATGAGCGAAAAGACCGAACAGCCCACAGCCAAAAAACTCCGAGATGCCCGCGAGAAGGGCGAAGTGGCCAAGAGCCGGGACTTCACACAAACGGTCCTGATCGTGGCCTTGTTTTCGTACGTGGTGGCGTCGGGTTCGCAACTGGTGAACCAGTTGCGCCAGCTCATGCTGCTGCCGTTTGCTTACCTGCAGCACGACTTTTCCAGTGCGCTGAACAACCTGCTGGACGAGTTGTTCAAGGAGGCGGTGTCTATGGTGCTGCCTTTCCTGATGATCGTTCTGGTGCTGGGGATCTTTGTCGAGGCCATGCAGACCGGGATGCTGGTTTCGTTCAAATCCCTGATGCCCTCGGCCAAGCGTCTGAATGTGGCAGCCAATGCGAAGAATATGTTCTCGAAGAAGAATCTGATCGAGTTCTTCAAATCGATTTTCAAGATCGCGGTGATTTCCTGGGTGCTTTACGCGCTGATCCGAAACCACCTGCCCACCCTCATGTTGCTGCCCTACAAGGACATCGGGGTGCTGGGCGCCGTGTTCGCAGAGATTCTCAAGACGCTGGTCATCCACACCGGTCTGGCGTATCTGGTGGTGTCCTTGGCCGATTTGCTGTGGCAGCGCCACCAGTACACCAAGGGTCTGATGATGAGCAAGGACGAAGTCAAGCAGGAGTACAAGGGCATGGAGGGCGACCCGCACATCAAGAGCCAGCGCAAGCACCTGCACATGGAGCTCATGCAAAGCGATGCGGTCGACAAGGCCCGCCAGGCCACGGTCCTGGTGACCAACCCCACCCACTACGCGATTGCGCTGAACTACAAGGAAGGCGAAACCCCTTTGCCGCTGGTGATGGCCAAAGGCGAGGGCGCCCTGGCGCAACGCATGATCGACGCCGCCCGTGCAGCCGGGGTGCCCGTGATGCGCAATATCCCGTTGGCCCACGCGCTGTTCGACACCGCCGAAGTCAACCAATACATCCCCTCTGACCTGATCGAGCCTGTGGCGGCACTGTTGCGCCTGATCACGGACTTGGTGGACCCGCAAGAATGATTTTTGACTGATCCATGAACATGAATTTTCCCGATTGGCTTGAACACTGGGCGCAGGGCCATGGCCTGACCCTGGAGGCCGCCCGCCAGAGTGGGCGGCTGGCGATCACGCTCGACCGTGTCCGCGTCTTGCTGAGCCCGCAAGCCCCGCACGGCTGGTTGCTGCAGGCCCGCATCACCGATTTGCCCACCGAAACGCGCCAACGCGAGCAGCTGGTAGAGAGGGCGGCCGCAGCGGCTACTGCGCGCATGGCCGTCAGCGCTTCGGCACTGGTGGTCGATCCCGATGGCTCGGCCTTGTGGCTGCAAAGCCATTTGCCCCAGGACGCCCAGGTGGCAGCCCTGGAGACGTGTCTCGAACGTCTGGCCAATGACATTGAATTCTGGAGAGCCATGCTGTGAAAACCGGACCCTGTTTTTCTTCATCCCGTACGCGCTTCTGGCAGCGTTCTTCGCGCGCCGGCGTGCTGGCGCTCATGACGCTGCTCGCCAGCCCTGCGGTGCTGCAGGCCGGCCCAGCGCCGTGGCCGAATGCCCCCTTCACCTACTACGCCGACAAGAAACCCTTGGGCGCCGTGCTGCACGACTTTGCCGTGGCCTACAACCTGCGCCTGAACATGCCGGTCAAGCTCAAGGACACGGTCAGTGGCCGATTCAGCCTGGACAACCCGACGGAGTTCATGAACCGGCTGTCGGGCACCTTCGGCTTCAACTGGTTCACGCACTCGGGCACGCTCTACATTTCCGAGAACCAGGACATGGTGACGAAATCGATCCCGACGCCGGCCGTGCGCTCTGGCGGGAATTTGCGTCAGCTGATGTCCAGCCTGGGTGTGTTCGACGCGCGCTTTGGCTGGGGCGAGATGCCCGAAATGGGCATCGTCATGGTGTCCGGGCCGTCGGCTTATGTGCAGCTGGTCGAACGCACCCTGCTGTCCATGCCCAACGCACCCGGTGGACAACAGATCGCCGTGTTCCGCCTCAAGCATGCCTCTGTCGAGGACCGCACCATGGCCTACCGGGACCAGAACATCACGGTACCCGGCGTCACCTCCATCCTGCGCAATTTGGTGCGTGGCGCTTATGGTGTCAATGCCCCGGGTGCCGCCGCCAATGCGGCAGGCCGTGCACTGGCGGGCAACGCTTTTCGCGGGGGGGACACTTCGGCACCTGCTGCGGGTTTGGGTGAACCGGCGGCCACGACCAGTGCGGCAGGCCAGAGCGCCAGCGCCGTTGCCGGGGGCGTGGCCAATGCCAACAACATCAGCAGTCCTTCGGGCAATGGCATACGGCCTTCGATCCAGTCGGACCAGCGTATCAATGCGGTGATCGTGCAGGACACGCCCGAACGCATGCCTTTGTACAAGGAGCTGATCCAGCAACTGGATGTGCCGGCCCCGCTGGTGGAAATCGAGGCGCTGATCATCGACGTCAACACCAATCGCCTGACTGAACTGGGTCTGAGCTGGAATGCGGTCATGGACAAGCAGCGCCTGGCGCTGGGTTTTGGCGATGTGGGTACCGCGGTGGACAGCAAGACGATCTCGGTCGCCGGTTCACGCGCCGGTGGCGTGACACCGGGCACTCTCACGGCCGCTGGTGCAGATTACTTTGTCGCGCGCCTGCGCCTGCTGGAGCAGCAGGGCGATGCCAGCATCCAGTCGCGGCCCTCGATCCTGACCACGGAAAACCTGGGGGCGGTGATCGACCTGTCGGAGACTTTCTACATCCAGACTTCATCGGAGCGCTCGACGCTGGTCACCCCCGTCACTGCGGGCATCACCCTGCGCGTGACGCCACGCATTGTGCAGCAGGACCAGCAGCAGAACATCCGCCTGATGGTGGACATCGAAGACGGGCAAATCCAGACCCAGAACACGATTGGCAACATCCCGACCGTGGTGCGCGGGGTGGTCAGCACCGAAGCCAGCGTGGGGTCCAACGAAAGCCTGCTCCTGGGGGGCTACAACTCGGTGCAGTCTGTCAAAGGGCAGGACAAGGTGCCTTTGCTGGGGGACATTCCGGGGATTGGGGCCTTCTTCCGCAGCACATCTGACAAACTGCAGCGGCGCGAACGTCTGTTCCTGATCCGTTCGAGCGTGGTCAGCAAGAGCCCGGCACCCTCTGCACAAGGCCTTGCACCTGTGCCCGTGGCACCGCTGTCAGGGCAGGAGGGCGATGCTGTCAAGCCTGCAGCCGTGCAGGGCGAATTGGGCTTGGCGCCATCGCCCGTGGTGGCATCGATCCGGGCTTCCAGCCTGAACGGGCCGCTGAATGCGCAGCGGGCCGCGTTGCCGACCGATGTGCGTGTGGCCGATCCGGCCGTGCAGCAGGTGCGCGACCGTCAGGCGCAACTCATCTTGCGCGATGAACTGCAGCGCAGCAAAGGCCAGCTCAGCGAACTGAGGCAGAACCTGGGCAGCGATGGTGCACCAAGCCCCAAGCGGCAAGGTGAAATCCAGCGCGCCGAAGCCGATGTGCAGGCCCTGGAACGCGAGCTGGCCCGTTTCGACAAGCGGTGATGGGCAGAGAGCCCCGCCCAATGCCTTGAGGGTCTGTCAGGGCAGGCGGGGCAACCAGATGCAAAAGCAGGCCCCTTGACCGGACAGGGCGGGGCGCAATTCCACCCGTCCTGCATGCAGTTCGGTGATGCGCTGGACGATGGACAGCCCCAGTCCCATGCCGGGCTTGTTGGATTCGGGCTGGGTGCGGAAGAAGTCTTCGAACACGCGCCCCTGGAAATGCGCAGGAATGCCGCTGCCCTCGTCGCTGACGCACAAGCCGACCTGGGTCGACTGTGGTGGCAGCACGCTCACGGTGATGGACGTACCGGTCGGAGCATATTTGGCGGCGTTTTCGATCAAATTCGTGACCGCAATTTCCAGCAAGGACGAATCGATTTCCACCTGGCAGTCGTGCTCGCCGCGCACCCAGGCCAGCCGGTGTTCGGGCAACTGGTCCTGGTAGGCGGGAAGCCAGCCATCAAGCCAGGTCTGGAGGTCCATTTTCTGCCGGTCCAGCTGCAGGTGGGGCGACTTCAGACGGTCGCTTTGCAGCCATTTCTCGAACAAGTCGGTCAGCCGGTGCAGGGCGGTCGAGATGGTGTTGATCCGGGCCGGTGTGTGGTCCATGCCCAGTGATTTTTCCTTGCGCCACAGACTGATCTGGCTCTGGATGATGTGGATCGGGTTGCGCACCTCGTGCGAAATCATCGAGCCAAAGCGCAGGTATTGCTGCAGCACCGTTCGTTCACGTTCCAGCGATTGTTCCAGTTGCAGGGTGCGTTGCTGCACCGTCTGCTCCAGGCGTTGTTCCGAGGTCCGCAGCACCTGAACCAGTTCGGTCTGGGCGCTCAGGGCCTGTTGCCTGGCCAGGTCCCGCTGGCCACGTTCTTCGCGCACCTTGCTGGCCAGGCTGAAGGCCAGGAAGAGCATCTCGAAGACCGTCGAAATCTGCAGCGCATACGCTGTGAAGCCATTCGATGGAATGGCGCCCATGGGCGCCATTCCATC
>JACCDU010452575.1_pt1 | contig 15793 bp, 13 predicted proteins | sample 7446081 | NCBI WGS metagenome assembly JACCDU01 (sample SAMN15323447, study PRJNA562643) | freshwater metagenome | isolation source: river surface water | place: USA:Blue River Watershed | collected 2017-08-17
CCGCGAACCAGGACCGCCCGGGCGCGGCCACCACGCCGGTGAGCCGGGGGCGGGCGTACCGGCCGGCGACCAGGTAGGTGGTCACCAGGAACATCAGCACGCGCCGTGTCCACTGCTGCGACAGCACGAGCCCGGCCACCCGGCGCGGCAGCCAGTTGCCCGCCTGGCCGCGCCACAGGCCAAAGGCCAGGGCGGCCATGCCCAGCCCGAGCACGGTCCCCACCCCGGGGACCGGCAGCAGGCAGGGGGCCGCCATCAGCAGCAGCAAGGTGCCGGGCGCCTCCGGGCCGTGCGCCCGGGCCATGTCCTGGAGCGACAGGCCTTCCCCCTGCAGGCGGGCGGCCGCGCGGCGCAGGCGTCGTGCGACGGGCGCCATCAGGCCTGCCGCCCCATGCCGGCCGGGCGGCGAGCCCACACACCCACAAACAGGAATGCCACGATTCGAATCCCTGGACAGCGCAAAGACTGCAGTTGTAGCGCGATCGAGGTTTCCGATGAACCAGCGTTTTTCGCTGCAAGGGTTCAGGAAAGCCGAAGCAACTGCGCCGCCGCGGACCCGCCTCGCCCCGGCGCCGGATCCTGCCCTCAGCGCACCGCGAAACGGCGCAACACCTCGGGATCGGGCTCGAAGCCGATGCCCGGGCGGTCGGGGATGGCCACGCGCCCGCCCTGCGGCGCCAGCGGCTCGCCACCGAACCAGGCCTGCGGCTGCACGTGCAGGTGCTCGAACAGGCCGAACTCCGGCAAGGCGGCCGCCATCTGCAGCGTGGCGTAGTAGCCCGGGCCGAAGTACGGCGAGTGGGCCATGATGGACTGCCCCCGTCCCCGCAGGATCGCCGCCACGCGCAGGAACTCCGACACACCGCCCACCTTGGTGATGCTGGGCTGCGGATAACGCACGGCCTGCGCCAGGTGCCCGAACTCCTGCGCGGTGCAGGCGTTCTCGCCGGCCGCCATGTCCAGCCCCAGGGCGCCGAGCCGGCGCAGCGCGTCCCAGTCCTCCGGCGGGAAGACGGGCTCCTCCAGCCACAGGGTGTCCAGCGCCTTGAGTTCCGGGATGACGCTGGCCGCGAAGGCCTCGGACCAGTTGCAGTTCACATCAACGGTGAAGCTCATGGACGGGTCGATGGCGGCGCGGCCGGCCCGGATCTCGGGCATGGTGATTTCGTGCAGCTTCACCGACCCGTAGCCCTCGCGGGCCGCCTGCTCGCTGAACCGGCTGACCAGGTCGCTGCGCCCATAGCGCACCAGGCTGGCATAGGCGGGCACCGACTCCCGGCAACGCCGACCGGCCACCAGGGTGGCCAGGTCCACGCCCGCCGCCTTGGCCTGGAGGTCCCACAGCGCCATGTCGATGCCCGATAGCGCGAAAATGGTCACGCCATAGCGGCCGAACAGGCACAGCCGCTGCTGCAGTTCCAGGTTCAGCGCCGGGATGTCGTCGATGACGCGGCCGACGAGCGGCGGCCCCACGAGGTCACGCACCATCGCGGCCACCGCGCGGTGGCAGAAGTAGCCGAAGGCCTCGCCCCACCCCACCAGCCCGTTGTCGGCGGTGACCTTGACCAGGACGGTGTCCAGCGTGTGCCAGCGGCCGGGGGTGATGCCGATGCCGCTGCCGCCGTCCTCGAAGGGAATGGACAGCAGGACCGGCTCGATGGATGCGACCTTCATGCTCACCACTCGTTGATGCGGCCGATGTCGCCGGCGTATTCGTTGTTCGCGCCCCAGCCGCCCATGGCATGGGTGCCGACCAGCGCCGGGTCCTCCGGCGGCACCTCGGCCAGCACCTGGGCGGCGAACGCTTCCGCGTCGTCCTGGGGGGCGTAACCCAGCGCGAAGGCCGCCTGGTTGTCGAAGAAGCCGCGGGTGTTGCCGGATACGCCATAGACGACGGCGTACCGCAGCGCCGGGTGGTCCAGCCCGATGCGCACCAGCTGCGCCAGGTCACGCCAGCTGGACCAGATCGACAGCCGACGGCGATCCACCGGCTCATCGTTGACGAAGCCGATGCGCACGCACAGCACGCGCAGGCCGTACTTGTCCGCGAACAGCGCGCCCACCTGTTCGCCGAAGCCCTTGGTCAGGCCGTAGCGGCTGTCCGGCCGCAGCAGCACCTCGGTGCCGATGCGGCGGCGGCGGGGGTAGTAGCCCACGGCATGGTGGGAGCTGGCGTAGACCACCCGTTCCACGCCAGCCTGGCGGGCAGCCTCGAAGACGTTCCAGGCGCCGCGCACGTTGCCCTCGATCTGCTCCTCGATGCCGGCGTCGGTGGTGCAGCCGGCCAGGTGGATGACGCCGCGCACGCCCTGCATGGCCTCGCGCATCGCGCCCAGGTCGCCAATGTCGGCGACGATGCCGGTTTCGTGCGAGGCCAGGTCGGCCACCGGCAGCCGGTCCACCAGCCGCAGCGGCCGACCGTCGGCCGCGAACTGCCGGCGCAGGCCGGTCCCCACGATGCCGGCAGCGCCGGTGATCAGCACGGTCATGTCGGCGATCCCTTCACACGGTGTAGTCCACGGCGGCCCACTCGAAGTAGGCCTTGAGGTCGGCCACCAGGGCCTGGTGCAGCGGGTGGAACAGGTAGTCATTGAGCGCCTGCGCGTCATCGACCGCGGACTCGAGCACGTAGTCCCAGCAGATCGGCCGGGCCAGTTCGTTCTTGCGGACCAGCCACTGGCGGATGGCGGGGATGCGGGGCCCCAGTTCCACCATGCGCCGGGCCAGGTCGGCCTCCAGCGCGGGATCGGCCGGCACATGGGCCAGTCGGCGGAACATGACGATGTGGCGCATCATGGGCGGGGGTTCCTTCGCTTCATTCGCTCTTGAGGTGATAGCCGCGACCCGCGTAGTCGAAGTCGTGCAGCTCGTTGATCTTCACCGACTTGTCGGCCGGCGCCGCATAGTAGGCCCGGATCTCGGCGATCCTGCCGGTGACGGGGTCGAACCTGTACCACTCGTCGCCGCGCAAGGCGGTGCCTGACTTGTTCTTCCAGTGCGTCCATTCGATGACGGCCTCGGGGCTGTCGTGGCTCACCAGGATCTTCTCGATCGTCCACTGCGAGCCCAGGGTCTCGACGCACCAGATCCACTTCCTGGCGATGGTGTCGGCGCCGCGCCAGGGAATGTCCGGCAGGCCGGGCGGGAAGTAGTGGACCGCGTCGGGCGTGAAGCAGTCGACCAGGGCCTGGTGGTCGGCGTCGTTGCACGCCTTGAAGTAGCGGCGGATCAGGGCGGCGTGGTCGGCGGGGGTGAATCGGCTCAAGGGGGAATCTCCTGCAAGGGGTCAGGCCGCGGCGGGGCCCTGGGGTTCGATCGGGGGGCGGCCGGCCTCGCACCAGGCCTTGTACTCGGCACGGGTCCTGTCGCTGGGCGGGTACAGGCCCCACAGCGGCTCACCGGCGCGCACGCGCAGCGCCAGGTAGGCCTCGATGTCGTCGCGCTTCTCGCACAGGTCGGCCATCTCCTCGGCCATCGCGGCCGGGATGACGGTGATGTTCTCGCCGTCGCCGTGGATCACGTCGCCCGGGTAGACCGCCACGCCGGCGCAGCCGATGGGCACCTGCAGGTCGGCCACGTGGTGGTAGGCCAGGCGGGTGGTGTTGGTCACGCCGGTGCACCAGACCGGGAAATCCAGGTTCGACAGCTCGGTGCCGTCCCGGAAGGTGCCGTCGGTCACGACGCCCCGGGCGCCGCGCATCATCATGCGGGTGATCAACATGTTGCCCATGGAGGCGGCGCGGCCATCGCGGTTGCTGTCGATCACCACCACATGCCCGGGCTCCACCTGCTCCACGCCCACCCACTGCAGGTTTTCGGCGTTGGGGGTGTAGGTCAGGTTGCCGTAGCGGTCGATGTCCTCGCGCGCCGGAATGAAGCGCATGGTGAAGGCGCGCCCGGCGAATGGCGTGTGCGACTTGTTCAACTGCGTCACCCCATGCAGCACGGGCTGCTTGATGCCTTTGATGTACAGCTGCGTGGTCAGCGAGCCGCTGGTGCACTTCGCCAGGCGGTCGAGGACCGAGTCCGGCACGACGGGCGCGGCGGGCATTCGCGGGATCTCGTGGTCGGCCAGGGGCGCCGGCTGGTTGAAGAACTGCATCATGGGCTTATGCTTGTCTCAAGGAGTGGGAATCTGGACGGGCCGCGCCGCAACGACACGTTGCACGGATCCTATTGAGAACATCCAATCCAGCCAATGCAATTGGATGCGCCCGCCCTTCGGCGGTGGCGGCGATTCCAGATACTGGGACAGACAGGTGACACGAATCAACAGTGGCGACGGTACAGGGTCGCTGGAGAAGGCTCTGGACGTGCTGGAGGCCATCGGCGAGGCGCCCCTGGGCCTCACGCAGAACGAGATCACGCAGCGGCTGGACCTGCCGCGCACCACGGTGTACCGGCTGCTGGCCACCCTGGTGGCCCGCGGCCTGCTGCGGCGCGACCCGCTGCGCAAGGTCTACTGCCTGGGATTTCGCTGCTTCGAGATGGCGCGCAAGGCCCATGCCGCGCCCGACCTCGTGGCCGCCGCCGCGGGTGAATTGCGGGTGCTGCGGGACCTCACGGGCGAGACCTCCTACCTGGCGACGCTGGACGGCCTGGAGGTCATCTCCCTGGAACGCTACGACGGCGCGCACAGCCAGCGGTCCCAGGCCGCCCTGGGTCAGCGCAAGCCCGTCTACTGCACCAGCCAGGGCAAGGCCATCCTCAGCGCCATGGCCGCCGACGCGCGCGATGCCGTCATCCGCGACATCCAGCTCAAGGCCCTCACGCCCCACACCCTCACCGACCGGCGGCGCCTGGCCGCCGAGCTGAAGATCACCGCCGCCCGCGGCTGGTCCATGGACGACGAGGAGATCGTGCTGGGCGTGCGCTGCGTCGGTGCCCCGGTGGTGGCCCCGGATGGCACGGTGCGCGGCGCCATCAGCGTGGCCGGTCCTGCCTGGCGCATGACCCGCGCACGCGCGGAACTGCTCGGCCCCGAGCTGGCAGACGCTGCGCGCCGCATCGGCGCACAGCTGCGGGGCGGCAACCCGTCCGCCGGCGACCCGGCGGTGTCGGCCGCCGAGGGCCCCTGGGCCTTCGAGGGGGGCTTGCCGCGCTGGCAGGCGTCCACGGGGCGGCTGTACTGGGCCGACCTGCTGGCCCCGTCCCTGCGGGTCCTGGACGGCGACGCCGACCGGCCCGTGCTGGAGGTCGAGTCACCGGTGACCGGGCTGGCCTTCCGCGGCGGCGACATCCTGCTGGCGCATGCCGACGGGGTGCTGCGCGTGACGCCGGAAGGCCTTTGCGCCCCCATCACCGCCTGGCCGTCCGGCACCCTGCTGGCCCTGGCCAACGGGCCCGGCGACCGGCTGTGGGCCGCCATGGCCGCGCCGCGCGGCGGCTGCGCCGTGGGCGAGATCCAGCCGGGCGGCCTGTTCGATCCGCGGTGGAGCGTGGACGAACCGGTCCACGCCCTGGCCTGGAACGCCGCAGGCGACCAGCTCGCGGCGACCGCGCCGGACAGCGGCAGCCTGCTGGTGCTGCGACTGGGATCGCCCATGGTACGGCGGCTGGCCACCCTGCCCAAGGGCTCGGGCCGGCTCTCCGGCCTCGCGCTGGACGGCGAAGGCGGCGTGTGGACCGCCCTGCGCGATGGTTGGAGCGTGGTACGGGTCAGCCCCGACGGCGTGCTGGACCGGGTGGTGGGCCTGCCCGTCCCCTGCCCCACCGACGTGGCGCTGGTGGACCAGCGCCTGTACATCACCACGGCCCGCCAGCCGGTGCCGCTGGACGCGCTGGAGAAGGCGCCGCTGTCGGGGCGCCTGCTGCACGTGGCGGTCTGAGCCTCGCCCGGGACCGGCACGCGGCCGCACGGGCCTACCGTCAGATCTCGTCGATCGGCGTCGACACCGGCGCCGCCTCGCCCGCCCGGTCCGCGATGGAAAAGCGGTCGTCCGTGCGCGTGTAGAAGCTCGCCCCGAAGCGCGCGATGGGCCGGTACTCGCGCAGGTTCACCCGCCAGGCCTGGGTGTCGATCAGCCCGTCGCGCGCGGCCAGCCACTTGATGCGGCCGATGAATACATAGCGGCTGGGCGTCTCCAGCGTCTCGTGCAGCACGCACTCGAAGGCGATGGGCGCCTCCTGGATGCGAGGCGGCGCCACGCAGTGCGAGGGCACCGGCGTCAGGCCCACGGCGGCCAGCTCGCTCACGTCGGAAGGAAAGGCCTCGCCGCAAGCGTGCATGCGGTCGGCCATGGGCTCGTCGGACATGTGCACGACGAACTCCCTGCTGCGAAGGATGTTGGCGGCGGTGTCCTTCAGGCGCCCATCGGACAGGCGGTTGATGCTCAGCATCAGGATCGGCGGGTCCTCGCCGATCATGTTGAACATGGAAAAAGGCGCCGCGTTGGCGACGCCCGTTTCGCCCAGCGTGGTGACCAGCGCGATCGGCCGGGGCACGATCAGGCTGGCCATCAGCTTGTAGCGCTGGTAGCTGGTGATCTCGTCGAAATCGACTTCGGTCATCAGACCACCACTTCCACCTTGGCGCGCTTGGCCACCGCCGTCCAGGTGTTGATCTGCGACTGGATCAGCTTGACGAAGTCGTCGCCGACCACGGGACTCTTGCGGGGCAGGGTCTGGATGTCCTCCAGGCGCGCTGCGATGTCCGGCTTGGCCAGGATCTCGGGGATCAGGGCCGTCAGGCGCTGCGTGATGGGCGCCGGCAGGTTCTTGGGCGCCGACAGGCCCAGCCACTGCGACCCCGTGAGCGAGGGCAGGCCCTGCTCCGCGAAGGTCGGGATGTTGGGCAGGGCCGGCAGGCGCTGCGGCGTGGACACGGCCAGGGCGCGCAGGGAGCCCGCCTTGAGCTGGGCGACGTTGGTGGTCACCGGGTCGAACACGCTGTCGATCTGGCCGCTCAGGAGGTCCTGCATCGCGGGCGCGCTGCCCTGGTACGGGACGTGGTCATGCTGTTCGGCCTTGCCGTCGATCTTGAGCAGCTCGCCAAACAGGTGGTTGGCCGAGCCGATGCCCGAGGAGCCATAGCGCAGGGGCTTGGTCTTGGCCGCAGCCACGTACTGGGCCAGGGTCTGGTAGGGGGAGTTGGCGCGCACCAGCAGCAGCATGGGCGCCTCCACCAGCATGCCCATGTGCGTGAAGTCGGCCACGGGGTCGAAGGGCATGGTGCGGCGGGTGGCGCTGGCGTAGATGTGGACCGAGGCGTGGCTCACCAGCAGCGAGTAGCCGTCGGCCGCCTGGCGGGTGATGTACTCGGTGCCGATCAGGCCGCCGGCGCCGGCGCGGTTGTCCACCACCACGGTCTGCTGCAGGGCCTGCGACAGGTGGGGCGCCATCAGGCGCGCCACGGTGTCGACCAGGCCGCCGGGCGGGTACTGGCAGATCAGGCGGATGGGACCCCGGGTGGGCCAGGCCGAGGATTGGGCATGGACCCAGGGGGCTGCCAGGCCGGCGACACCGGCTGCCAGTAGTTCACGACGCTTCATGATGACTCCTTCTTGGATGGGGGAAACCGTGCTGGCACGGCCTCACGGGCCGCGCCTCGGGTCCCTCAAAGCAGGAGCCATGCCAAGCGGATGCACCACTGAATACACAGACGGCCCACAATATGCTTGGTCTATTGCATACACGATTGAGTACACATTAGTTTCGAATGGCCTCGACGCGCGCGCACCACGCGCGGGCCGGCCGCCCCCTTTCATGCACCTCTTTGGCGCCCTCAACGTTCATCGCCTCTCGATCCATCGCCCATGACCCATAACCGTGCACGCCGCTTCCTGTTGATCAATCCCAACACCAATGCACTGACCACGCAGCGGTTGCAGGACACGCTGCTGCCGCAACTGCCTGGCGGCGTGACCCTGGACGTCCGGACTGCGGGCTTCGGCTCGCACTACATCGCTTGCGAGGCCAGCCACGCGGTCGCATCACACGCCTGCCTGCACGCCTGGGCGGACCATCGCCAGTCGGCGCCCGGCCCGCTGGACGGCGTGTTGATCGGATGCTTCGGCGATCCGGGGCTGTTCGCGTTGCGGGAGTCCAGCGGCGTTCCGGTCACGGGGCTGGCGGAAGCCTCGTTCATCCTGGCCGCAGCACACGGGCCCTTCGCCATCGTGACCGGCGGCGAGCGCTGGAAGCCCATGCTGGAGCGGCTGGCGGGCAGCCTGGGCTACGGGCAGCTGCTGCGCCATGTCGAGACCGTGGCGCCCAGCGGCGCCCAATTGCAGGCAGACCCGGCGATGGCGATGCGCTGCCTGGGCGAGGCCTGCGAACGTGCTGCTCGCGCGGGCGTGGGCAGCGTGATCCTGGGTGGCGCGGGGCTCGCCGGATATGCGCAGGGCCTGCGCGAGCGCTGCAGGCTGCCGCTGATCGACAGCGCCGAGGCGGGGCTGCAGGTGATGCTGCGGGGGCTGGCGCCGCCGCCGCCGCAGGCAGGCGATGGATTCTTTGCCCAGTGGCGCGGGATGGCGCCGGAGATCCTGGCCGTGCCGGCCCGGGCCGGGGCCTGAGCGACCCCGGCGAGCAGGCGGCTCAAGCCCGCTGCTTGAGCACGAAGCGCTGGATCTTGCCGGTCGCCGTGCGGGGGAACGCGTCGACGAATTCCACCGCGCGCGGGTACTTGTAGGGCGCCACCGTCTGCTTGACGAAGTCCTGCAGCGCCTTGACCATGGCCTCGCCCTTCTCGTGCCCCGGCTTGAGGATGATGAAGGCCTTGACGATGCTGCCCCGCTCCGGGTCCGGGGCGCCGACGACGGCGCAGTCGCTCACGGCGGGATGCTGCAGCAGCACCGACTCCACTTCCGGCGCGGCGATGTTGTAGCCCGCGGAAATGATCATGTCGTCGGTGCGCGCCTGGTAGAAGAAGTAGCCCTTCTCATCCATCAGGTAAGCATCGCCGGTCACGTTCCAGCCGTCCTTCACGTAGTCCCGCTGGCGAGGGTCCGCCAGGTAGCGGCACCCCGTAGGGCCCTTGACGGCCAGCTTGCCGATGGTGCCCGGGGGCACGTCCCGGCCCTCGTCGTCGATCACCTTGGCCCGGTAGCCGGGAACGGGCTTGCCCGTCGCGCCCGGGCAGGCCTCGGCTTCCGTGTGCGAGATGAAGATGTGCAGCATCTCCGTCGAGCCGATGCCGTCGATCAGCTCGATGCCGGTCTTGTCCTTCCACAGCGCGCGGGTCGGCGCGGGCAGCGACTCGCCGGCGGACACGCACTTGCGAAGCGGCGTCTTGCGCAGCTCGTCGCCGCGCTCGGACATCACGCGGTAGGAGGTGGGCGCGGTGAAGAGGACCGTGGCGCCGAATTCCTTGATGCCGTCCACCAGCTGCGGCGGGCTGGCCTTTTCCAGCAGGACGGTGGATGCGCCCACGGACATGGGGAACAGCACCAGCCCGCCCAGGCCGAAGGTGAAGGCCAGCGGGGGGCTGCCGATGAAGACATCGTCCTGGTGCGGCTGGAGGATGTACTGCGGCCAGCACTTGCAGATGGCCATCACGTCCCGGTGGAAGTGCATGGTGGCCTTGGGGACGCCCGTCGTGCCGGAGGTGAATCCCAGCAGGCAGGTGTCGTCGCTGGCGGTGTCCACGTTGGTGAACTGGCCGCTGGCGCCCGCCATGGCGGCTTCGAGGCTGTCCGCGCCCTGGGCATTGAAATAGCGCACCTGCGTGAGGCCGGGGCACTGCCCGGTCGTCAGCTCCATCTCCTGCGCCAGGGAGGCATCGCACAGCGCGTGCGTCACCTGGCCGATGTCGACGATGGCCTTGAGCTCCTTGGCCCGCAGCAGCGGCATGGTGGCGACGGCGATGCCGCCGGCCTTCATGACCGCGAACCAGCAGGCCACCAGCATGGGGTTGTTGGGCGCGCGCAGCAGCACCCGGTTGCCGGGGACCAGGCCCATGTCCCGCACCAGGACGTTGGCAATGCGGTTGGCCTTGTCCTGCAGGTCCGCGTAGGTCCAGGCCAGGCCCGGCGCACGCAGGCAGGTGCGGCCGCCGCGGCCCTGGGCCACGTGGCTGTCCAGCAACTCCGTGGCGCAATTGAGTTGCGCGGGGAATTGCAGCTCCGGCAGCTCGAAGAGGTACTCCGGCTGCAGGGCGGCCGGCGGCAGGTTGTCGAAGGCGAAGGTGTCGATATGGGCGGTGGCCATGGGTACGCTCCTCGTCAAGTCCTCTCCAGCACCAGGGCGATGCCCTGGCCCACGCCGATGCACATGGTGCACAGCGCATATCTGCCGCCGGTGGCATGCAGCCGGTTGACCGCCGTGGTCACCAGCCGCGCGCCCGAGGCGCCCAGCGGGTGGCCCAGCGCGATCGCGCCGCCCCAGGCGTTCACCCGCGCATCATCGTCCTGCAGGCCCAGCAGGCGCAAGACCGCCAGGCCCTGGGCCGCAAAGGCCTCGTTCAGCTCGATCACGTCCATCTGCGCCAGGGCCAGGCCCGTCTGCGCCAGCACCTTCTGGGTGGCCGGGGCCGGGCCGATGCCCATGACCCGCGGGGCGACACCGGCGGTGGCCATGCCCACCACGCGGGCACGGGGGACCAGGCCATTCCTGGCCGCCATCGCTTCATTGGCCAGGATCAGCGCGCAGGCACCGTCATTCACGCCCGAGGCATTGCCCGCCGTGACGCTGCCATCCGGGCGCACCACGCCCTTGAGCTTGGCCAGCGCTTCCAGGCTGGTCTCACGCGGGTGTTCGTCCTTGTCGACGATGAGGGCCTCCCCCTTCTTCTGGGGAATGGTCACCGGGCAGATCTCCCGTGCCAGGTGGCCGGCCTTCTGCGCCGCCACGGCCTTCATCTGGGAGGCCAGGGCCATGCGGTCCTGCGCCTCGCGCTCGATCCCGTATTCCACCGCCACGTTCTCGGCCGTCTCCGGCATGGAATCCACGCCGTACCGTTCCTTCATCAGCTTGTTGACGAAGCGCCAGCCGATGGTGGTGTCGTAGACCGCGTTGGCGCGGGAGAAAGCCGATTCCGCCTTGGGCATGACGAAGGGTGAGCGGCTCATGCTCTCCACGCCGCCGGCGATCATCAGCCCGGCCTCGCCCGCCTTGATGGCGCGCGCCGCCGTACCCACGGCGTCCATGCCGGAGCCGCACAGGCGGTTGATGGTCGCACCGGGGACCTCCTGGGGCAGGCCCGCCAGCAGCAGCGCCATGCGGGCCACGTTGCGGTTGTCCTCGCCGGCCTGGTTGACGCAGCCATACAGCACGTCATCGACGGCACCCCAGTCGACCTGGGGGTTGCGCGCCATCAGCGCCTGCAGGGGCACGGTGGCCAGGTCGTCGGTGCGGACGCCGGACAGGGCGCCGCCGTAGCGCCCGATGGGGGTGCGGATGGCATCGCAGACGAAAGCAGGGGTCATGGCCGGTCTCCGGACATCAGGCAGGCACGTTGAGAAGGGGCGACAGGTCGGCCACGGCGAAGCCGTGCCCGCTCAGGGCGGCCAGCTGCTGCAGGTCGGCCTGCAGGGCGGCCAGGTCCTGGCGGCGGGCCCAGAACACGGGGCCGCCCTCCCAGCGCGGGAAGCCATAACCCAGGGCCAGCACCACGTCGATGTCGTCCGGCTGCTGCGCGACGCCTTCGCGCAGCAGGTGGGCGGCCTCGTTGACCATGGCCAGCATCACGCGGCGCTGGATCGCCTGCGCGGACAGGGGGGTTCGCGCCAGCCCACGGCGGCGGGAGGCGCCTTCGATGATGGCGCGCACCTGCTCGTCGCTGGCCTTGTCCTTCACGCCGTCCGTGTAGCGGTAGTAGCCCGCGCCCGCCTTGCGGCCCAGGCGGCCGGCCTCGCACAGCTGGTCCAGGATGTCCACGTAGCGCTCGCGCGGGTCGCGCGTGGCCGCCTGCGCCTTGCGCATGCGCCAGGCGATGTCCAGGCCGGACAGGTCCGCCACGGCGAACGGGCCCATGGCGAAGCCGAAGGCCTCCAGCGCGCGGTCCACGTCCTCGGGCCAGGCGCCCTCCTCCAGCATGAACTCGCACTGCTTGCGGTAGGCGTTGTAGATGCGGTTGCCGATGAAGCCGAAGGCGTTGCCGCAGGTCACCGGCGTCTTGCGCAGGCGCTTGCCCAGGGCCACGCCGGTGGCCAGCACGTCGGGCGCAGTGGCCTTGCCCCGCACCACCTCCAGCAGCTTCATCACGTTGGCGGGGCTGAAGAAATGCAGGCCCAGCACGTCCTGCGGCCGGCGGGTCACGGCGGCGATGGCGTCCACGTCCAGGTAGGAGGTGTTGGTGGCCAGGACAGCGCCGGGGCGGGCGTGGCGGTCGATGGCGCCGAAGACCTGGCGCTTGACCTCCATGTCCTCGTACACGGCCTCGATCACCAGGTCGGCGGCCGACAGCGCGGACCAGTCGCCCGAGGCGCGCAGGCGGGCGCCGCAGTCCGCCGCCACCAGGGCGGCCAGCTTGCCGGCCACCACGCGGCCGGCGTAGTACTCGTGCACCCGCGCGGCGCCGCCCTCGGCGGCCTGGGCATCCTGGTCCAGCAGGATCACCCGCAGGCCGGCGTCCAGCGCCGCGATGGCGATGCCGCGGCCCATGGTGCCCGCGCCCACCACGGCCACCGTCTCGCAGGGGCGGGGGTCGGCCTGCACGTCCGCCGGCAGGCGGGCCGCCTGCCGCTCGGCGAAGAACAGGTGGCGCAGCGCATACGCCTCGGTGGACGAGCGCAACTTGATGAAATGCGCCCGCTCGATGGCCAGCGCGTCGTCGAACGGCAGCCGGGCCGCGTTCTTGACGGATTCGATGGCGGCCAGCAGCGCCGGCCGGCCACGGCCACCCCGCAGCAGCGCGCGCTCGGCGGCCTCGACGGCGCCGGGCGCCTCCTCGGGCGGCAGGCGGTCGCGCAGCCGGCGGCGGGTCCCCTTCAGGGCCCGGACCTGCGCCAGGGCGGCGTCCAGCAGGTCGCCCGTGGCGACCGCGTCCACGATGCCCAGGGCCTGGGCCTTTTCGGCAGGCAGCCTCTGGCCGGTGCCGACCAGCTCCAGGGCCTTGGCGATACCCGTGAGCCGCGGCAGCCGTTGCGTGCCGCCAGCGCCGGGCAGCACGCCCAGGGTCACCTCCGGCAGGCCCACCACCGTCTTCGGCGCGGCGACTCGCCCGTCACAGGCCAGAGCCAGCTCCAGGCCGCCGCCCAGGGCCGCGCCATGCAAGGCGGCCACGATGGGCTTGCGCGAGGCGTCCATAGCCGCGAAGACCTGGGGCAGCTGCGGCTCCTCCAGCGGACGCCCGAACTCGCGCAGGTCTGCCCCCGCGACGAAGGTGGACCCGTCGCAGCGGATGACGCCGCCCGCCAGGGTGTCGTCGGCCTCCAGCTCGGACAGCGCGGCCAGCAGGGCCGCCCGCACCGGGGTGGACAGGGCATTGATCGGGGGGTTGCTGATGGTCATCACCAGCACGTCGCCGACGCGCTCGGCCTGGACGCAGGAGGTCATCGCGCGCTCACTCCGGGATGACGGCGGTGCACTCGATCTCGACCTTGGCCCGGTCCTCCATGAGGGCCTTGACCTCGACGGCCGTCATCGCGGCGTTGTAGCAGCCGATGATCTCGCGGAACGCCTTGCCCAGTTCGCGCCCGGCCGCCATGTATTCACGCTTGTCGGTCACGTACCAGGTCATGCGCATGATGTGCTCGGGCTTGCCGCCCGCCTCCCGCAGCACGTCCACCACGTTCTGCAGCGCCTGGCGGGCCTGGCCGGCGAAGTCGTCCGTGTGGAAGACGCACTGGCCGTCCCAGCCGATCATGCCGGCGATGAAGACCTGGCGGCCGCTGGCCGTGACGCCACAGGCGTAACCCTTGGGCTTGGCCCAACCTTCAGGGAGGAGAACTTGCATGGCGAATCCTTTTTTGTTCACGTTTAATTAGTTTACTTGTGAAGTTGTTTGATTCGCAACCCCATGCAGGGAATTCCCTGAAAGTACTTGACTTCTGAACTATTTCCAACAAAACTAAGGCCATGCGCTCATCCCCTGAGGCGCTTGCAACCGGAGGATCCATGAAGATTGTCTGCATCGGCGGCGGCCCCGCCGGCCTGTATTTCGGCCTTCTGATGAAGATGCGCCACCCTGCGCACGATGTCACCATCGTCGAGCGCAACCGCCCGTACGACACGTTCGGCTGGGGCGTGGTGTTTTCCGACCAGACCATGGACAACATGCGCCAATGGGACCCGGTCACGGCCGCCGAGATCCAGCAGGCCTTCAATCACTGGGACGACATCGAGCTGATCTTCAAGGGCGAAGTGATCCGCTCCGGCGGCCACGGCTTCGTGGGCATCGGCCGCAAGAAGCTGCTGAACATCCTGCAGGCCCGCTGCGAGCAGCTGGGCGTGAAGCTGGTGTTCGAGACCGACGTCAAGTCCGACACCGACTATGCCGACGCCGACCTGATCATCGCCAGCGACGGCATCAACTCCGGCATCCGCAACCGCTACCCCGACGTCTTCAAGCCGGACATCGTCACCCGCCCCAACCGCTACATCTGGCTGGGGACGAACAAGCTGTATGACGCCTTCACCTTCCTGTTCGAGAAGACCGAACACGGCTGGTTCCAGGCCCACGTCTACAAGTTCGACGACAAGACCAGCACCTTCATCGTGGAGTGCCCGGAGCATGTCTGGCAGGCCCACGGGCTGGACAAGGCCGACCAGCAGCAGTCCATCGACTTCTGCGAGAAGCTGTTCGCCAGCAACCTGCAGGGCGAGAAGCTCATGACCAACGCCCGCCACCTGCGCGGCTCGGCCTGGCTGAACTTCCAGCGGGTCAAGTGCGACCAGTGGTCGCACTTCAACGGCAACAGCCATGTGGTGCTGATGGGAGATGCCGTGCACACGGCCCACTTCGCCATCGGCTCGGGCACCAAGCTGGCCATCGAGGACGCGATCGAGCTGACCCGCCAGTTCGACGAGGCCGGCCATGTGGCGCCGGACATCCCCGCCGTGCTGGCCCGCTACCAGGCCCTGCGCTCGGTGGACGTGCTGCGCCTGCAGAACGCCGCCTGGAACGCGATGGAATGGTTCGAGGTCTGCGGCGAGCGCTACTGCGAGCAGCTGGAGCCGCAGCAGTTCATGTACTCCATGCTGACGCGCAGCCAGCGTATCAGCCACGAGAACCTGCGCGTGCGCGACGCCAAGTGGCTCGGCGGCTACGAGCGCTGGTTTGCCGAGCGGGCCGGGGTGAAGGCACCCGAGGCCCTGCCCGCCCCGCCGCCCATGTTCACCCCCTACACCGTGCGCGGCGTCACGCTGAAGAACCGCGTCGTGGTCTCGCCCATGGCCCAGTACTCGGCGACCGACGGCCTGGTGGGCGACTACCACCTGGTGCACCTGGGCGCGCGCGCCATGGGCGGCGCCGGCCTGGTGTTCGCGGAGATGACCTGCGTCAGCCCCGAAGGCCGCATCACCCCCGGCTGCCCGGGCCTGTACGAGCCGGCCCATGCCGAAGGCTGGAAACGGATCATCGACTGGATCCACGCCAACTCCGACGCCCGCTTCGCCATGCAGATCGGCCACGCCGGCGCCAAGGCCTCCACCCGCCTGGCCTGGGAAGGCATCGACCAGCCGCTGGAATCCGGCAACTGGCCGATCATGGCCGCGTCCGAGCAGCAGTACCTGCCGGGGGTGAGCCAGGTCGCCCGCGCCATGACGCGCGCCGACATGGACCAGGTCAAGGCCCAGTTCGTCGCCTCCACCAAGGCCGCGGCCGAGATCGGCGTGGACTGGCTGGAGCTGCACTGCGCCCACGGCTACCTGCTGTCCTCCTTCATCTCGCCCCTGACCAACAAGCGCACCGACG
>JACCDU010355093.1_pt1 | contig 15780 bp, 18 predicted proteins | sample 7446081 | NCBI WGS metagenome assembly JACCDU01 (sample SAMN15323447, study PRJNA562643) | freshwater metagenome | isolation source: river surface water | place: USA:Blue River Watershed | collected 2017-08-17
ATTTTATGGTCCAAGAAATAATCGATGACACCGTTTTTGATTTAGCAGCTAACAATATAAGTCTAAAATATTATGTAAGATATGATAGAGAATCTGGTGCAGTAACAGAAACTTTTCCTGCGCACAGTGCTGTCAAAGAAAAAGATTATTTAGAAATAGACAGCGACTTAGCCATAAACCTTCTAACAGGCATACAACCTCTAACATCAGTTAAAGTTGATATTACAAAAAATCCTGCAGTAATTGTTACAAATAATTGTCAAGATTTTATTGTTACCAAAATTGACAATGTATTACATAGAGTAGTAGATAAAAAATGGTCAAATATTACAAATCCAGATATACAGATTGTCTATGACAGAAAAGCGGAAGAATTAATCTTTAAAATAAATCCTAGTATAAAAGAAATGTCCTGGCCAGGAGAAAAAGAAATGATTTTTTTAGTGACAGGTTATAATGATCCTAACGAACTAAAAGAAATGATTAAGTTTTCTCTAGATGAACTAACTGCATATCCTCAAAGGTTTAAATGCAAATTAAGAACAAAGTTTAGTATTTTTACTAGACGATTATTTTCTAACTACACTTTGGAAATTAAATGAAAGTAATAGAATTTGATGTAGTATTTTTAAGCTACGATGAGCCCAATGCCGATTTACATTACGCAGATTTATGTAATAAGGTACCTTGGGCGAAAAGAATACACGGAGTCAAAGGATCTGATCATGCACATAAAGCAGCAGCTGAGAAATCTGAGACTGACTGGTTTGTAACTGTAGATGCAGATAATATTGTAGACACTAAATTTTTCAATATTGATCTAGACATGAGAGATCCAAAAATTAAAGTCTACGGTTGGTGTGGTAGAAATGTTATTAATGGTCTACGTTATGGTAATGGCGGATTAAAAATTTGGAATAAAGACTTTGTTCTAAATATGAAAACACACGAAAATTCAGAAAGCGATCGAGGTCAAGTAGACTTCTGCTGGGAAGACGGATATAAAAACTTTCCTCTGAGCTTTAGCGATAGTATCATAACCGGATCACCGTTTCAGGCCTGGCGTGCCGGATTTCGAGAAGGCGTGAAAATGACCTTGCTTGACGGTATACGTGTGCCTCCTCGAGAGATACAAGAACGCATTTGGTGGCACAATATTCATAGATTAAGAATGTGGTCTACAGTCGGTGCTCATGAAGACAACGGGCTTTTCGCAGTAATGGGCGCAAGACAAGGCACCTGGATGGCTAACTGTACCGATTGGAACTATGTAGATGTTAGAGACTTTGAAGTGCTACGGAATATCTATAATGATGATGTAAAGTGTTATGAAACCGATCAGATTGGATTAGTAGAAGCAACCAAAGATCTAGGATCGAAACTGAAAATTCAATTGGGTCTACATTGGCCTTATCTTGACGCTGCACAGAGCAAATATACTTTAGATTTATACAATGAAACTATGAATCTAAATGACACATATTTCCGTATGCCGGTACCTGCTGATGTATGATATTTTTTATATTTCTAGAAAAGATGGATTAGATCAAGGTTGGAACAAGATTAAATCCAAATATTCTACTGCACAGAGACTGACAAATATCAAATGTTTTGAAGATATAAGAACATTAGCGTTTACTAAAATGTTTTGGGTTATTTGGGATGATTTAGAACTCAATGATTCGTTTGACTTACTAGAATATAAAGCCACTAAGTGGGATAACAATTATATTCATGTATTCAAGAATGGAGATTCATATGATGGCATTTGCCTATTCCCAAAGACAGAACGTGTAACACAACGAGAGTTTACACATCGATTCTTCATTAATAAAAAAGAAATAGACGTCGTTGCCAGTCAACCTAAACAATATCAAATTTACAATCCTTTTACTTATGATGAATATCTAAACATTGAAGATGATATGTTTTGGATTGTTTGGAAAAATGTAAAAGTATCTGATGTAACAGTATTTGATATCTACTTCAGCCATCACGATTTTTATAATAGAAAAGAAAATCATATTTTTAAAAATTCCTGTAACGGAAAAGAATCATTTATAAACGGAATATTTTTGTGTAGTAAACATAAAAAACTTTCTAAAAGAGAATTTGATATAAAATATCTCATAGATAAAAAAGAGCACGATCGTGTTGTTAGTAAATCAATGTATCCTGTGTTTGAAGTTGATACATACGAAGACTATCTACGAGCCATAGACAAAACCACAGATGAAATGTTATGGATAGTCTATCCTGAAATTGAAATTTTTAATACCGATGTGTTTGATTTATATTTTGATGCTAGAGATGGAAAATATGATTATGATAGAAATATAAATCATGTATTCCAACATCGATTTAAGGACAACGAAATTACCTACAACGGTTTAATGCTAATGAGTAAGAACTGCATTGTGGGTAAAAGAGAAATTGATTTTAGATATCTAATCAATAAGAAAGAGTATAATACAGTTGTCAGCAAGCATAGGTCCTATGATATTATTTTTATCAGTTATAATGAATCTAATGCAGATGAAAACTTTCAAAAGTTACAAAATAGATTTCCAAGAGCCAAACGCATACACGGAGTAAAGGGTATACATCAAGCTCATATTCGGGCTGCAGAATTAGCCACTACTGAAATGCTGTGGGTAGTCGATGGCGATGCCGAAATCTTAGATGATTTTAATTTTGATCACGTAGTGACTAGATATGAACGCAATGTTGTTTATGTATGGCAAAGTAAAAATCCTATCAATGGATTAGTGTATGGATATGGTGGTGTAAAATTATTGCCTAGACAACTTACACTGGCAATGGATGTTAACAGTGCAGATATGACAACGTCTATAAGCGATCAATTCAAATCAATGCAGAAAGTTTCTAACATCACAGTGTTCAATACTGATCCTTTTAATACTTGGAAGTCTGCTTTTAGAGAGTGCGTAAAACTTTCTGCTAAATTAATCAATAGACAAAATGACGATGAAACTACAGAAAGATTAGAAATATGGTGTACACAAGGTCGAGATAAATTATACGGCGAAGATGCTATCGCCGGAGCTATCGCTGGTAAAGAGTTTGGTTTAGCTGCAAAGGGAGATAAAACCGAACTGATTAAAATCAATGATTTTGAATGGTTGAAAAATAAGTTCTATGGAATTTAACAGAAATATCAAAGGCAACGAATTGAGACAGATAGATGGTAGATATCAGTCTAGGTATTTGCTTGATGCTGAATATGTCAAACAAGAACTAGATAAGGTAGGCAAAGGATTCTGTCTAGCTAAATGGTTCAATGTTTCTTTACATATACCTACTGGAAGAACACATAGTTGTTATCATCCTCGCAGTCATCACGTGCCTTTGCAAGAAGTAAAAATAGATGTCAGTGCTCTACACAATACTAATTATAAAAAACAACAAAGAAAAATAATGCTGGAAAATTCTCGTCCCGAGGAGTGCGAATTTTGTTGGCAGATAGAAGACAGTGGAACACAACTAAGTGATAGAGCCTACAGGAGCAAGGATGTATGGGAACCAGAGCTCATTGACGAAGCTATCAAATTAGGTGCTACAGGTAATGCTAGTCCTCGTTATGTAGAAGTAAATTTTAATCAGGCCTGCAATTTTAAGTGCAGCTATTGTAGCCCACACCTTAGTACAGCCTGGCACGAAGAAGTAAAACAACAGGGCGCATATATTCTTTCAGATAGGTGGCATAATGACACTACCTGGATAGAAAAAGAAATGCCAATCGATAACGGACCGGATAATCCTTATTTGATTGCATTTTGGGAATGGCTTCCTAAAATATATCCTACACTGCAAACATTCCGTATGACCGGAGGTGAGCCATTGATGGATAAAAATACCTTTAGAATGTTTGATTATGTGAAGACCAATCCTAAAAAAGATCTTCATTTAAGCATTACCAGTAACTGCTGCCCTCCCGGAAATCAATGGACAAAATTTTTAACCAGTCTTAAGCAAATTACAGATGCAGATGCCATTGATCATTTTATGCTATTTTGTAGTTTGGATAGTTGGGGTTCACAAGCTGAATACATACGTAACGGTATGGATTTTGACGTGCTGTATAAAAATGTCTGTGATTATCTACAGAATGCAGATAAACATAGTCTAACTTTTATAATAACATTCAATGCATTAAGTTACACAGGATTTTACACTTACATTGAAAATATTTTAAAATTACGAAGACAATACAACAAATCTAGACAATTAGTTTGGTTTGATGTACCTCAATTATTAGATCCTGATTTCTTAAATCCAAAATTGTTATCTGATTTAATTTATGAATTAGAGAGAACAATTGAATTTATGAAAAGGAATCCGGAGACACGATGGAACGAATTTAAGGGTTTCAGTGATTTTGAAATAAGCAAAGTACAGAGACTTATAGATTGGATTCATTCTGACACAGGATTCAATCGTGAATTGGCTATGAAAAACTTCTATTTGTTTTTTAGTCAACACGATCAACGCAGAGCAACAAGTTTTGTAAATACGTTTCCAGAACTAGAAAATTTTTGGTTAGAATGTGAGAAAAAATGCAAGAAAACAGAGTAACATTTATTAAAAATGTTAGAGACAGATTAAATGATGTAGGGCCAGGCTTTTGTGCAATGAAGTGGTTGCACCAAACTCTGTATCTGCACACGGGCGACAATCACAGTTGCTACCATCCCAGACCTCATCATATTGGACTTGATGAAATTGCTGCCGATCCTAGCGCACTACATAACACTAAGTGGAAAAAACAACAGCGAAAAACTATGCTAGAAGGTGGTCGCCCAGACGAGTGTTATTACTGCTGGAACATTGAAGACTTACCTGGTGAGCATATCAGTGATCGTATGATTCACAGCAGCAGTGATTTTTCAGAACCATTGATTGAAAAATTAGCAGAGCTTCCGTGGAATGCTCCTATCAATCCTAGATATCTAGAAGTCAGCTTCGGTAACGGTTGTAACTACCGTTGCGGGTATTGCTGCCCACAGGCCAGTACTATGTGGATGGAAGAAATCAAGAAACATGGTAATTATGATCTTACCTATAATCAATATGGTATCGATTTTTTAAAATCAGGAACCTATTACGGACCTAAGGAAGAAAATCCATACATAGAAGCTTTCTGGCGGTGGTGGCCAAGTCTAAGAAACGATTTACATACTTTGCGAATTACCGGCGGTGAACCGTTAATGAACCCAGGTGCTATGCAGTTCTTTGATTTATTAGAAACTGAACCGGCACCACATTTAGAAATTACCTTGAACAGTAATCTTGGTGTTACTTTTGAAAAGGTGGACCGATTAATTGCCAGAGTTACTAGTTTAGTAAAACAGAAAAAAATTCGTAAATTTAGTTTCTTTACCAGCATAGACAGTTGGGGCGAGCAAGCTGAATATATGCGTACTGGCTTGAAATGTGATCATTGGGAACGCAATATGATTGAAGTGATCAAAGCAGGTGCCACAGTCAATCTAATGTGTACTTACAATATTTTGTGTGTTACTAATTTTCAAAAGCTGCTGCATAAAGTTATAGAGTGGAGAGAAAGATTTGGTTTTGAAGCGGTATCTTTTGATACCCCATATCTCAAAGAACCACCTCACTGGATGATCAATATATTGCCTAAAGAATTTATAAAGTACCAAGAAGATACACTGCAATTTATTGTAGATAATAAAAAATGGTTTAGTGATGTTGAATATGAAAAAATGCTTAGAGTCACTGACTATATGAAGGAAAACCCAATTGATCAAGAAAAAATTAAACAAGGTCAAAGAGACTTTTACGCATTTTTCTCAGAAAACGATAAAAGACTTGGAACTAATTTATTACAAACTTTCCCGGAATACGCTGAATTTTTTCAACACTGCAAAACAGTCTATGACAACTACGACAACTGATACGCATTGTGTTAATGCCTATTTAAATTTATCTGTACATCCTAGAGGTGTCGTCAAACCCTGCTGTATGAGTACAAGAGAATATGTAACAGACAGCGGAAAGAAAACTTTAAATCAGGCATCTATTTTAGATTTTTGGAATAGTAAAGATAGAAAGAAGATCATAGATAATCTCAACAATGGAATAAAAGTACCAGAGTGTTCGTCTTGCTGGAAAGAAGAAGAAAGCGGAAAAGAAAGCAAGAGAATTAGAGACAATAAAACATACGAAGACAGAATCTTGTCATATGAAATGTTGCCCGTAGTTTTAGATCTGTCAATGGGTAATCTCTGTAACATTAAGTGTAGAATCTGTGGACCTAATCACTCTAGTCCTTGGATGATTGAAGAAGCAAAATTAGTTTCACCTTCTAATCCTAAATGGTTCTTAGAAGATAAAAAATGGATACCTTTCAAAGAAAGTTTTGACGAAAACAACGATTTTGTCTGGAAAGATATTGAAAATCTGTTATCAAATGCAGAACGATTAGATTTTGCAGGCGGAGAACCTTTCTACATTGACAAGCATTGGAACATCGTTAAACTTTGTGTTGAAAACGGCTATAGTAAAAAACAACATATACATTACAACACAAACGGAACTATCTTTCCTGAAAAATATATTGAGTATCTTGATCAATTTCAAATCGTTGATATACAGATCAGTTCAGATGGTGTCAAGGAAAAATTTGAATATATGCGGCATCCAGCCAAGTGGGAAGTTGCTGAAAATACAATCAATAGATTTTGTGAGGTAAGAGATAACAGTAAGACACAATGGTTGGTAGGTGCTTGTTTGTCAGTAAGTGCATTCAATGTATTTGATATTTTCGAAACCTTTGAACATTATGCTGAAAAGAAAGATCTAAGAATTTATTTAAATGTTGTTCACGATCATAGAGGAATACGTATACTGCCTCCGGAACTGAGAAAAATTATAATAGAAAAATTAGAATCAACTGTATCAACGCACAAAGATATTCAATGGGAAAAAGAAAAAACATTTATCTGTAATCATCTAAGAAACAGTGCTTATAACGAGTATGACTGGCAAAATTTTATTAAAGAATTACGAACTAGAGATGAAATAAGAAATGAATCTTTCGAAAAAGTATTCCCAGAATATTTTGCACATATGAAAAAATTTATAGGATAACAAAATGTGGAATGGTATTATAACGCAGGTACATTGGGAGCCAACTGATAAGTGCAACAGCGCCTGTCCTATGTGTCCTAGATATGATGACAAAGGATTTGAAACAAAAACGCTTTCAGATTCTGAATGGACCTTAGAATCTTTCAAGAAGGCATGGCCAGTTGAATTCATACAAGGTATTCATAAACTACTGTCTTGTGGAAACTTTGGTGATCCTTGTGCCTGTAGAGAGTTTGTAGATATCTACGAATATTGTAGAGAAGTTAATCCTGGAATGGGATTAGCCTGTAATACCAACGGTAGTCTTAGAAATCCTAAATGGTGGAGCAGACTAGGTGCAGTAATGAGACCTGATCAAAATATGGGTAACTATTGCACATTTAGTTTAGATGGTCTTGAAGATACCAATCACCTCTACAGAAGAAATACTGATTGGAAAAAAATAATGCAGAATGCCCAGGCATTCATTGATGCAGGCGGCATCGCACACTGGGATTACATTGTCTTTGAACACAACGAACATCAAGTTGAAGAAGCTAGAGAGCTTGCGAAAAAGATGGGTTTTAAAAATTTCAATGTCAAAAGAACTACAAGATGGCAAAACTACGAAAATGACAAAGGATATTTCAAAGTATATTGGAAAGGCGAGCATCTATATAATCTCAAACAACCCAATGAAGATAAGTTCAAACATAACTTCGAAGATGCCAAATATTTTAAACAAGAAAAATATCAAAGTCTGACCTTAGACAGTTTAAAGCAGATGTTGAAAGCTGCATTGAATAATAAGCAGCACAAAGGTAGAACCAGTGATATAAGATATGTTAATGGCAAATGGGAAACCATTGATCTTACAACATTAAGTATTGCCTGTAGATCAGTGAAAGATGCAAGAGAACATCAACCGCACAATGAGATATACATCGCTGCCAACGGATTTGTAGCACCTTGTTGTTTTTTAGGATCAGAACCTTTTGTTGATACAAACGTAAGGGGAAGAGATGAAAACTTTATTGACCTAATTAATCAACAAGGCGGAGTTGAAAAGTTTAATATGCATACAAACAATATATATGATATTTTGCAATTAGACATTTTCCAAAAATGGATTCCAGAAACTTGGAACCACGGTGAAAAATCTGCCCTCAGGCCACAGAAATGTGCTACCTGTTGCGGTGTTGAATTTAATAATTTAGACTATGGTGAATTAGGCAACAAAAAAGATTCTTATTTTGACAAGAAAGATTGGGAAAAACCCAATGAGTAATTTCTGCGTATTGCCATTTAATAGTGTAAGTATTGCCCCGACAGGTGATCTTCGACCCTGTTGTAATGCCTATGATGCTGGATTCGGCATAAATGTCAAAGACATATCGCTACAAGAAATTATTAATAATAAAAAAATTACTGCCTTGCGCGAGTCTTTCTTAAAGGATGTCAAGGATTCGTCTTGTGACAGATGTTGGCAGATTGAAAAAATAGGTAATAGAAGTTTTAGACACGTTGCTAACACAGACAAGTCTTACGGTGAAAAATCTATAATACCTATAAAGAAAAATAACACCATTGATTTTTTAGATATACAATATATTGATATTACTTTAGGTAATAAATGTAATCTAGCCTGTAGAATGTGTAACCCTTACAGTAGTTCATTGTTGGCCAAACAACTGAAAGAGATGAATGAATACAAAGGTCAAGATTTATTTGATTTTGATAGAAATACCAAAGACAAGATACTTGACTTTATATCAAAAGCAGAAAATTTAAACACACTGTATATGTTAGGCGGAGAGCCTTTGATCAATGAATTTCATGACGAGATAGTCGAACTGCTGATTAAAAAAGACAGAGCCAAAGACATCAGTATTCATTACAGTACAAATTTACAAATTGACATTGAAAAATTTTTAGAACTATGGGCTAAATTTAAATTTGTTGATCTAAATATCAGCATAGATGGGTCACATCAATATTATGAATACGTTCGATGGCCCGGCAAATGGTCAAAGGTATTCAATAATCTAAAGAGGGCCTGCGAGTTTAGAAAAGAAGCAAACTTCTATCCTGTTGTTGCTACCACTGTGCAGAATTTAAATGCGGTCAATATCTATGATCTAGTTAGTGAATGTTCTGAGCTCAGTGGTACATACGTGCCTTTTTTCTTTATTCCTGTGACTGGATCTAACTATCTAGAAATTAGTCCAACAGAAGTTTTAGAACAAGAGATGAATAAGATTCGTACCTTGCCGGATCCCTATGGAAGAATACAAGAATTAGTTCAACATTATGCATCATCTATAGAAAAATCTAGATCCTTAAATAAAACAGCAGTGCAAGAATTTTTTACAAAACAGAAAAAATTTGACAGCATAAGAAAACAAAATCTGTTTGAATTACTGCCTTATATGAAAGATTTTGCCAATGCATATAATATAGAGAGTTGGAAATGAAAATACAACAAGTTTGTGATGAACCGGCGATACTAGATGTCTATTATGACGAATTAGAACAAGTTGACTTCGAACCAATATTTCGCAGTGATAATGAATATAGACAAAATTATGGAGACTTAGTTGTCTACGATGGTAGAAAAACTATTCCTGGTACATCAAATGAATTTACACTCCTGCATTCAAAATTAACCAAACCTATCTTGTCTATTACTAGAGAATTATTATCTATGGATAAAAAAAGATATCCAGTTTGGCAAGTAGAAGAACTTATGCAGAAATGCCGTATTGGTTTATTAGTCACAGTAGATTACCCTGGTTTTTCGCAGCCTTGGCATTTAGACAATAGATTTATTGTAATGTCTGGTGTGATTAATGTTGTTGATAATAGTACCAGCACGACTTTTTCTCGGCATAACTCTCATTGGAATACTAAAGGTAAAGATTTGCCAGATACAGAAATTATCTATAGAGGCAATGGTAAAAAACTACATGGCACTGCCTGGCTGAATACAGAATTGACTTGGCACTGTGTACCGGAAGTTTCTGAAATTAGAAAAATTTTGCTATATAATGTCTTTTTTTATTGATTATGCAATTACAACTTCTTTTTAAACAGGGAAAATATATTTTAATTGATGTGTTTAAAGAAAATAAAGAATGGTTTGATTTCTTTAAGGACTTAAATGCTAGGAAAAAATATAATTCGATCTGTTTAGATTTACCTATATTTTTAGACAAGCCAGAAGATGCAGTTGATCTTGAAGCTAATTGGCAAGTATTAAAAAATCAATTAAATTCTTTACAATATATGGGATTCAATTCACCTATTCAAATTGGTGATAAATTTCCCTATGATCAAAAAATACATAATGTTTTGCATAGAATTTTTACATATTCTAATGAATGGTTTATGCAAAATTATGATCTTGGAAAGAATCAGTTCAAAGAAGGAATGGAGTCACATCCAATAGATGACAAGTTTGTGCCCAGTGATGTAAAATTATTTTTAGAAATAATAAACAATATCAATATAATTGTCCATAAGACAGAATATGCTAACAATACTGAGTCTAAAATTTTATTAAGAAGTATACTGAATAAATTACCAGATTATTATATTTGGACTCAGACTCATATTTGGAGAGACGAAAATATTTGGTTTGACAAATTAACACCTGCAATGAAAGATATTCAATTCAAATATCTTGACATAGACTGCGATGTTTATATGTCAGAAGAAATTCAAGGCAAGAGTTATCTTAGAGCGTTTATTGATATGGATGATCCTACTAAGGAAGATGTAACTGGCAGATTTGGATCATACGGATCTTTTATTGTTGATACAACTGGAAATAGAAAAAAAATTTATCAATCTAAAGAATTTAACAGTTGGTTAAAGTTATATGACCTCGATATAAATCAAGTGCAGTTAGAATGGCCTTTAGGCAAAGTAGTTGAAAAAAACTTTGCCTACGAAGAAAAAATTTATAGTGATTTTTATAAAATTAAATTCTTATAACCAGACACTGCCGTTTTTATTAAAAGATTTACCGCTGTCAGAGTCTTTGAGTTTTTCTATCACTGAAAGTATTTGTGCAGCATCTTTATCGTATTCCTCTACCGGAAACCATATAGGGTTTATACCAAAAAATATTCCGCTGTGATATTTGCTGAACCCTCGCATAATATGTAAGTTGGTAGACTTCAAACTCGCATAACCTGCATACTTGTATAAGTTAGGATCGTTGCCGGCTATCAATCCTGTCAGCATCCAACCAATTTTAGTATTAGCTTTTATACAATCGCTAAGATGTTTTATTACAGTGTATGGTAATTGACAGTTAATCCAGAGATGTAAATTCCAATGATCTAAAGGAAAATTTCTCTTAGCGGTAAAATCGTCCTCCCCAGGCCCACCACCAGAGTTTTGATTGAAAAAGATTAAATCATATTGTTTTTTAGGGACTAGATTTTTGATAGACTGCTCATTGGATAAGAGCCAATTTATTTCTATACAATTTATATTAGGGTAATTAAGTTTGTTGGATGAAATTAGATCAATACTGTAACCTTGATCAGATAAATGTTTTGCGAATGCCGATCCCCATTTAGATCCGCAGCCAAATAACAGTGCTGTTTTTGTCATAGTGAATTATTTACCGGTAAATATTTTTATGCATATAAAATTTGTTTTTGATAGTATTGATGGAATAACGCCAATGATGAATGGGTTTCCTGATACTGCTTCAATTTTAGCTAATGATCTGCAATGCACAGACATAGATAAATCATATATTATGATAGACGATATTCACATTCAAGATCAAGATTGTATTTACATCTATCCTATAGAACTATTAAGATATGAATTTTTAGAAGTTTTTAGAAATTTAAAACCTAGAGTGATCGCTAAATTAAAATCATTGAATATAGGAATACTTGTATACTTTCCTACCGAAGGATTTGAAAGCACATCAAATAGCGGAAATTATTGGTTAGATAAATTACACTATCAGTTTGAAGAGTTTGGATTACACAAGAATCCAAGATTTCTTATATTCGGAAGTTTAATAATTCAGCAATCATACAATAAGTATGTGCTGTCTGGTATAGATTCATTTTGTATAAAATTTGATAATGGCAGAGAATTTGTTCTAAGATCTAATTACAATTCACTGGTGCCTAATTTTTTAAAAAGGCTTAACGATATAAAGTTTCACAGTGTATATGGTTTAAATTATTTTGAATACAAGTATAAACAAAATTTACAAAGTAGATGGGCTAATGAATATTTCAAGAAACGTGAAGAAATCACTATAGAAGAAACCATTGCTGCTGATAAAAGTAAAAATTTTCTAAGTTATAATGGCAACTTTAGATCAGGTCGGCTAGCTCTTGTCAGTGAATTGTTTAGAAAAAACCTGTGTGAAAATTCTTATGTTAGCTTTATTGGCAGTAGAGCTATTAAACTTGAAGATTGTGTGACTGAGGCAAAGTCAATGTTGTCTTATGATGGAAGAATATTTCTTGAAAATTATGTACTAAATTGGAAACCAACACACATCGATATTACCGCAGATCAAAAACAAACTGATATTCTACACTCTGAAAAATTACATTATCTTGACACGTATTTTAGTCTAGTAACAGAAACAGAAACAGATAAAAATATTTTATTTTTAACTGAAAAGATTTTCAAACCAATAGCTTTTTATCATCCTTTTATAGTTTGGGGTTCACCTGGAATATTAAAATATCTAAGGTCTCTTGGATATCAAACATTTCCAGAATTATTTTCTGAAGAATACGATGAGATAGAAAATGATCATTTACGATTAACAATGATACTTGATCAAGTAGAAGCATTTGTTCAACTAGATAAAAAAGAAAAAGACGCAAAATTCGCGTCTATAATAGAAAAATTAAAATTTAATCGAAATCTCTTTTTTGCCCAAAATCAAAAATTTAATAATGAACTCAAAGAGATTTTTTACGATATAACTAAAATTACAGAAGTAGTAAAGTCTAAGCACTAGAAAAACTTTTTTGTTTCTTTTTCAATATCTTTTTTAAGTTTTTCTACATCAATTTTGAAATCAATTTTAGAAATTTCTTCTTGATACTCTTGAAAAGTATCCACAAGTTTATCTGCGATTAACTGACTGTGAGATTCAGACAGCTGTTCTTTGATATTAATTTCCCAAATTCTTCCATTTTTGAATTCTAATCTTATGGCTTCTAGATAGGCCACAGGCATTGTATTCATATACAAATCTTCAAATACCTCTGGCCATTCCTTAACAAGATGAGTCGGTGGCTTAAACAGTTTCTTGGGCATCTACAGTTTTTGTTGTTGTTTTCTTTTTAGGAGGATCTAGTTCGTCCGCCTGCTTTCTCAAACGTGCTGCCTCTTTGTACATAGCATCTGCCTGACTGCGATATGACCTAGCAAGATCAGAATCTGTAAGCACTGCATTTTCAGCTGCCTGTGGTCTTGACGCTACTTGTTCGTTGACTGGTGTTGGTTTCTTTTTGTCAACAACGGTAGGATCATTTGGACCGCCTTTGACGAACGTACACAACTCGTCAATGGTACAGTTTTTTTGTTCTGCGATTAACACATTTAATTGTGCAAGACTGACTTCACTGCTGGCTGTAGGAGTCATTACAACATTATCTGTAGCTACCTTTTTAAGACGTCCATCTGCCTGTAAAGCACGTAGCATTGGACGACCGTCTGGAAATGGTCTCACAAATAACATTTCGCCAAATTCAAAAGCGTCCTGTGCCTGATCACTGTCTACTAGATCAATGATGGCATTGTGATATGCATCTGGCAAAGTTGCTGTTTCGAGAACCAATGCCATATTTGATTCGCCTGGCAAAGTTCTAAAAACTACAAGGCATTTGTTGCCAGTGTTTTTAATTTTACCAACGTGTTTGTGGGTTTTCATAATTAATCCTTTTTAGCCACTGTGTCTAAAAATGCTGACAATTTATTATAAATTTTACCAACAGCTTCCATTTCACCTGCTTTGAAAGCGCCTCTTGATGTTGCTACATCGATGATGCTTTTCAATGCTGCTAAATCATTGAGATTTAGATCAGTGACCTGCTGACCGTTAGCTTGTGGTTGTGCAGTTTCTGGACTGGGTTGTTGTTCTTTAACTTCTTCTGACATTAGTTTCTCCTTATAAATGGACATCCGAGCATGAAAAATGTTAGCTCTTTGTGATCTTCGAATCCTACATATATGTATACGTTTAATTTACCGTCATTGTCAATAGTGGGTAATTTAGAAATAGCATATCTGTTTTTACACTTTGTATCAATCCAATCTTTGATTTCATTGATTTGATAATCAATTTTAGAAAGTTTCATTTTTGCGAAATGTGGAGGCATCGATTTCAAAAATCGTTTGTTCAACACATCTAATGGATTAAGATCAAACATTGTGAAATATTTATATGAGCAGTTTATTATGAAGATAATTCTTGGTTGAATCGTTTGGCCAATGCTTTGGCACTGCCCATTTTTCTTACATCACCTGAAAATAGATAAAGCTCAAAAGCTGCTTTTTCTGTCAGCACTTTAATAAATCTTTTTTCTAGATAAAATGGAGATTCAATAAACTGATCTAACCAAATCAGAACCTGTGGTCCTATGGTCAAATCTTTGGGGAAATCTATTTGGTAGGTTTTGATCTTTGCTGTATTTTCAATAAAGTCTATACAACTTTCTGTGATACGCAGACCTCCCTGATCTTTTTCTCTGTTATTCTGCCACCATATCGATCTAAACTTTTTTATGTTTTCTTGATCGCAGGGTAATCCGCCTTCTTTTAGAAATACCTGTGTGTAGGTATCCTTTTTGTCCATATTATTTTAGTTCTTCGCCATCAGTAAGTTTATAAACAGAAAAATCACCAGTTTTAAAAATTTTATTTAATTTTTTAGCTAGATTGTGCGCATGACCTGGATTGCTAAAACTCACTTTTTTATATTTTGGTCCTGGATAACTTGATACCAAACTACCACTTTTTAGATTGAAGGGTTTTCCTTTATAGAAAACTGCCCAGATAGCTTCACTATCAAGGATTTGTTCTACCTTAAAATTTTCTTTATTTGCGTACTCGAGTATTATTCGAGGCTTTGGTCTACTCATTTCTATACGTGTCCTAATAATTAAGCACGTATATATTTATATCTTTTAGAAAGTACCACCATCAAATTTTACATCAATTTTAGTAGTTGAATCTTTTACTTCTGCTAAAATTTGATGTATTTCCTGAATAGTCTTACCAAGTTTACCGGTTATTAGAGCCAGCTCAGTTGTGAGCTCTCTGGCTTCTTGGATGGTGATTCTAATTTCTTTTTGATTGCTCTTTTCTGCTGCGCTTACTCTTTGCAGTAGTTTTTCTACGGAAGCTAGATTATTTGGAATATTATTTAGAGACATTAGATAGCACCTGTTTCATTTCAATTTCAGTTTTAAAAGGACCTTGATATTCATATCGTTGTAGAGTAATTAGTTTAGGACAAAAACTCTTGACCCAACCTTTGTCGAATCGAATCACATAGTAGCCTGCACAATAAAGACTTTTAGAATCTTCGCTTTTTGTGAACAATGGTAATTTTCTTTTGATATCAAACATAGCATTATGTGGAGTGGTGCTACACATATAGCCATG
>JACCDU010032537.1_pt1 | contig 15774 bp, 19 predicted proteins | sample 7446081 | NCBI WGS metagenome assembly JACCDU01 (sample SAMN15323447, study PRJNA562643) | freshwater metagenome | isolation source: river surface water | place: USA:Blue River Watershed | collected 2017-08-17
GTCAGCGGTTTTTAAGCGGGCCGGGGCAAGGACATGCCGAATTACGTATCCGCCCCTAGCGCATTGTTTCGAGAGCCTTTCAGGAGAATCGCGCATCTATGGGCGCGAAGGAAACGGTTAACTCGGGGGTTACCGCAAATGACGGCCTTGGCCATGAGTGAAACAGTGCGGCGGCAGCATGTCGCCCTGGCCCAGCGGCTTGAAGCCATGCTGGGCAACGGCAAAGCGGAGGACCTGCGCATTCTGCGCACGGCGCAGGATCCGGCTCCGGTCGGTCCGGCGCCCGCGCTTACGCTTGAGCGGGCGGCAGAGCCCGCGCTGCGGCGCCTGGGCGGACGGGGCCGGTTTCACCTGACCTATCGCGACCCATCCGGCGAGACGAGCATTGCCGCCGCGCTCGCCGCGCTGACCGCGCCCGGCGCGCCCATCGCGGCCGATCCCGAAAGCCTGTCAGTCCTCGCCTTGGCCGAACGCCTCGCCGCCAGCGAAATCCCGGTGCTGATCGCGGGGCCCACCGGCACCGGCAAGGAAGTGCTGAGCCGCTTCATCCATGACCACAGCCCCCGCCGTGATGCACCGTTCATCGCCGTAAATTGCGCGGCCATGCCCGAAGCAATGCTGGAGGCCCTGCTGTTCGGTCACCAGAAGGGCGCGTTCACAGGCGCAACGCAATCCAGCGAAGGCTTCTTCCGCGCGGCCGATGGCGGAACCCTGCTGCTCGATGAAATCGCCGAAATGCCGCTGGCACTCCAGGCCAAGCTCCTGCGCGCCCTGCAAGAGGGTGAGGTCGTGCCGATTGGCGCCACCCGCCCGATCAAAGTCGACGTGCGGATCATCGCCGCCGCCAACCGCGACCTGCCTTGCGAAGTTGCCGCGGGCCGGTTCCGCGAGGACCTGTTCTATCGCCTGAATGTCTTTCCCCTGTCGCTCCGCCCGCTGCGCGAAAGGAGCGAGGATATCGCCCCGCTGGCCTTCACCATGATGCTGCGCCACAGCCCCGCGGCGCGAGCCTTGCCCTGGCTGGGCGAAGCGGCGCTGGCCAAGCTCAAGCTCCACGCCTGGCCAGGCAACGTTCGCGAGCTGGAGAACGTGATCCGCCGCGCCCTGCTGCTGGCCGATGGCGCACCGGAAATCGGACCAACCCAGATCCTGTTCGATCAGCCGGCCCGGCTCGCCTCGGCGCCGGCACTGGTCCCTGCGCAGTCACGCCGCCTTTCGTCGGTGGTTCAGCAATCCGAAGCCGAAGCAATCATGGAGGTGCTGGCAGCCGTCGGCGGCAATCGCATCGCCGCCGCCCGCGAACTGGGCATTTCAGAACGAACCCTGCGCTATCGCCTGGCGGCCTTCCGTGATGCCGGCCTGGCCGTGGCTGGAGGCCGGCGATGAGCGGCGGAATCGGTGGAATCGGCAATGCCGGCAGCGTCCAGTCGATCCTGGCGCTGCGCCAGCAGATCGTGGACCGTTCACAGCTACTCCAGCAATTGCAGCAGCCCGCCACCGCCCAGTCCGAAGCGTCCGCCGGACCAGCCGGCGGCTTTGGCGCGGCACTACAAGGCGCCTTGCAGCAGGTCAGCGATGCCCAGAACCAGTCGTCGGCGCTGACCGAAGCCTATGAAAAGGGGGAGGTCACCGACATCGCCAAGGTGATGCTGGCCCGCCAGGAAGCCGGGGTCGCCTTTGAGGCGACCTTGCAGGTGCGCAACCGCCTGCTCACGGCTTACCAGGATATCATGCGGATGGGGGTCTGATAGATGGCTGACCTGGTCCCAACTTCGCCCGCGCCGCTTCCTGCCGCGCTCGATCGGTTCCGCGGCCTGACCGGGCAAGCCGCCTTGCGCCGCGCCGTGCCTTGGTTCGTCGGTGCCGGCGCGCTTGGAGCCGCAGCCCTGGCTTGGGCAGTGATCTCGGCCCCGCCGCAGCGCCAGCTCTATGCCCAGCTGGGCGATGCCGAGCGCGCCAGCGTGGTTGCGGCGCTCGACGGTGCGGGAATATCCTACGTCATCGACAGTGCCACCGGCGCGCTTAGCGTTGCCGAAGACCAACTCTATCGGGCGCGAATGGTGGTCGCCGCCGATGGTGCCTTGGCCGTTCCCGATACGGCAGCCTCGCTCGATAGCCTGCCGATGGGAGCCAGCCGCACCCTGGAGGGTGAGCGCCTGCGCACCGCGCGCGAACATGAGCTGATGCTCACCATTAAGGAGATCGACGGGGTCGAAAGCGTCCGCGTTCACCTGGCCGAGGGCAACAAATCGGTCTTTGTGCGCGATGATGCGCCGCCCAGCGCCTCAGTCATGGTGCGGATGGCGCGGGGTCGACAGCTTGGCGACAGCCAGGTGAAGGCGATCGTCAACCTTGTCGCAGCTTCGGCACCAGGGATGAGCACGGATGCCGTTCGCGTGGTCGATCAGGCCGGTCGGCTGCTGTCAGATCCGGGGGTGGCCAAGGATAACGATCGGGTCGAACTGCAGACCCGGCTGGAAACCAAACTGCGCAGCCAGCTGGACCAACTGCTCACCCCGGTACTCGGGGCCGGGCAGTTTTCCAGCGAAATCCAGATCGAACTCGATATGGACGAGGTCACTTCGGCCCGCGAGAGTTTTGATAAGCAGGGGGTGGTGCGTTCGGAAAGCCAAGCGCAGTCGCAGGGCGGGACCGGCAGCACCGGCGGCGTGCCCGGCGTTCTGGCCAACACACCGCCGCCAGCCGCCACTGTCCAGCCCGGCGCGCCGCAGGCGACCCCGCCCGGTGGCTTGGTCGGGGCCCCACCCAGCAGCGAAACCAGCGCCACCCGCACCTATGAGCTGGGCCGCGAGGTAGCAGTCAGCAATGCCACGCCGGGCAAGGTGAAACGCCTGTCAGTCGCCGTCGCGATCAGCCAGGCGGCCATGAAGAAGCAGGGGCGCCCCACTGACATCGATGCAATCAAGACCCTGGTGAGCGCCGCCGTTGGTGCCGACCCCCAGCGTGGAGACCAGGTTGCCGTGGTTGCCCGGCCGTTCGAGCCCACGACCGAAGTCGTACCCGCGTTTTACGAGGCACCCTGGTTCGGTTTGGCGCTGCGCAGTGGACTTGGCCTCGTCGCCTTGCTGCTGGTCTTGCTGCTGGTCGTCCGCCCTCTGCTGCGACAGTTGAAGGGCGGCCCGGCCGATGCCGCCAGTGCCCCTACCGATGAAGCGCTGGCCGGCCTGCCGGAAAGCACCGCGGGCAGCAGCGGACAGCAAGACGAAAACGCTGCCCAGCATGACCAGGCCTTGCTTGGTAAGCAGGTCGAGCTGGCCCAGCGCCTGGTCGAGGAAAAGCCCGAGGAAGCGATCGTCGCACTGCGGCGGATGCTGAAACCGGCCGAGGCGCAATCATGAACGCCGTTACCCTGAGCGATGCCGAACGGGCGGCCGTAATGGTGATGCTGTTGGATGAGGGCAAGGCCGCATCGATTTTGGGCCGGCTTGAGCCCCAGGAACTGCAGATGCTGGGCGAGAAAATGTGCGCGCTGGGCGAAATCGGACCTGAACTGATCCGGGATTCGATTTCAGGCTTCGTAACGCATGCCGATCGGCCAGGCATCGGCGCGGATGACCGGCCAGGTCGGGTGCGAGGCCTGCTTAACGAAGCAGTCGGGTCGGTAAAGGCCCAGAACCTGATGCAAAGGATCATGCCCGCCGCACCGACGGCCGCGCCGGCGATTGACCTTGCCCGGTGGCTTAATGCTGACGCCCTGATCCCCTTGGTCGAGCATGAACACCCACAGGCGATTGCAGTCCTGCTGCTGCAACTGGAACCCGAAATCGCTGCCGAAGTGCTGGGCGCCCTGCCCCCGGCGGTCCAACCGCAGGTCATGCACCGTGTCGCGACGATGGGTCCGGTTTCGGCCGAAGCCGTCGCAATGCTCGACGCCTTGCTGCAACAGCGGATCACCGCCAGCCACGGCGCCGCAGCCCTGACCATGGGCGGTCCGCGCGAAGCGGCTGACATCATCAATAATGCCGGCAAGGCCGCGGAAAAGCGGATCATGCCCGAGCTTGGCAAGATCGACAAAGCCTTGGCCCGGACCATCGAGAGCGAAATGTTCAAGTTCGAGCATCTCTTCGTGCTCGAACCGATGGCCATGGGCTCGCTGCTGCGCGAGGTCGAAAACGACGTGTTGATCGATGCCCTCAAAGGCATCGACGAGGAACAGCGCGAGGTGTTCTTCCGCGCAATGTCGAGCCGCGCCGCCGACGGGGTGCGCGACGAGATTGCCGCACGTGGTCGGCTTAAGTTGACGGAGGTGCAGGAAGCCCAGCGCAATGTGGTGACCATCGCGCGGCGTCTTGCCGCCGAAGGGGTGATCGTGTTTGGCGCAGGCGGAGAAGACGAATATGTCTAGCCTGCCTTTTGCGCAGTTAGGCAGCTGTTCAAGCTTCTCGTGCGACCCCCGGTTCTCTCGCGTCCAAACGCCCGCGCCGATCGATGCCGTCGATCCCATCGCCGATGCCTGGGCCGAGGGCTATGCCGCTGGGCTTGTCGAAGCCCAGACCGAAGCAGCCGCCTTGCGCGCGGAAGAGGAAGCGGGCCGCCACCAGATCACCGTGACGCTCGCGCGGCTCGATGGGGAGCAGCAGGAAGTGCTGCAACAGCGACTGATCGAAACTGTTGCCGCGCTGTGCAATGCCGCACTTGCCCCGCTTGCCATCGATCCAGACCTGCTGGCCGAGCGCGCAGCGCGGGCGGCAGCCATGCTGGCTCGGGCCGACGACAACGCAGTGCTGCGGCTTCATCCGGATGACCTGAAACTTATCGCCAAGCACTTGCCCAATGGGCTCGCGACCGAGGCTGATCCCGCGCTGGAGCGCGGCTCACTGCGGCTGGATGGCCATGCCGGCGGGATAGAGGACGGACCTGCACAATGGCGCCGCGCCATCGCCGAGGCGCTTGGCCAGTGCTGAACCATTGCCAGGACATGCTTGCAGACCTCGGATCAGCACGGCTCGACCTGACCCCCGCCCGGTACGGACTGGTCTCAGCCTGCGACGGCGGAATGCTCGAGGTTAGCGGGCTAAATGCCCCGGTCGGCGCGCTCTGTGAAGTTTCACACGGGCATGCCCCACTGACCGCCGAAGTGATCGGCTTTCGCAATGGCCGATCGCTGCTGATGCTCCTGGGTGACACGGTGATGCTGCGCCCCGGAGCGCGCGTGCGCACCCGTGGCCAACCGGGTATGCTGCCGGTAGGCGATGCCTATCTCGGCCGGGCCGTTGATGGCTCGGGCCAGCCCATTGATGGCGGCCCACCACTGCACGCCCGCGCACTGTGGCCGGCAGGCGGCAAACGGGCCGGCGCGCTCGATCGCAGCCCGGTGCGCCAGCCGTTTGATACCGGCGTGCGCGCGCTCAACGCCCTGACCACGTTCGGGATCGGCCAGCGGATCGGGATCATGGCCGGGTCCGGCGTTGGCAAGTCGGTGCTGCTCGACATGATCGCGACCGGCGCCGAGGCCGAGATCGTGATCGTCGGCCTGATTGGCGAGCGCGCGCGCGAAGTGTCCGATTTTGTCGAACGCCACATGCAAGGCGCCAAGCGGGACCGGACCGCGGTGGTTGCCGTTCCAGCGGACCATGCCCCTAACCTGCGCCTGCGCGGCGCGATGCTGGCGACCAGCCTGGCCGAACATTTCCGCGCGCAGGGGCGCCAGGTGCTGCTGATTATGGACAGCCTTACCCGCGTGGCCCACGCCGGGCGGGAAATCGCATTGCTGCTGGGTGAGCCCGGCGCAGCGCGGGGCTATCCGCCTTCGGCCCTCTCCACGATCACCAAACTGGTCGAGCGGGCCGGCAACTCGGCCGCCTCGGGGGGCTCGATCACCGGGCTCTACACCGTGCTGGCAGACGGTGATGCGCAGGACGATCCGGTGGTCGATACGGCACGGGCCATCCTGGATGGCCATATCGTGCTCAGCCGCGATCTCGCCCAACGCGGACAGTATCCCGCGATCGATATCGCCGCTTCGCTCAGCCGCGTCATGTCCGATATTGTCGATGCCGGTCATCTGGCCTTGGCAAGGGAATTCCGTGCGCTCACCGCCGCCTATGAAGCGAACCGCGATCTGGTGCTGATGGGCGCCTATCGCCAGGGATCCGATCCGCAGCTTGATCGCGCGATTGCCATGCATGGACAATTGGTTGCCTTCCTGGCCCAGCCAGCGCGCAGCACGGTGTCGCTGGAGACAAGCCTTGGTGCCCTGTCCGAATTGCTGAGCGATGCCGTCTGACGCTGCGCGCTTGAGGCGTCTGAACCGGCTGGAACGGGTACGCGCACTGGCCAAGCAGGATGCGCTGCGCGCTGCGGCCGAGGCGGAAGGCCAGCTGGCGCAGCTCAAGGCCCTGGCCGAACGCACCGCCCTGATCGCCGAGGATTACCGCGCCCGCCGCGACTGCCAGACCGGAGCGGATCTCAGGCGGCTGGCCACGTTTGTCGACGGGATCGCTGCGATTGGCACGGCCACGACCCGGGATGCGATCACGGCACGCGGCCTGGCGGATCAGCGCCAGCAGGATCTGGCCCGCGCCGAACGCAGCCGCGCGGCGGCCGAAGACCGAATCCATGCCGAAGCCCGCGTCCAATCCCAGCGCGGCAAGATCCCCACGCTGACCGGGCGCAGGGCAATTGGCACGGGTCTTGATGGGTAGGCGTCCGAAGCCACCAAGGACGACTTGCCATGCTGCCCACTGCCGCCCTGCCAACAGCACTCGCCAGCTCCCTATCGATTGAGCCGGGGCCGCAGGGCGTCTTGCCGACCGCAGAAAACAACCAGTTCCAAGCCATTTTGACCGACACTCTCGAACTGGCGGTCGCGCCGTTGACAACCCTGCAGGACCTTGCCGCGACGGCAGAGTCAGAGCTGGCACTTGCTGCCACCTTGCCGGAAAGCGGCAAGGAATTGCCGGAACCGGCAACGGTGGAAACCTGTGCGCCGGACACGGTTGTCGGGCTTGCCCTCGTGCCATCAGCGCCGCCCCGGATCGATCTGCCCGCCCCCCTGACAGCGACGCAGGATGCGTCGCCGCTTGAGCCCGCGCCGCGGACCCCCGCAGCGGCAATGCGGCACCATTCAGGCCTGAATCTGGACCAATTGCACGACGTTCAGCCAGCGCTGGCGCCCCTATCTGCTGGCATGCAAGCGAGGCCGGCCGCAGCAAGCGTCGAGCCGGCCCTGCCTTCGATCATCCAGGCCGCCGCTGCGCCTCTTGCACTTGTCGCACTGGCGCAAGACTCCGCACGGAAATTGCCTGTCACGGTTCTGACCACAACCTCATCACCGGTTGCCGAAATCATGCACGAACGGCCAGCCGCGACTGCAATTGACGCAATCCTGGGCATAGGCATCACCCAACAACCACAGGCGCAGCCACTCGCTCTGGTTTCCGTCACCAATGCCGCCCCCACAGCACCGTTCACGCCACCCGCCACCGTTCAGGGCCCTCAGGGCTTTGCCCAATTGATCGACCGTCTGGTGGCAGCGCGAGAAAGTGCCCAGCCCCAGACGGCGACAGTGGCTCTGGCCCACGCCGATTTCGGGCCGGTAGAGTTGCGCTTCAGCCCGGATAGCCAAGGTCTGTCGGTGACCATGGCCAGCAGCGATCCGGACTTCGCCCGAGCGGTGCAGGCCGCAGTGCCTCCAGTCAGTGCCGCAAGCGACAGCACAGCCACGCAGGCCCGATCGCAAGGCCAAGGCAGTGCTCCGCAGGGTGGCACCGGCGGCGGCCAATCACAGGGTCAGCCCGGCGGCAACGGCCCCTCCCCCGGCACTGCGCAAAATCGCCCGGCCGCCCGCAGCCCCGGCGGCACTCCGCCCGAGGCGCCCGGCAGCCAGCAGGGCATCTTCGCCTGATCTTCCCTCCCCCTAATCACAGGACCCGAACATGAGTGACAAGACCGATTCCGCGCAAAAGCCCAAAAAGGGCAAAGGACTGCTGATCAAACTGGTCGGCGGCCTGGTGCTGATTGCGGCCGGGGGTGGCGGGACTTTTGCCCTGGTCCAGTCCGGCATCATGGGCGGCCATCATGAAGCGGAGAAGAAGGAAACCAACGAACCCAAGCTGGTCCGCAAGGGTGATGAGGATCCCTATGCGCCCAAGGCCGAAGGCAAGGAGGGAGAGGCCGCAGCGGCGGTCGATGGCGAAGGCGGCAGCGAATACCGCACCAGCTATTACAACTTCACCGAGGATTTTACCTCCAACCTCAAGAACTCGACCGGACTGGTCCAGGTCAGCCTGGCCTGCTCGACCCGGCGCGATGGCCGGGTCCTGATGTGGCTCAAGAAGCATGAGCTGGCGATCCGCAGCGAGATCCTGGTGGTGATCGCCGATACCCCGGAAGAGGATGTCTACAGCCCCGATGGCAAGCAGCTCCTGCAAAAGCGGCTGACCGATGCGATCAACAAGGTGCTGGTGGCCAACGAGGGCTTCGGCGGGGTCGATGCGGTCTATTTCAAGTCCTTCCTGGTGCAGTGAGCGCGCTGATGAGCCAACCGCGTCACCGCTTTATTGCTGCTGGCCCAGCGGCCCAGCATTGTGCGGAGCTGATCCCCAGTGCCCCCGATCCCGCCGAACTTGCCCCACGCTGGCAGGAACTGGGCGAGAGCTTGGCCAAGGCGCTCGCTCCCAAACTGGCGACTTTGCTGGATGGGCAAGTTCCCAAGATCGAGGTGACCAGCGAACCAGCGCAGTTGCCCGGATTGACCGCCAGCGCCCTGGTTTCCTGTGAAGGGATCGAGGGACTTTTGCATCTGGGTATGGAAGGGGCCGCAGTGCTGCGACTGGTCGACCGCGCCTTTGGCGGACCGGGCGGCACCCTAAGCCCGCTGCCGAACGACTTTCCGCCATCGGCAAAGATGCTGATCGAGCGGCTGGAGGCGCTGGTTTTAAAGGCACTGTCGGAAGCTTGTGCTGTATCAACCGAAAAGTTCAATGTCCGCTTGCGCAGTCAGAGCATGGCCGCCTTGCCGCTGCGCTCGGGCGCAAGTGCTGCCCTGACACTGACCGTTACCGAAGCGGATCGTCCGGCCTGGTCAATTGGCCTGACTTTGCCGCAAGCCGCCTTGCCCGCCTGGCTGACGACAACCCCGCACCGACGGCCCAGGCCGGAAGGCGCTGCCGATCCCGCTGCAGCCCCTTTCGCCGATGTTCCGCTGCCACTGACCGCCACGCTGGTGGACATGCGCGTCCCTATAAGCACGGCAGCCTCACTCGCTCCCGGCATGGTGCTGCCAGTAGCCGTGGCACGGGCCGTGCCGCTCACAGTCAGTGGGCATGTCGTCGCGCGCGGCACCGTTGGCCAGCAAGACGATCGCATCGCCCTGAAACTCACCCAGATTGCCTGACAGGAACACAACCACATGACCATTCATACCCGCGGCTTCGACCTGCTCAGGGAAGTTGACGTCCGCCTCTCTGTTGAGCTCGGCAAGGCCGATATGAAGCTGAAGGACGTGCTTGCGCTCGGCGAGGAATCCGTCGTCATGCTCGACCGGCTAACGGACGAACTGCTCGACGTTATGGTCAACGGCAAGCTGATCGCTCGCGGCGAGATCGTGGCAGAGGGCAACCGCTTTGGCCTGCGCATTGTCGAGATGGCCGGCGGCAACGGCGCTCCCGCAGAGGGGGAAGCCTGATGGGCTGGTACATCCTTAAACTGCTTCTGCTGCTGCCGCTGATCGCAGCTGTGGCTTGGGGTTCGCTCAAGCTGGCTGCCAAGGCCCAGGCCCGTTTCGCTCCCGCCCCGGACGGCGGCAAGGCGGTGCGGGTGATCGAGACCACCATGCTATCACCCACGCTGAAACTGGCTGTGATCGAGTTTCACGGGCGCGAGATCCTCGTCTCCGCATCGCGCAATGGGCTGACCCGGTTGGCCGAGGCACCGGCACGGGCGGTGAAGCCGTGAAGTGGCTGCTCGCGCTTCCCGCGCTGCTCCTTTCAACCGCCGTCCAGGCCCAGGTGGCGGCGCCCGCTGCCGTGCCCGGCGCACTCGACCGCGCCTTTGGCGCGATAGGCGGAACACAGGGATCTGGCCTATCGCTCTCGCTGCAGGTGCTCCTGCTGATGGGGCTGCTGACGATCCTGCCGGGCCTGCTGCTGATGATGACCAGCTTTACCCGGATCCTGGTCGTCCTTTCGATTCTCCGCCAGGCGCTGGGGCTTCAGCAAAGCCCGCCTAACCAGGTGCTGATCGGCCTGGCGCTGTTTCTCAGCCTGTTTGTGATGGCGCCCACGCTGGAGCGAACCAACCAGACCGCCATTGCCCCCTATGCCGCCGGCACGATCAATGCCGAGCAGGCGATCGCCAATGGCGGCAAGGAGTTTCACGCCTTCATGCTGCGCCAGACCCGCAAGAACGATCTGGCCATGTTCGCCGACATGGCCAAGGTGCCCAAGTTCGCGCGGACTGAAGACGTGCCCTTTTCGATCCTGCTGCCAGCCTTCGTCACCAGCGAACTGAAAACCGCGTTCCAGATCGGCTTCATGCTGTTCCTGCCCTTCCTGGTTATCGATCTTGTCGTTTCGTCCGTGCTGATGAGCCTGGGGATGATGATGATGAGCCCGACCATCGTCAGCCTGCCGTTCAAACTGCTGCTGTTCGTGCTGGTGGATGGCTGGGCGCTGCTGATGGGCAGCCTCGCGGCGAGTTTCGGGTAATGGGCAGCTGTTGCTTGATGGGCCTTCGACAGGCTCAGGCTGAGCGGGATTGGGATCATTGCCCCCGCCCGCTCGGGCTGAGCTTGTCGAAGCCCCTGCGCGAAGGGCGGGGTCTGCGCCATGGATGATCCCACCGCCCTGCTTTCGCTGGCTGACCGGATGCTGTGGGTGACCGCGCTGGTCGCGGCGCCAGTGCTGCTGGCGGCCTTGGCGGTTGGCGTGGTCATCGGGATTGTTCAGGCCGCAACATCGGTCAACGAACAGACGCTGACCTTCGTCCCCAAGCTGGCCGTTACCGCACTGGTGCTGGTGGTCTTCGGCGCATCAATGCTGGGGCTGGTCGGCGAATTCACTCAAGAGATCTTTGCCGCGATCGCCGGGGGACCGCGGTGATCGGCCTGACCTTCGGCTTCGGCGCACTGGAGGCCGAGCTGTGGAAGCTGGTCTTCGTGATGACCCGGATCGGCGCGGCCTTGCTGGCCGCTCCGTTTTTTGGGGCGGCCACCGTGCCGGTGCAATTGCGTGTGGCGATCAGCGCCGCACTGGCCGTGCTGGTCTGTGCCTGGGTGCCGGTGCAGGTACCGGCCGCGCTGTTTTCGGTCCACGGCCTGCTGATGATAGCGGGCGAGGTGCTGGTCGGACTGACCCTCGGCTTTGTGCTGCAAATGTCCTTTGCAGCCCCGATCCTGGCGGCCGAGCAGATTGGCGGGGCGATGGGGCTCAGCCTGGCAACGGCAGTCGATCCGGTCAGCGGGGCGCAATCGCCCGCGCTGGGCCAATACTTCACCGTATTGCTGACGATCATCTTCCTGGGCCTGGGCGGGCACCTGCAATTCATCGCCCTGGTGATCGACAGTTATGGCGCCTTTCCGCCCGGCGCGACCTGGCTTGGTGCCGAGCGGTTCGAAGCGGTGGCCGGATTTGCCAGCACAATGTTCACCGCCGCCCTGGCGATCGCCCTGCCGGTGACGCTGGTCCTGCTGCTGGTTCAGGTGCTGACCGGGGTCATCAGCCGCTCGGCACCGGCGCTCAACCTGTTTGCGCTGGGCCTGCCGCTGGGCGTGCTGGCCGGGGTGACCGCGCTGATCCTGGCCGTGCCAATGCTGATCGAACAGTTTGGTGACCTGTCCGCCCAGGGGCTTGAGCAGGTTGGGAGCCTGCTGGCGCGATGAGCGGCGAGAAGACCTTCGATCCAACCCCGAAGCGCAAACAGGACGCCGCGAAAAAAGGCGATGTCCTGCGCAGCCGCGAACTCGCCACCGCCACCGCAGTGCTGGTCGGCGCGGCCTGGTTGAAATTTGCCGGGCCGTGGCTGTTCACCGCGATGCAGGGGACCCTGCGCGCCGGCTTCATCTGGGATCGGCAGGCCATTGATCAGTTCGCGCCGGGCAAGGTGCTGTTATCGGCCATGCTGTCGGTCGTCCCACCTGTACTGACCCTGGCCGGGCTGGTCCTGATCCTGACCCTGGCGGGTTCGCTCGCGGCGGGTGATGGCCGCTGGGTCGGCGGAAATGCCCTGCCCAAAGCCAGCCGACTTGATCCGATGGCCGGCCTGAAGCGGATGTTCGGGGCAACCGGCTGGATCGAGGCCGGCAAGGGGCTGGTCAAGCTGGCCCTGCTCGGCGCAATTGCCTGGTATTGGGGACAGGACTGGCTGGCCCGCTTGTTCGCACTGGGCCGCGGTGCGGCGATCGGCCCGCAACTCGCCATGGCCTGGGATGCAATTACGGGGCTGCTCTTTGCCTTGTCCGGCGGCCTCGTTCTGATCGCGCTGATCGACTGGCCGGTCCAATGGCTGCGCCGTAACCAGCGCCTGAAAATGAGCGCCGAGGAAATTCGCGACGAGCACAAGGAGGCCGAGGGCTCGCCCGAAAAGAAGATGGCGATCCGCAACAAGCAGCGCCAACTGGCGATGGGCGGGGTCGCCAAGGCCATGCGCGAGGCGCAGTTCGTGCTGACCAACCCCAGCCACTTCTCGGTCGCCATGGCCTATGACCCGGCCAAGGCCGCGGCCCCGATCGTGCTCGCCAAGGGTCGCGGGGACAAGGCGCTGGCGATGCGCGAACTGGCCTCCGAGCTAAAGGTTCCAACGCTGGAATATCCAGCCCTGGCCCGCTCGGTATACTTCACCACGCGCGAGAACCAGATCATCCGCGAAGAGCTTTACGCCGCCGTTGCCGGGGTGCTGGCCTTTGTTCTCTCGCTCAAACGCGGTGAGCGGCCGACAGCCCCGGCAATTGAGGTGCCCGTGGCCTTGCGGTTCGATGCCGAGGGGCGGCTTGACCCCGCTGCGCGCGCTTAAAAAGCGCATCGCCATGCCGTTATCAGAACCATGGTCACCACCAGCGCCACCAGTTCGCTTGTCACGGCCCTTGGCGGGGGCAGCGGGATCGATATGGCCGCGCTGGCCAGCAACCTGGCCGAGGCGCAATTTGCCGGACGTCTGTCGCGGATCGACAGCCGTAGCGAACTGCTCGACCGGCAGATTTCCAAGGCTTCGGCACTCAAGAACCAGATCTCTCAGCTCGCGGCGTCGATCGGTGAGCGGGTGCGCACGGGGGACCTTTCCAGCCAGCCGAGCATCGCCAACGGCGCGGTCGCCGCGGTTAGTAAAGGGGTGGCCAACGGCAGCGGCAGTTACAGCCTGGAAGTGACCGCGCTGGCCGCATCGCAGACGCTGGTCAGCCCGGTGCTTGCCAGTGCCTCTGCCCCGATCGGGGCGGGAACGCTAACCCTGCGCTTCGGTACGTTTTCCGGCGGCACCTTTACCGCCGATCCCACACGCGCGGCGCCCACGATCACCCTTTCCACCGGGGCGACCCTGGGCGACGCCGCCGCCGCAATCAATGCAGCTGATGCCGGGGTGACCGCCTATGTCGCCACGGGGGCCAGCGGCGGGCAACTGGTGCTGAAGGGCAGCGACGGAGCGGCCAATGGCTTTGTCCTTGAAGCCAATGAAGATCCGGCAAATCCGGGGCTTGCCGCCCTGGCCTGGGATGGCAGCCCGAATCCCGTGCGGTTGGTTTCCGCTTCAAGCGACGCCGCCTTCAAGCTCGACGGCGTAGCCATGACCCGCGCTTCGAATGCGGTTGAGAATGTCGTCCCCGGCCTGTCGCTGCGGCTGACCGGAACCAACAGCGGTGCGCCAACCACCATTCGCTTCAGCGATCCGGGCAGCGCCGTCAGCACCTTCATGCAAGACTTTACCGCCGCCTTGAACGAGCTGATGGGCGCGCTTGGTGAAGCGACCGATCCAAAGTCTGGGGATCTTGCACGCGACAGCGGCGCCCGCGCGCTGCGCAGCGCCTTCGCGCAGCTCGCCAGCACCACCATCATGCCAACCGCCGCAGCCGGGCAACCCCGCACACTGGGCGAACTTGGCCTTGCCACCAACCGCGACGGCACATTCCGGCTCGATGCGCAGCGGCTCAGTGCTGCGATCAAGGCGGCACCCAACGGCGTGACAGCGATGTTCACCAACGGCATCCACGGGGTCTTTGCGACGATCGACAAGCTGGCCCGCTCGGCCAGTGCCGGTAACAATCCCGGTTCGCTGGGCGGGTCGCTTGCTCGCTTCACTGCCAAGAAGACTGGCTTGAGCGAAGAGCGCAGCACCCTTGCCGAGGCACAGGAGGCCCTGCGCGCCCAACTCGCCAAGCGCTTTGCCACGGCAGACAGCCGGGTCGGCGCGTCAAGATCCACCCTGTCGTTCCTGCAAGGGCAGATCGATTCCTGGAATGCGGGGCGTAACTGATGTTGGCGCACCGCAACCCGCATGACGCCTATCGCCGGGTCGAATTCGACGCGCGCATCGCCAGCGCCCGGGGGGAGCAACTCGTCGGGCTGTGTTACGAAGAGCTTTCGATGGCGCTTGGATCCGCAATCCGGGCCAATGAACTGGGTGATAACCAGCGCCGCAGCCAAGGGCTGACCCGCGCTTTGTCGGCGCTCACGGCGCTCCAATTGGGGATCGATGCGGATGCGCAAGGAGCGGCTGCCCTGCGCCAGTTTTACGGCGGTCTGCGTCAGGCCGTACTGGGCTCCGTGCCAAATTTTGATCCGGCCCGCTTGTCGATGGTCAAAACCGACATTGATGATGTCGCCGCAGTGCTCACTGGCACGCGCATTCACTCCATTTTGGAGTGAATGAAGTGCCCGGAATTCCCCAATCAAGCCACCGAAAAATAGGTGTTAACACCTTAATTCATCTCGATTTTCGGGTCAATCGACCGCGCCGAGTGGCGCTGGCTGGGGCAATATCCCTAGGCACATACCACTAAGGGGCCACACCGATGAACAGACGCCGTACCATTGCCGTGGTGGACGAGAATTCCCGTCGTCGCGCCGCAATGACTCATACATTCTCAGCCAGTTCGATCCATATAGAGCCATTCGAAACGATCGACGAGCTTGCCCTGTCCTGGCCACGGTCCGAAGCTGTCATGATCGAAGACACCGATGATTGCGTGTCTGAACTGGTCGCGCTGATGGCGGAGAACGGCAATTGGCTGCCGATCATCGCTTTTGCTGAAAACCCTTCGACCGACCAGATCGTGCGGGCCATCCTGGCCGGCGCGGTCGACTACCTGACCTGGCCCTGCGATGCCGCGCAGGTTGTCGGCGCGCTGATTGGCGCGGAATCGACTGGTGCGGCGCTGGGCAGCCTGAAGCTGCGCGAAGCCCGTGCCCGCAGCCGGGTGCAACGCCTGACCCGGCGTGAACGCGAAGTGCTGGCCGGGGTGGCCGTGGGCATGTCGAACCGCCTGATCGGGGAGCAGCTCGATATCAGCCCGCGCACGGTGGAGATTCATCGCGCCAATATGCTGACCAAGATCGGCGCGCAGCACACCTCGGAAGCGATCCGGATTGCGATTGAAGCATCCCTAGTGGCCTGACCTTACCCCAACGCCACCAGCGGGTCAGGCGCTAACTGGCCCCCTTGTCCTCTGGGCAAGGGGGCTTTTCGTGACTGAGCGCGTTCTCCGCACCCGATTTCCGGCAGGCAAAAGAGAGGGGCCCCGGACCGTGGTCCGGAGCCCCCAACGTCCCTCCCAGGACTAAGGTTGTTTCGCGCTTAGAACTTGATGCCGGCGGTGAGGCCGAA